>RRZU011318286.1_pt1 | contig 13614 bp, 12 predicted proteins | sample 2165561 | NCBI WGS metagenome assembly RRZU01 (sample SAMN10456909, study PRJNA506462) | wastewater metagenome | isolation source: wastewater sludge | place: USA: Moscow, Idaho
GATGACATATTTATGAAAGCGTTCTTGTTTCCTGCTGAATCATGCTGATAAAAAGGAATGTTGACCTGGTAAGTAACGTTTCCACTAGTGGATTGGTGACTTTTACCGGGGTATTTGGGGTCAATTGCGCTGGATTTACTCTCAGCCTGCGAATTGTTATTTCTTATTCTTTTTAGTGCAAAGTTGCCCAACAATCCAACCGATATAATCAGAACCAATATAATAAACGCCTCAACAAATGCGAAGCCTTCTTGATCGGTTGTCCTAATTTTGGGATTTGTTTTTATATTCATTGAGATTATTTACTGACTGTTTTACCAAAAAGCTTTATTTTTATATTAGCATTAAAAAGTATAAGAGTAATGGTCAATGTAAATATAGAATTTCAACTCAATAAATTCAGCGGTACCCATCTTCAAGATGATGTGAATACTGGAAAAACCAGATTTTTGCGCAACTACAATTAAGGTTTACCTAGTTTTTCGAACGTCAAGTCGGTCAACTTATTCAGTAAAGTCACCACGACTATTATAGCGATTAATCCGATGAAGTTATTAATATTAACATAGTTGCCGAACACGAAGTCTATCACCCATAAAAATACAAATTTTGATAAAAACATAATGGCCCAAACACTAAAAAACATTCCGAGCTTGTAGATTAAACCTTTACGCCCCTTCAACCAATCAATAACCAAATTTTTGAATTTGAAAGTTATATATGTCAGGATTTGCATTACTAAAGCACAAAGAAATATTGTAGAAAAACTATTTGCATAAAAAATGTCGGTATAGTCATTAAAGAACCCGAGTACTACGGCATAGATCAAAGTTCCGACAAATAATTCTTTAAAAAGTATTTGTCTTGAATTAAATACTTTTTTATTTAATTTCATACTCCAACAATAACAAAAACAGAGGCATTTTTCTTCTTTATATAAGGTTGCGTATTTTTATTTGGAGGGACGTGTGTATCGCTGTTGCAACTGAGTTCGGCTTAAAAAGAACTATTCGTCACACTTAACGTACCCATCGTTCGGAGCGTCACAGTAACCGGGAGGTGCACAACCATTTGGACTTGTATCCCGTGGCTCTTTTAAACAGGCTTCGTATCGCTTCTGGGCGGCACTTCTAAAGGGTTTAAAAATGATAACACTGCTTACAACTAGTAACAGTATGATTACGATAACTATCAACAGCCGTTTTTGCTCGATGACTTTCATAATCGAAGTATAGCAAATAAAAAACTCTTTTTTAACGGGAGTTTTAAGCATAATCATATTGGAGGGCCAGGAGGGACTTGCCTACATTCTGCAGGCCCGAAATTACATCCATCAAAACAAGTTTTGAGGAGTAAGTTTCCTTGCAAACAGCCACAGGCTGTTTTCACCCTCGACAGGTGTCGAGGCTTCGAGTCCACTAAACCTCGCCAACTAAAAAACCCACCAAAGCGGTGGATTATTTAGTTGGAGGGCCAGGAGGGACTTGAACCCTCGACACCCTGCTTAAGAGGCAGGTGCTCTAACCAGCTGAGCTACTGGCCCTTATTATTCAACTTGGCTATGTAGCTGAGCTACTGGCCTTTTATTTTGCAGAGCATACTCTTGCAACAGATGCCTATTTTAACAGAGGCGGGCCATTATGTAAATCGACTACTTTTTGACCCATGTTTCAAAATGATATGTTATGTTGTTTTCTGTTACTGGGGGGCTTTCGGATTTTAGTGTAAACTTATCTTCAAATTCAGGAAAAAACTTAGTGCAATTAAAGTCTTCGCTGATCCTGGTTAGGTACAATTCGTCGGCCAAATCTATAGTACCCGCAAACAGTCCCGCACCGCCACCAACCCAAATATCATCTTTGGCGTTCTTCAGAAAATCATATGCATCCGTCACCTTCTCGAAGCCGGGTCGTAGCACTTCTGGGCTGTTTGTCGCTACAAGGTTTCGTCTGTCTGACAGTGGTTTGATTTGTTCTTCGTACCAGCCGGCGCCCATCATTACTGTGCCACCAACTGTTTTGTCGCGAAACTGCGCTACATCGCCAGGGATTTTTCCCTGCCAAGGTATGCCGTGGTCGTCTGCTAAACCTTTTTTACTGTCGAGTGCTGCTATAAATCTAATCATTACTGCCCTCCTTATTTAGAAGTTTCCTGACTTCGCTCAGTAAATATAGCGACCCAGTTATCACTAGTGTATCAATTTCTTCCTGCAAGCCCTGCTCTAAGGCAGTTTCTAAATTATTTACTGTCTTTATGTTTTTAATTCCGGCGTCTTTAAATGCAGCTTCTATTATTTCAGGGTCGAGGGATGTATGTGGTATTTCTTGCTGTGGCTGGACAGATGTACAGATAATTTGCGCAGCAAATGGACTTATAGATTCCACGACTTGGCTTAGATGCATTTCTTTTGACTGAACCATGCCGAGCAAAAAAACGGCTTTTTTTGACCCAAGAATATTAACTAGTGATTTTGATAATGCCTCAAACTTTGCTCCGTTGTGGGCGCCGTCCAAGATCACTGTTTTATTATTCAATCTCCTAATTTCCATACGTCCGGGAACTACAATATGGGCACTTTTATCTATAGTCTGGCTATCGAGTTTTTTTAGTTGATCACGACTAGCGATATAGTCGAAGACGCTTTTTGCCAAAGACCAATTTCGTTGCTGATAAAGTGGCAAGTATTTGGGGACATCGCTGAATGTATCTACTATATCGACGGTAGCTCCAACAGATCCGGCGTAGTCGGAAATGGTTTTTTCAATCGATTTTTCTTGGGGCGCCATGAATACGTGGTTACCCGCGTTAATAATGCCTGCTTTTTGTTTGGCAATATCTGTTACGTTATCACCTAGTATTCTGGTATGGTCTAGTCCGATATCCGTAATGACACAAACCTTGTCTTTTCTATTTATAACATTAGTGCCGTCCACCAGCCCTCCCAAGCCCACTTCAACAACTGCGTAATCGACGTGTTCTTTCGAAAAAACCCAATAAGCAAACGCAATCAATAATTCGAAATATGTAGGCTTTATTTTTAACAGTCCCTCAATTTCCATAAATTCTGCAAAGTATTCGCAATATTTTGCTTCAGATAATGGAGTATTGTTTATCTGTAAGCGTTCATTAACCTCATCCATATGAGGCGAAATGGTCAGGCCAACTTTTTTACCAGAAAGTTGCAACATTTTCGCAATATAGTAACTCGTAGATGTCTTTCCAGCCGTTCCCGCAATATGTACCGCCTTATAAGTATCTTGTGGATTACCGAGTAAATCCATAACTTCTGTCATTCTAGTTAAGGTGTAGGCGCTTTCAACGCTATCAGGAATATAGCGGGCCAAAATCTTATTAACATCCTCGAAATTTTTAATCTTCATCATTTACAAATTCTAACTTAACAAATATTTTTAAACAAAAGCTAAACAGTTACTGGGTCGTGAATTCGAAGTCGTGAAACCCCATGTATTTCTGCGTACCTGGGTTGTTCCAAAAACCTAGTCAGGGGCCAAACAGCTGTAGTGCCTTCTATATGAGTCGCATGTAGCAGTAGCGGGCCTGCGCCCTCTACTGATTCTCCAGTTGCTATCGCCACATGCTCTAATGGGTGATCACCCCAATTTACTAAATGCCCGCGTTGATCATATTGAGGGGTAAAAACGAATCCTGGGTTCTCAGATATTCTGCCAAACCACACCAAGTCTCCTAATTGGGCCTCATCCACCGATGGTACAGGCACAAACAGATCCTCATCAATAAACATTTCAAAACAATCCAAATTAGTTGGCAATTGGCAAGCAAAGAGCTCTTTCAAAACCAAATGAGCAAGAGAAACGCAGTTTATACCGTCGCGGAGAGCCGTGTCTCTGTCTGGTATTCGCTCCGGGCCCATTCCATATTGATACATTAACTGTGGGTCTAAAAACCCTTCCAAAATTCTATTCATTAGCCTCTCCCAAGAATATAAATTAACAATTTAATAAAAAATCTGGGTTACAGAAAACTAGACCAAGTTTGGATTCGTTTATTATGCAGCATACTACTCCTAGGATTCTATAGTATCAGGCATTGTTATATATCAGAACGATATTTCGATTATTTCGCAATGTTTAGGTATGAGATTATATGGGTCTGTTAGGCCTAGGACTTGTAGTATACCGGCCATGACGAGCCCATGGGTTACCCAGATTTTCTGCTTTGGTGGGTTGGCTAGTATAGCTTTGGCAGCGACTATGGTCTCTTCTGGTAATTTTCCTTGGGCCACTAATTCTAGGGTATGTTTTGGATCCGCAGTATTCACTTCATTCAGTAGTGGATTCACTGTAATGTTCTTGAACCCTGCCAACTCAGCCGTTTGTTTTGTCCGCAATAATTCTGACACAGCTACTGGTTCAGTTTCTATATCTATATTTAACCTGGTTAGTTCATGGCGAAGCCCTGCTGCCTGCTGCTTACCTTCGTCATTAATCGGTGCACCCGATTTGCCAAATACAGCACGGGTTAATCTGTTTGCGTCTGTTTTGGCGTGACGTATTATTAAATACTTCATTAGTTTTATGTCGATTCTACTGTTTCAATAACTACTTCGGTCCGCAACCAATATATACGCCCCATGCCGGATTTTTAATGACTTGGCCGTTAATTTGCTCACATTCTGTTTCGTTATTGATACCCTCGTAGACTTTATACGCTTGGGGTCCGTCAGGACAATAGTCTGAACACTCTGTTATATCAATCAGTCTAGGCAGCGTCTTATTAGATTGTGTTTGTGGTTTTGGCTGAGACTGAGACTTGGAAGTCTGATTTTGACGCCATACGCTAGTGCCAATGCCTGCAACTGATACAACTAAAACTAGAGTAATAATAACAAAAAGAATGCTAAAACCTTCTTGGTTTGTTCTCATGCATCCATCGTAACAAGAACTAATTAAAATGCATATGTTTGGTGCACCCGGTAGACTAGACGCCCATCTGCAACCATGCTCGGAATAAATTCCTGCGCGTGGCCTAGATGAACGAACCTTAACGGCTCAAACTCGCTAAAGCAAGCAAAACAAATAAAAAAACCATGGCAAAGCATGGACTTTTTAATTGGTGCACCCGGTAGGATTCGAACCTACGACCCCTTGTTCCGAAGACAAGTGCTCTAATCCACTGAGCTACGGGTGCTTAATAAGTCTAATTATAAAGGTTCGAATCCTGGTTCGGTCACAGATATTTTTATTTCATAAAAATTCCGCGACCCCGCCTCAGCTAGGGCAATAATTTGCTCCTTGCTTCCGGCCTTGCAAAATGCCATCAGGCATTTTTCGCCTACGACCCCTTGTTCCGAAGACAAGTGCTCTAATCCACTGAGCTACGGGTGCTCGTCGACGTGTAATAGTTTGTTTGGCTAACCGAGCACAAAACGAGTTTGCTGCTCAGTAATGCCAAACAAACTAAGCTGTCTCCTCTCAAATCTTCAAACAGACGAGTCTTGGTTTGAAAATTTGGTTTAAATGCAATAATTTAGCTTAACGGCAGTAATTATAACAGATTAGAGCGAAACAACTAATCTTCCAACAACAGACCGTTTTTGTCGAATTTTCTAAAGTCCTTTTGCCAATTTATTAGTTGCTGCAACTCCCCACCTTTTTTCATTTCCGAATCACCAGATTGTTTAATCAAGTGCGGGCTTTTGCTGTCAAAGAAAATTACAGCATAACGATCTAGTTTTGAGTTCATCCAATCGTCTTGTCCATAAATTACCGAACCATTATTTGCTCTCCCTATATAAACGCAAGGAATTGACTTTGGTTGTCGAGAAATGGGAGGAATTATCCCATCAATATCACAATTATATGGTGGATTTACGAATTTTCTCAGGCTACTATCATTCTCTCTTATCAAAAACCTGAAATACTCAAGTCCCTCGACATCATCATACTCGTTTTTATCTTTTTTATGCCCAGGCCTATATTCCAAATGATATTGGAGACTTTTGTCAGCTACTTCTACAGCGTTCTCGTTCTCCCATTTTGGTAAATACACATTTGGCTTGAAGGATTTTAAGAACTTTTCGTCACCGAGAGTTCGGTATCTGTCATCTTTTAACTTTACATGTTCTGCATTGAACTCTTTTTCCGTTTGTGCAGCCCTATAATTATCCACCCTGTTATATAATGCTCCCGTAATCGAGTAGAGCGCAGCACCTAGAATAGGTAAAATTATAGAAATTACTAATAATTTTTTAGTTGACAGAGATAATATATGGTTCTTTCTTTCGTACCAAGCCTGAACAACTAACCCTGTAATAAGCAACGCGTTGAGTGCAATTGCAGCTGCGCCGGTAAAAATCACACCTAGTGCTTCTAGGCCTATTTCACGCCCTATGATTGGGGCGATGATAGTATAGAATACATAGCTGATAGTGTATAAATAAAATATTAAACTTAACGCCAAAATAACAATGTTGAATTTTTCTAAGTTCTCAGAAAATTTATTTTTTCGGGCTTTTTTTATGTTTTTTTTAGTTTTCACGGGATAACTCTAATTACAATATTCCACAATATATCTACAAACACAAGCACTAATGTACGATCGTATTTCGAGCTACGTTACAAAAAAGAGGGGGGTTAATAGCAAGGCTGCAACGTCCTAGAGTTCGTTTTGCTTGTCTGTCGTTTCTTTTGGGGCTTCTAGCAAGTTTTGCGGTTTTGGCCGAGAAGCGTTTTTTAGAATATCACCTAGTAAGGAGTGCATTTTCTTGGCGTGCTCTACACTCATGCCAACCCGCGCAACTGAATTTGACTGTGGGTTGCCAGTGTTTTGCATAAAATTCATAACTACGCCATTATCATTCGCTGAGATATTCACAAGATCTGAATATAAAATGCGATTATCAAACGGAATTATCATCAGCATTTGCCTGATTAGTTGCTCATCAATAGATTGAGGCGGTTCGTTCGCTTGTTTGCTATATCCTGCTTGTTCGAATATAACCCTAGCTTCTTTTTCATGGATATCTAGGTGGCTGATTAGCAGTAGTAGTATGTCTTCACTCGGCAAAACAGCTCCATTTTCAATCTTCCGCAGCTGCTCGGCATCGATTTCTACAGCACCAGAAACCTCAGCAACACTCTCGTGCACCTGTTGGCGCCACTTTTTAAGTCGCTCGCCAATGTTTTTATACGGATATTCACCTCTTTGCATCTGTTTATATGGTAATGTCCAGAGCAATTGAATGCAAGTATAAGAACGATGAATAATGTCGTAAAAAACACGTATAATGTATCTATATGAAATTCAAAGAAAATGTTTCCCTGGCAGATTATTCTACGATGAGGCTTGGTGGTCCAGCTAGGTATTTGTCAGAAGCTAAAAGCAAAGAAGAAATTGCGCAGCAGTATTTGTGGGCTCACGAGCACCATTTGCCAGTGATTGTTATAGGTGGTGGCAGCAACATAATCTGGAGGGATGAAGGTTTTGACGGTCTGGTTATAGTCAACAAAATACCCGGATTCGATGTTGAAGAACTGGATGAGAATACTGCAACATTCACAATCGGGGCTGGTGAAGACTGGGATAATACGGTAGAGAAAACCGTAAAAAAAGGTTACAGCGGAATTGAACAGCTGTCCTACATACCCGGAACAGTCGGTGGCACGCCAGTACAGAATGTCGGGGCATATGGGCGAGAGATAAAAGACGTCCTGGTGTCCGTTCAGGCGTTCGATACGACTACTCACAAACATGTAACGATTGATAATAAGGATTGCGATTTTAGTTACCGTGATAGCAGGTTCAAAACTACCGAAAAAAATAGGTTTCTAATAACTTCAATTTCTCTTAAATTATCCAAAACCAACCCCCTACCCCCATTTTATGAATCCGTTCAAAAATATCTGGACCAGCGTAAAATAACCGATTATTCACCATCTACCATCAGAGAAGCAGTTATTTCGGTACGTACGCAAAAACTGCCTGATCCTGATGTGGTAGCTAACAACGGATCGTTCTTTGGCAACCCAATCATTACACACAAGCAATTCTCTGGGTTACAAAAACAATTTCCTGATATTGTCTCTTGGCCTGCCAGTGGCGACCAAGTAAAAATATCAGCAGCTTGGCTAATAGACCATGCGGGATTCAAGGACTACCACGACAGTGCGACCGGTATGGCAACCTGGAATAAACAACCCCTGGTACTGATAAATGAGCACGCTAAATCAACCCAGGATTTACTAGATTTTAGGGACAAAATCGTAAACGCAGTAGAAGAAAAATTCGGAATTAGACTAATTCAAGAACCAGAACTGTTGTAGAAACTAGCTTGGAAGCGGGAAGGCTTTTGAAAAGTCTTTAATTTCGTTGTGGATTTTAGCCAAAAGCTTTTCGTCTGTGTGATTCGTTACTGCTTGATTTATCCAATCTGCAACCTGGGCCATTTCGGCCTCTTTCATGCCGCGAGTTGTCAGCGCTGGAGTACCTAGGCGAATTCCACTGGGACTAAATGGTGGTCGTGGATCAAATGGCACAGTATTTTTATTGACTGTTATCCCAGCAAGCCCCAACGCTTTTTCGGCTTCTGCACCTAGGACGTTTTTATTGGTTAAATCGATTAACATCAGATGGTTGTCTGTACCACCAGTTACTAGATCAAAGCCGTAATTTGTAAGCTCGGAGGCCAGTTTTTTGGCATTTTTGACAATCTGATGACCGTAAGTCTTGAACTCTGGAGTTGCAGCTTCACGAAGAGCCACTGCTATGGCGGCAGTCTGGTGATTGTGCGGGCCACCCTGAAGCCCAGGAATAATAGCCCTATCGATTAGGGTTGGCAGATTTTCTTTTGCTCGAGGAACACTTTTCAATGGATTAGACGGATTTCCGTTGCATAGCAACAAAGCACCGCGTGGACCACGTAATGTCTTGTGAGTTGTCGTCATAGTAATATCGGCATAATCAACTGGCGAAGGATGTGCGCCAGCAACCACTAGCCCTGCGATATGAGAAATATCAGCTAGTAGCCATGCACCACACGAATCAGCAATAGCTCGCAGTTTCTTCCAATCAAAAATCCTTGGGTATACAGTAGCGCCAACTACTATCATTTTTGGTTTTTCTTTGTCGGCCATTGCTTGCATAGCCTCGTAATCCAGATACCCGTCCTTGCCTGTTTGGTACTGAACAGAATTAAACCATTTGCCAGAAAAGTTCACCTTTAACCCATGCGTCATGTGCCCACCAAAATACAGCGCCATACCCATAACGGTGTCACCGGGATCTAGCAGTGCAAAATAGGCAGCCAGATTAGCCGGCGAGCCAGAATAAGGCTGCACATTGGCATGAGATACCCCAAATAGCTTTTTAGCACGGTCCCTAGCAATATTTTCAACTGCATCAACATTTTCGCAACCACCGTAATAGCGTTTGCCTGGATACCCCTCGGAATATTTGTCAGTTAGCCTGGACCCTAGCGCCTCCAGAACATCGCCGGATGTGTGGTTTTCGCTCGGAATCATTTCTAGGCCCTCGGCCTGCCTTTTAACCTCTTTTGCAATCAGCTTCTTTATTTCTAAGTCTTTCATGACTTTTCTCCCTCATATTAAATTATCTTTGTCCCACGTGTTTGTTGGTACAAAAATAACTCAGATCATAAAACTATTGTACTGCATTATTAACATAAAAAGTGTTGTTCTTTTTTATACTGCTGGTGGTATAATCCTTTGCATATGAGCACAACTAATGAGAAGATCGGTAACCTAATTTACCAGATACGACAAGAGAGGGGCATGACCCAATCTGACTTCGCTAAAAAACTAAACACCAGCCAGTCGGCAGTCAACCGGATCGAACACGGCAAACAAAACATGAGCCTAGACATGCTGGGGCGTATTAGCGATGTGCTGCACAAACCATTGATTAGTATCTCCGAAGGCGCAGTCAACCTACGTATCGAAGGCGGTCATGAACTTAGTGGTCAAGTCACTGTCAAAACCAGCAAAAATGCTGTTGTTGCGCTGCTATGCGCCAGTCTACTGAACCAAGGCACCACCCGGCTAAAGAATGTATCTAGAATCGAAGAAGTTAACCGCTTAATCGAAGTCCTAAAGAGCATGGACGTCTCGGTAAAATGGTTGCCAGGAAACGATCTAGAAATAAAGCCCCCGGCAAAAATAAATGTCGCCAATATCGACAAAGATGCCGCGCGTAGGACCCGAAGTGTACTGATGTTCATAGGACCTCTTTTGCATAAAAGTGGCCAATTCAATATTCCTTATGCCGGCGGATGCGAGCTAGGACGACGTAGCGTTCTGCCACATTTATACGGCTTGGAAGAATTCGGCGCAGATATTTTTACAAAAGCCGGACACTACCACGTAACTTCTACCCCAAAATTGCCAAAAAGATCAGTGGTCTTGTACGAATCTGGCGACACCACAACAGAAAATATCTTGATGGCGGCCGCTGGTTTTGAAGGCGAAACAGTCATAAAAATGGCCAGCGCTAACTACATGGTTCAGGACCTATGCTTCTATCTGCGGAAGTTAGGGGTAAAAATAGAAGGCGTCGGGACAAGCACCCTGCGCGTAAATGGACTGAAAAACATTAAGAAAAACGTCACTTATGCTCCCGCCGAGGACCCAGTAGAGGCCATGACATTTATTTCAGCTGCTGTCACCACTAACAGCAGTATCACAATAAACCGTGCACCATTAGATTTCCTAGAGCTAGAGCTGTTAAAACTAGAAAAGATGGGTTTGGGTTTTACGACTACACAACCCTACAAAGCCGAAAACGGCCACACCGACCTAGTAGATATCACTATTCAGAAGCATAACGGTAGTCTGATTGCACCAGTAGAAAAAATTTACAGTCGTCCGTTTCCTGGGTTAAATATTGACCACCTCCCCTATTTTGTACCGATCGCGGCGGTCGCCAAAGGGCGAACACTAATCCATGACTGGGTCTACGAAGAACGTGCATTGATGTACACCGAGATGAAAAAGATCGGCGTTAACGTAGAACTGGCCGATCCCCATCGCGCTTTTGTAACCGGCCCCACAAAATGGCGAGCCGCTGATGTTGTTTGCCCTAGTGGCATCCGCCCCGCAGTAATGTTGTTAATTGGAATGTTGGCAGCACCTGGCACATCAATTCTGCGAAATGTTTACACAATCAACCGAGGCTACGAAGACCTAGCCGAACGCCTAAACCAGCTAGGTGCCAAAATCACCGTCCTGCACGAACTCTGACATTCTTGATTATTTAACATAAGTGGCATACTATAGCTACGCATACGTAAAAACAAAAAGGCATAAAATGAACAACCTCCCCAACAGTATAAATACTTACCCTAATCAAATTAAGAAGAATATAGTCCCCCAATTTGGAATCATAAATATGCCCCATAATCGCGCCAGAACACTGTACCTTTGGCTTAGAGGAACTCAGCGTTAAGTTATTGTATAAAATTGATTGAAGATTGTTGCCTTAACTTTACAAAGTGGTTCGGATGAACATGATTATGTTAGCGTTCGTGTATCTTCAAATATCGTTCGTACGCATCCAGGCCACCGAATTCCTTAACATTTTTTATTTTCCCAGCCTCAATGACATAGATTGTGTCCATTGCTGATAATAGTGAATGTTTGTGCGTTACCATCAATACCGTTTTACCTTTCATTAGTGCGTTTATCCCTTCTAGCACCTTTTTCTCAGACGCAGTATCCTGTGCTGAGGTTGGTTCATCCAAAATTAATATAGGCGCTTTTTTAAACATTGCCCTAGCTACTGCAATACGCTGTTTTTGTCCGCCACTCAGAGAGTCACCACTGTTATCAACCATCGCGTCATACTTTTCGGGTAATTTATCTATAAATTCAGAAGCATTGGCAGCCGATGCGGCCCCCATAACTTCTGGCAATGGATATTTTTCGTCTGGTCGTGCGAAACCTATATTCTCACCGATAGATATCGAGAAAAGCTTTGGTTCTTGACTAACGATTGCAATCTGTTCACGAAGACTCTTTAGGTTGACTGTGCTAGTGTCTTTACCGTCTATATATACAAATCCTTTACTTTGGATACCGAATCGAGGCACCAAGCTAACCAGTGTAGTCTTACCGGCGCCGCTAGGGCCAATAAAGCCAACTTTTTCACCTGGTTTAATATCTAGGTTTACTCCGTCCAGAACTGTCTTGTCTCCGTAACTGAATGTAATATTTCTGAAATTCAGCTGGCCTCGAACTTTTGTTAATACATCTCCTTTGTCGGTATTCTCTATATCTGCGTGGTCATCAATAACCTCGAACACGCGTTTTAGACGACCATGTGCGTCTTTGCGCATGCCAATTGCAGCGGATAGATTCTGCAATGGGTCGTAAAGTTGCTGGGCATACGTCACAAAAATCAATAATCCCCCAAATGTTAATGTCCCTTCAAAAACGTTCATTCCACCCATAATCACAATTACTGTTATCGAAATAACTGATAGCAAACTATTAGTAAAGGCAAACTCCCCGCCCAGGACTGTGCTCTTTAGCTCTAACCGTAGCCTTTCTTTTAACAAACGGCTTAATTTAGCTACTTGGCCAGACTGACGATTAAACGATTGAACAATATCGGTATTTTCTATTGATTCGCTTGAATGATTATATATGTCGCTATATGCCTTCTCTACGGCTTCGGATTGTCTTTCCAGCTTATTCCCGAAGAACATAACTGACAAAAACAGAAACGGTACGATAATTAGGCTGAGTAAGGTCATTTGCCAATCAAGTAAAATTAATAAAACTAAGACTCCGGTAATAGTCACCACTGATTGGACGATTGTCACAGTGTTGTTTAATGCTAGTTGAGGCAATGAACCACTCTCTTCATTAAGCCGGTAAACATAATCGCCTGTCTCTAGTCTCTTATCACTACGGAGAGGAAGATGTAAGACATGCCAGAAATATTGTCTTTTTAACTTTTGGTCCAGCTGGAACCCAAACCGTGTCCCCAGATATTCCGTAATAAATCCAAAGATGCTCTGGAATAAATACAATACAATAAACGATGCCGCTACCAATAAAAGCAAGTTCTGGGGTGAAAAGTCAGATAAAAAAGCTGGTGGAGGAACACTACCAAAAACAGAATCCGCCATTAGTTTTATAGGCCATGGGTTAGCCAGCTCAATCCCAACTAAAATAAAACTCAAAAATAGTAGCAAAGAAATTCGCCACCATGACTGTCGGTAGTATTGTCGCAACCATGCCTTGTATCTTAGGCTATTTTCGTTGTTCATAATCTTATTACCATTATGACATAAGCAGTTTAATATCGCGTATAATATATCCAAGCATGAGCGTCATAGAGATAAAAGATGTGCGCAAATCCTATGGAAGTGGGGACGCAAAAACAGAGATCCTAAAAGGGGTTAGCCTTACTATTGAACCCGGCGAGTTTGTGGCGATAACTGGCCCCAGCGGCTCTGGAAAATCTACACTAATGAACATCATTGGCCTTTTGGACACCCCTGATAGTGGTTATTACAAACTTAGTGATCTAGAGGTACATTCTAGCAAGCAATCATCGCTCGCAAAGTTACGACTTCGTTATATAGGTTTTATTTTTCAAAGCTTCAACCTGATA
>RRZU010130408.1_pt1 | contig 13613 bp, 13 predicted proteins | sample 2165561 | NCBI WGS metagenome assembly RRZU01 (sample SAMN10456909, study PRJNA506462) | wastewater metagenome | isolation source: wastewater sludge | place: USA: Moscow, Idaho
ATCAAAAGAACAATTTGCAGGAACTTCAAAATATTCACCACCATTTACAACTTCCCAGTTACTATCACCACAAGCAATTAATACTTCTACTTTTCCAGAAATAATTTCCATATGTTCTGCTTCTTTTGTTCCAAAAGTGTACTCACCTGGCATCATAATACCTAAAGTTTTTCTAACTCCGTTTTCATCTACAAAACTTCTTGATGTAACTTTTCCATCAAAATAGATATTCGCTTTTTTTGTTAACTCTACATTTTTTAATGTTGGCATATTTTTTTCCTTATTATAAATTTTTCATAATTTCTTGTGCAGCAGTTAAGCATGCATCAATATCTTGGTCTGTTATTTCAGTACAAATAAATCCTGCTTCATATTGTGAACAAGCAAAATAGAAACCTTTTTTTATCATCTCATGGTGAAATTTCGCAAATCTTTTAAAGTCACAAAAATCTGTTACCTCTTTAAAGTTTGTTGGCATTTTATCTGCAAAGAAAAATCCAAACATACTTCCTCTTATATCTATTTGTAATCCAATACTATTTTCATCTGCAATAGCTTTTAAACCATTTACTAATTTTTTAGCTTTTGCATTTAAATCTTCATAAATACTTGGATTTGCTTTTAATTTTTTAAGACTTACAAGTCCTGCAGCCATTGCAACTGGATTTCCACTTAAAGTTCCAGCTTGATAAACTTTTCCTTCAGGTGATAAATGTCCCATAATTTCTTTTGATGATGCGAATGCACCAACAGGCATACCAGCACCTATAACTTTTCCGAATGTGATTATATCAGCTTGAACATTTAAAATCCCACTAGCACCTTTTAAACTTGCTCTAAAACCTGTCATTACTTCATCAAAAATCAGTAATGCACCGTTTTTATCACATAATTCTCTACATATAGCTAAAAACTCATTACTTGCTGGAACTAATCCCATATTTCCAGCAATTGGTTCAATTATAATACAAGCAATATCATTTGAATCTTCAAAACATTTTTTTAAATTTTCAATGTTGTTGTATTCACAAATCAGTGTATGTTTTGTTAAATCAGCTGGAACTCCTGGACTACTTGGTGCTCCAAAAGTTGCCATTCCTGAACCTGCTTGAACTAAAAGTGAATCAGAGTGTCCATGATAACAACCTTCAAATTTCACAATGTCATTTTTTCCTGTAACTCCACGTGCAAGTCTAATAGCACTCATTACAGCTTCAGTACCAGAACTTACAAATCTTACTTTATCAATATTGTCATACATTTCAACAATTTCATTAGCAAGTTGTGTTTCAAGTAGTGTTGGTGCTCCAAAAGACAAACCTTTTTTTGCAGTTTCAATCACTGCTTTTTCAATATCTTTATCACAATGACCAAAAATAAGTGGTCCCCAACTTTGAACAAAATCTACGTATTTGTTTCCATCAACATCAAATAAATAAGCACCCTCACCTCTATCTATAAATGGTGGTGTTCCCCCTACACTTTTAAATGCACGAACAGGAGAATCAACTCCTCCTGGAATTACCTGACATGCCTCTTCATAAGCTTTTATCGATTTTTCAAACATTCATATTCCTAATTAGTCATTTATTAGCGCAATTGTACTATAATCCCGCTATGAAAATTATTATCCTTGCATTTTTAGTATCTATTGCCTTGCATTTACTTGTATTTGAATCATACAAGCATAAGGAGTTGACTGAAAATGAAAAAAAAGAGGAAATAACTGAGAAAAAAACAGATGTTAAATTTGTAAAATTAAAACAAAAAGAGAATATTCAAGAACAAAAAATTGAAACTTTTGTTGAAGAAGTTAAAAAACCAGTAATTGAAAAAAAAGTTGAACAAAAACAAGTACAAAATTCAAAACCAATTATTGAGAAAAAAACTGAACAAAAGAAAGTTGTTGATATAGAAAAATCTAAAAACTTCCAAAAAGAGGTTTTAAAAGAACAAATTGTAAGAGAAGAAAACTCTATTCAAAATAAAACTTTAGAAAACTTTTTATCACAAAAAGAGCCAATTAATAGAGAAATTTTAAATGAATTAGAGAAATTATATGGGGAAGAATACAACACTTTTACAAAAGTTCAGAAAGCCTATTTAGAAAAAAACTTCAACAACTTTCAAGTAATTACACAAAGGGTTTTAGATAGACTTGGTTATCCAAAACTTGCAGCAAAATTAAAAATTAGTGGTGTTAATATTGTAGAGTTTATGTTTAATCCAGATGGAAGTATAAGTGGATTAAAAATTATAAAATCATCTGGATATGCTGTTTTAGATGATTATTCAATTGAATTAATAGAAATCGCATATAAAGACTATCCAAAACCTACAACACCAACAAAACTTAGATTTTATGTAAGATATAGTTTGTATTAGGAAAAAAATGGAAATAAAAGAAAAAAATTACTTTTCAAAATTATTAAATGGTGAAATATCTTTAGCTGTTGTTTTTTGGTTTTGGTTTGTTTTTTTATCATTTTTTTTAGAATATTTACAAATAGAATTTGCCGAATTTTATATTGTTGATAATATTAGATATTTTTCTATATATTTACTACTATTTTTATACTCTTCATTAATATTTTTTCTAGTTTTTAAAAGTGCAAATAATTATCAAGGTAATAAAATTTGGTCATTTTTTGCAAAAGTTATTCTTACAATTAATTTATTTTATTATTTAACATCTTTTATAGAAGTTTATAAATATACTTTTTTAGAAGATTATTTCATAAATAAAGAAATTGAAGCTTTTAGAAAAGATTTACCAATTGCCGTTGATTTTAATAGTACATTAATAGATATTTATAAGGAAAATAAAAATATTTTTTATAAGTATGACTTTAAAAATTTTGAAGAATTATCTTTAAAAGACAAAGAAAAATTAAAAAAACAAGTAAATCAATCAATTTGTGAAAATAATAATACATTAGAGTTATTGAAAAAAGATTATATTTTAAAATATGAATACGTAAATAGTAACAATGAAAAAATTATGGAAATAGCAACTACAAAGTATGAGTGCGGTGACTCAATTTATGACTTGGAAATTTTAGCTGAGATAATGAAACAACAAGGAATGCTTTAAATAGAGCCTAAAACTCTATTTAAAATCTACTACAATTTTCTTTCATAATTATATAAATTCATATACCTAAATGCTAATAAATTCTCTAAAATGGCAAAAGTAACAACAAAATTAATAAACGAACTTCCACCATAAGAAAACATAGGTAAAGGGATTCCTACAACAGGTGCAAATCCTATAACCATCAAAATATTAATACTCATATTAAAAAACATTAGAAGCCCTAATCCGGAGGCAAAGGCACGGATAATATAATCATCTTTAAAATAATAATTCATTGTAAGCAGATGCATTATTATTAATAAATATATAAAAATTAAACCAATTGCACCTACAAATCCATATCTTTCTACAAAATATGCAAATATAAAATCACTTGTTGCAATTGGTAAAAACTTCAATTGAGTTTGAGTTGCTTCCTCACTCTCTTTTCCTGTAAGTCCACCTGAACCAATAGCAATAACAGATTGTTGAACATGATAACTTGGCTTTTCTGCAATAAAATCATGTATTCTTTTTTTCTGGTAATCTTTTATTAAATAGGTATAAATAAAAGGGGAAGATACTCCTATAAGTATAAAAATAGTTGCCCAAATTTTCCAATTAACCCCAATTAAAAATAAAACCCCATATCCAACAAATAACAAAACTAATGCTGTACCTAAGTCAGGTTCTACTGCAATTAAAAAGAATGGTAATAATATATAAAAAGAAAAATATGCAAAATCCTTTACATTATAACCCTCTTTTGGAGGTGGTCTGTTATGAATTAAATATCCTAACATCAAAATGTATATTGGTTTTATAAGTTCTGATGGCTGAATAGTTGTTCCAATAAGAGGTATATAAATCCATCTTTTAGCACCTAATTTAGAAACACCAATAAAATCAACAGCTATTAATAATATAATCCCAATCCAATACAATGTTGGTATCATTCTTAATTTTTTTCGAATTGGAAGAATAAATACTATTAAAAAAGCAAATAAAGAAATTGAGTAATACATTAACTGCTTATCAGCAAGTAATTCGTTTGTTTCACTAATTAAATGGTATGATAAGAATACCAAAGGTAAAACAAATATTATTAACAAATAGTCAAAGTGTGAAATAATTCTTTTATCAAATAAACGCATAATGAAAGAGTACCAAAATATGGATAAAAATTTTATTGTATTTGAAGCAATTAGGCTAGATAAATTTTTAGCTTCGCAAATTGATGCTTCAAGAAATCAAATTGAACAATTAATAAAAAAAGAGTATGTAAAAGTAGATGGAAAAATTGTAACTAAAACAGGACTTAAATTAAAAGAGAATCAAAGTATAGATGTATATTTTCCACAAACTGAATTTAATCCTCAAAAAGATGAAGATTTTGTAATTAATTCTTTAGAAGATAAAATTATAGAAATAATTTATGAGGATGATTATATTTTAGTAGTAAATAAACCTTATAATCTTACAGTTCATGATGCACCAAGTGTTAAAGATGCAACACTTGTTGATTGGTTAAAACTAAAAAACATCTCTTTATCAACAATTAGTGGTGAAGAAAGACACGGTATTGTTCATAGACTAGATAAAGGTACTAGTGGAGTAATGGTTGTAGCAAAAACAAATGAAGCCCATATAGGATTATCAAAACAATTAGAAGATAAAACAATGGGAAGATACTATCTTGCAATTATTGATTTGCCCCTAAAAGAAAATACATTAGTAGAAAAATCAATAGCAAGAAATCCAAACAATAGGCTAAAAATGGCAATTGATGAAAATGGAAGAATTGCAAAATCTGCATTTTCAAAAATTGCTTTAAGTGACAATGAAAAATATGAGTTAATTTCTGCAAAATTATTTACAGGACGAACTCACCAAATTAGAGTTCACTTAAGTTCGATGAATAGGCACATACTTGGAGACAATTTATATGGTTTTAAGGGCGAATTAAATAAAATAAATAGGTTTTATTTACATGCTTATTATCTTTATTTGACTCATCCGATTACAAATAAGCAAATGTGTTTTAAAGCAAATCTTCCAGAAGATATGACAAATTTTTTAAATACTAATTTTCAAAAAGGGAATATAAATGACAAAATTGATGAAAGCTACATCCTTAACAGCTTTACTTCTTTTATTTAGTGGATGTAATAATGTTTTTGAAAGTTTAAATACTCCTGTTAAACCTAAAATTAATAATTCTATTGAGCAAGTTGACTATAGTTCTATCAAATCAATTCCTGATATTACATCAATTGGTTTTGAATGGCAAAGAGCAAATGACCCAAGAGTAGTAGGATATAATTTTTATAGAAGTGATTTAAAGAAAGATAAAAATTTAAAACTTATAAAATCTATAGACAATAGATTCACTACTCACTATGTAGATAATGATTTAGAACCAAATACAAAGTATGCTTATCAAATATCTGCAAAACTTGCAGATGGAACAGAATCAGCAACAACTGATGCATATATTGCTCAAACATTACCAAGAATTCAACCAGTTAGTTTTGCACAAGCGATTTCTAATTTACCAAATAGTGTAAAACTAATATGGGGTCCTCATCCAGATCCAAGAATTCAATACTATAGGGTTGAAAAGTTTAATAATACTATTAACAAATGGATTCATCTAAAAACTGTAAATGAAAGACTTTCTGTAGAATATATTGATACTGGATTAGATAATAATTCAACTCATAAGTATAGAATCAAGGCATTTACATTTAATGATGTTGAATCAGCGCCTACTCAGACTTTAGTAGCTACAACAAAACCTTTACCAAAAGGTCCTTCTAATATTAGAGTATCAGATAATATTCCTAAAAAAATATTCTTAACTTGGGATGCATCACCTGCTTCTGATATTGTAAAATATGATATTCATAGAAGTATCTATTCATCTTTTAGCTATAAAAAAGTAGCAACTGTTGATGCAAATACTTTAGAATACACAGATAAAGTAGATGATGATGGAAGAGTTTATTATTATAAAGTAATTGCTGTTGGGAAAGATAACTTAGAGAGTTCATTTGATGTTAATCCAATCAAAGGGGAAAGTTTACCAAAACCTGCCAAACCTGTTTTAACTTCAGCTCAAATGCAAGGTAATAGTGCTGTTTTAAGTTGGAATGCAGGAGATAGTAGAGCTGTTTCATATAATATAGAGAAAAAAATTAAAATAAATTTCTTTGAATATAAATTAGTTAAATTCAACAATTTAAGTGATTTAAGATTTGTAGATAGCGATGTTGTAAGTGGTGTTGAGTATAAATATACAATTCAAGCAGTTGATGAATTTGGCTTAATATCTGAAAAGACAGATGAAGCAACCCTTATAATTCCAAAATCAAAATAATTTAAAATAAAGATAGATTAAAAATGCCACACATAGTTTTTGAAAAAAAAGATTTAATAACTACACCGTCAAATATTGATGGTATTGAGTTTAAGTTTGTTGCAAAATCATATAACTTTACTCAAAAAGAGAGAAAAACAGAATATAGAATTGCCCTTGAAAATCAAGGTAAAGAGTTTATGCTTGCACTAAAACCAAAGGATCATAACTTTATGATTAAAGCTGATAAAGTAACAAGACTTTCTCCTGTTACACTTATCAAAAATGCTTTAAATGCTTATGTTAAGTTAAATGATTCAAAAATACTTTTTTCTAATACAAATAATTTAAAAGTAAAAGAAGAGTTAAAAAATGAGTATTTAAAAGATATTAACTTTTTTGTTAATGATTTTAATACAGATAAAGAGATTCAAATAGAGATTGGATTTGGAAGTGGAAGACATCTTTTACACCAAGCAAAAATGAATCCAAATGTTCAATTTATAGGTTTAGAAATCCATTTTCCATCAATTGAACAACTTTTAAAACACATAGAATTTGAAGGTATTACAAATATTTTAATTGTAAATTATGATGCAAGATTATTTATGGAGTTTATTGAATCAAATAAAGTGGGAAAAGTTTTTGTTCATTTTCCAGTTCCGTGGGATAAAAAACCTCATAGAAGAATCTATTCAAATGAGTTTGTAAATGAAGCATTAAGAGTTTTAAAAGTTGGTGGAACATTAGAACTTAGAACAGATAGTAGAAAATACTTTGACTATTGTACAGAACTTTTAACTAACCTTCCAAAGGGAAGAATTACTATTGATATTAATAAAGATTTAGCAGTATCTAGTAAATATGAAGATAGATGGAAAAAAATGGGGAAAAACATCTATGATGTTGTTTTAGAATCACAAAATGAAGATGAAAACATTAATTTAAATTATGATTTTTCATTTGATTTTAAAATAGATTTTTCAAATACATTAAAAACTATTCCAACAAAATCAATTATTGAAAAAAACTATTTTATTCATGTTGAAGAGTTATATACTCTTGAAAATATTGAAAATTCTGGATTAATAAAAGTTACTATGGGTAATTTTGATAGACCAGTAACAAAATATTTATTAGTAAAAGATGGAACTGTTTCTTATTATCAAGGAAATCCGCTTCCTACTAGTTCAAATATTAGTGCACATAAAAAATTAAAAGAGATTTTAAGTATATGATTGAAGCAAAGAATATTTATCTTACTTATGATGATAATAAATATATTATAAAAAAAGGTAACTTTTCTATTAAACCAAAAGAGTTTATATTTATTGGTGGAAATTCAGGTAGTGGAAAATCAACCCTACTAAAATCATTCTATGGCGAAATACCAATAAAACATGGTAGCTTAAAGATTGAAAATCAAGAAGTTTTTGGGATAAAAGGAAAAAGGTTAAGAGTACTTAGAAAAGATATTGGTATTATTTTTCAAGATTATAAACTTATTAATGAATTTACTATTGAAGAGAATATTATGATTCCATTAAAAATAAATGGATATTCTCATGAAATTTCAAAAGACCAAGCAAATAAGCTACTTGCTCATGTAAGGCTTAGTCACAGAACAGGATATTATCCAAATGAACTAAGTGGTGGAGAGCAACAAAGAGTTGCTGTTGCAAGGGCACTTGCTCATAATCCAAAAATTATAATCGCAGATGAACCTACAGGAAATCTTGATGATTATTCGGCTGAAGTTGTGTGGAACTTATTAAAAGGTGCAAATGAACAACTTGGAATTACAGTTGTAGTTGTAACCCATAGAGTTCCTAAAAATCTTGGTATTAAATTTAGACAATTATCTATTGAGGATGGAATAATTTATGAAGTCTCTTAAAAATATATTTGCTTTTTTAATTCCATTACTATCAATGTTAATTACATTCTCTATTTATCTATTAATAGATAATGTTGTAGATAACTATAAATCAAAAATATCAAGAGATTATTCTATTGTAGTTGTAACTCATTCTCCTATAGAAAAAGAGAATATTGGGGAATTAGCAGGTATAAAAGTAGAGAGAATTCAAGCTTTACCAAATGATAAAATTATTGAAAATATTCAATCAAATTTATCAGATAATTCTATTGAATTATTAAAACAAAAACTTCCAAATTTTTATCAAATTTATCTAGAAGTTTTCCCTACAAGTAGTGAATTAGAAGAGATAAAACAGACTTTACTAAAAAATAAAAATATCAAAAAAGTGGAAGTATTTTATAAAAATCATAATCAGATATATCTATTATTACTTTTATTAAATAGTGTTTCATTCATACTATTTTTTATAATTACTCTATTTGCTATTATAATTATTGCTAAACAGATTAAATTATGGTTTCATGAACATAACGTAAAAATTTCTATTTTAAGGCTTCATGGGGCTTCTATTTTATATAGTGCTTCATCTATTTTAGTTTATGCTTTAGTTAGTTCATTCTTAGCATTTTTTATTTCTACATGTTTTTTATATTATGTTTCAAACAATATGACCGTTTTATTTCCACTGGAATTACACGAAATTGTTGATATTGATATAAAATTATCAGTTGAGATAATGAAAATATTTTTATTATCATTCTGTATATCAATTTTCACAATACTTGGTGTATTACTAAAATATAAGATAAACAATGACTAAAAAACTGCTTGTTTTATTATTAGGTTCAAGCCTAATTTTTGGTTCTAATATAGATAAAAAAATTCAACAAAATAAACAAATATTAAATACAAATGAAAAAAAAGAGGAAACAACTAACTTAAAAATAAAAGAGTTAGCTGATAAAATTGAGTCACAAAACTCTAATATTATGAATCTTGAAAAAGAGATAAAACAGATAAACGATGATATTGAACAACATCAAAAACTACTAGATGATTCTAAAAGTAAACTTGATGAATTAAACTCAAAATCAACAAACTTAATTAAAGAAAAAACTTCAAATGAAGAACAAATTGTTGATACAATTATTGAAGAATTTTCAATTTCAATTGCATTAAAACTAGCTTCTGAAAATAGTTTACAAGAGTTAATTGACAATGAAGTATATACACTTTTATCTCAATATTCAAAAGAGAAAGTTACTAAATTAAATAGTAGCTACAATATATTATCAACAAATTCAAAAACTAACCAAAAAGATATAGAAAAACTCTCTTCATATATTGAAAATAGACAAAAAACAAAAGAAAAATTAACTTCTTTAAAGGAGAAACACTCTTCTTCTTTAGTTAGCTTAGAAGAACAGCATAAATCATATCAAGAAGAATTAAACAAAGTAGTAAAACAACAAGATTCATTAAAAAGTTTACTTTCTGAATTAAATATTTTAAAACAAGCAGAAGAGAAAAAAAGAGCTCAAGCAGAAGACGATAAAAGAGAAAAACTTCAAGCTCTTTTAGGGAAGAAAAATAATACTCCACAAGAGGAAAATGAACCTGTTTATGAAGACACGAACAATAGTGATGTTCAAACCTCAGATGTTAGAAATCAAAAATATGCAAAAAGTTTAAATCTTGATGTTAGAAAAATTGGTTCTTCAACTGATGGTGTGACTATTGCTAAATATGCAGGTGCTAAAACTATTGCTCCTTTAAAAGATTTTAAAGTTGTAAAAAATTTTGGTACATATTATGACCCTATTTATAAAATTAAACTATTTAATGAATCAATTGTATTAAAAAGTAGTGAACCTCAAGCAAAAGTTGTTGCAGTTCTAAATGGTAAAGTTGTTTATGCAAAAAAGAATGCAGGTATGCTTGAAAATGTTGTAATTATTCAACATGAAAATGGTATTCATACAATTTATTCTCATCTTGATGAAATTTCACCTACTTTAGTAGTTGGTAAATGGATAAAACAAGGTTATGTTGTTGGTCGTGTTGATGAAAGTCTAATGTTTCAAGTTACAAAAGATTCATCGCACATAGACCCTAAAGAACTGTTTAAAATTTAATGAAACTATTTATAGATGGGGATGCTTTCCCAAATTTGTTAAAACAGATTGTTTTAAGAGCAATTGAAAAACAAAAAATAAATACGATTGTAATCGCAAATAAAAAGATAAATATAGGTGCTTCTAATTATATAAAATATATAATTGTTGATACAAAACAAGATGAAGCTGATGATAAAATAGTTGAAATGTTGGAAGCAAGTGACCTTGTTATTACAGCTGATATTCCTCTTGCAGATAGAACTATTGAAAAAAATGCCCATGCAATTGACCATAGAGGGGCAATATACACAAAAGATAATATAAAAGAGTATCTAGCAATTAGAAATCTTATGCAAGAGATACGAGATAGTGGCGAAATAACTAAAGGTCCAGCTCCTTTTAGTCAAAAAGATGCCCAACAATTTGCAAATTCATTTAATGCTTTTTTGCAAAAATATAATAAAAAATAAGGATTTCCCATAATTTTACTAGACTATTCAACTAAAAAACAATTTAAAACTTTTTGTGCAAACAACAACTTCAAAGATATAGAAACAGCCGTGCAATACTTTATTGTATTTGGTGGGTTAGATATAAAAATTGATACAACTAAACCTTTATTAGAACTAATTGAAACACATATTCTAAACAAATATTCTGAACTTAAAAACCAAATTCACTCTTTAACTGGTGGTTATAAAATCGATCATGCAGTCCTAACTGGAATTGCACAAGGAGATAGAAGAACTAACTCATCATTTAAAAGAGCTTATGTTAGTTTTGAAGAGGGAATGAAAAGTGTAGAAGCTTTAATCGAAAAAGGTATCATCGAAATCGAATCATCTGTACTATTTTTAGCAAATAAAAGAGGAGATAGTAAAGTAGCTAAAAAACTTCTTTTTACTACGCCGTTTTTAAGATTTTGGTTTGCTTTTGTATCTCCTATTTATAAAGGAATCAAAGAGAAAAACTATGAAGAGTTTTATAAACTTTTTGAAAACAAACAAGCAGAATTTGGAAACTTTATTTTTGAAGAATTAGCTATGGAATTTGTAAAAGATATGTTTGAAGAAGACCCTATAAAACAAATAGGAAAATACTGGGATGATAAAAGAGAAATTGACCTTGTAGCAAAAACAGAATCAGGAAAAATCATAGTAGGAAACTGTAAATATATAACTTCAAAATTAAAGAAAAATGAATTAAATAGACTAATAGATGATGCTAAATCTGCTGATTTAAATGCTGAGATTTTCTTATTATTTAGTAAAAATGGATTTTCAAGTGAGCTAAAGTCTCAAAAAAGTGAGACTTTAAGACTATTTACTCCGAAGAGCTTTAAGCTATTATTAGCTTAAACCTCGTTCATTCTTCTTTCAAACTCTTTATTCATATCATCAAGTTTAAATTGTATAGATTGAAGTAATTCGAATTTTTGTTCAATTTCTTTTTCAATTTTTGGAATATCTCTAGATAATTTTACTCTTGCATCTTCTAAAGAATCTTCAAGTTTAGCAATCTCTTCTTCTAAATCTTGCATCTGTTTTTTTAGTGGTGCAGTTGCTTTACTTTTTTCAGAAACAATCGCTGCTCTTAATTTTTTGCTCTCTTTTTTATTTACTTTTGGTTTTTCAACTTTCTTTTTCTCAACAGTATCATCTTCATCCCAACCAATTTTTTCTAAGAATTCATCATAAGTTCCATTGAAATAATCAGCCCCATCGTTTGTAAATACAATCAATCTATCACAAACTGCTCTTAAAAGTTCCTCTGAGTGAGTTACGATAATACAAGAACCTTCAAACGCTTTAATAGCATTTGTAAGTGCATCAATAGAATCTATATCTAAGTGGTTCGTAGGCTCATCTAGGAAAAGTAAATTTACATCTTGAGCAATGATTTTACCAAGCATTACCCTACTTTTTTCTCCCCCTGATAATAGGGAGATTTTTTTCTTAGCATTATCTCCACTAAACATCATAATACCGCAAATATTTCTAATAACCGACTCTGGTAATTTATTATTTACACTATGAATTTCATCCATAATTGTATTATCTTGATTTAAGTGAGAAATATTTGTTTGACCAAAATGCCCAAATACTGTACTTGGATGGAAATCAACTGAACCTGTAAGTTGTTTTAATTCCCCTGCTAATACATTTAAAAGCGTAGATTTTCCCTTACCATTTTTTCCGATGATTCCAAGAGTTTCACCCTTACTTAATGCAAAAGTAATATCTTTAAATAGAATATTATCTTGACTATAACCAAAACTTACATCTTTTACTTCAAGTAAATATTTAGCTGCTGTATCTTTATAATTAAAATCAAATTTTAGATTTGCATCGTATTGTAAATCTTCTAATATTTCCATTTTCTCAAGAATTTTTACTTTTGATTGGGCAAGTGTTGCAGTTGCTGCACGTGCCTTGTTTTTAGCAATAAACTCTTCAAGCTCTTTTATCTTTTTATCTTGAGCAATTTTTTGTTTTTCATAGTGTTCTTCATTTGCACTTAATTGCTCATAAAATTTATGAGTACTTCCTTGCACCATAAATGCACTTCTTCTAATAATTCCAAGTGTATGAGTACAAACGCTATCCATAAAATCTCTATCGTGAGTGATTAGAATAACTTCACCTTCAAAAGATTTTAAAAACGCTTTTAGCCATCTAATAGATAAAATATCTAAGTAGTTCGTAGGCTCATCTAGAAGTAACATATTTGGTTCTGTTAAAAGTAATTTTGCAAGGTTAATTCTAATTTGATAACCACCTGAAAAAGATTTTGGAGCTTTTTCTAAATCACTCTCAGAAAATCCAAGACCAAATAAAATTTTCTCTGCTTTATAGATATTATATTTGTCATCTTCCCCTAAAGCTAAAGCAGTTTCCTCTAACAAAGTCTTTTCAGTAAAATTAAAATACTGCTTTAAAGCACCAATTTTATACCCTTTTGGATATGCAATTTCTCCACCATCTGGCTGTTCTTCACCTAAAATTAGTTTGAATAGTGTAGATTTTCCTGTACCATTTCTTCCTACTAATCCTATTTTATTTCCTGAATTTAATCTAAGATTTAAATCACTATAAAGGTCATTTGTAGGGTAACTTTTTGATATGTTGATTAATTCTATCATAGTTCTCTTTTGTCTGATTTTTTATTTTTTTAAGATTG
>RRZU013587897.1_pt1 | contig 13612 bp, 16 predicted proteins | sample 2165561 | NCBI WGS metagenome assembly RRZU01 (sample SAMN10456909, study PRJNA506462) | wastewater metagenome | isolation source: wastewater sludge | place: USA: Moscow, Idaho
TATACCACCGATGGCCGCGCCAAGGCCAGCTGCAAACCGCTGGCGCACAAGGCGGCATCACCGCGCCCTTTGCTGCCCACAAACGCCACGGTTTGCGCCGCGTCCGCCCCCAAAGCCGAAAGCTGCACCCAGCGCTGCACGCCCGCCGCCTGCGCCCATTGTGCCAATTGCGCCGGGGCGTGGTGGTGGATGGTTTCCAAAACATCGGCATGGCGGCTCATCACGCCGATACAGTTCACCACCACCTCTTTATCCGCCAGCAACGGCATGGCTTGTGCTTCGTGCAGGTGCTGTAAATCCAGCTCGCGATGACCGGGCGTGGCCACTTGATGCCCTTGCTGGCGCAATAAAGCCGCCACGCGTTTGCCGATAAAGCCGCTGCCGCCCAGTAATAAGATATTCATTTTTTACTCCTTGCTTTGTTTGCCTGAAATGTTGGTAAAACCCCATCCATGCCGCCCTGTTGTTTTATTTTTTGAGCTTACACATCGGCGTGTTAAGGTTAAGGCTACCTGAAAACATTAAATCCGTTATTGCCAAGCTTAGATTTCAGGCAGCCTTGATAAGTTAATGTTTATCTTGAGCTGTTCACTCACGCTTATTTGCGCTTATGTGGCGGCAGGCCGCATACATCGCTTTCACATTGCGGGCGCGGCAGCAGCCAGCGCGGGAAGCGGTAGCGGTGGCGGGCAAACCACGGATAGCCCCAATCGGCCAGTTTGTTTAGCAGCGGCCAATTCCAGATTTGTGCCAGCGGCCTGCCGCCGCATTCGCGGTATACAATCCGCAAGGCGGGCATACCGCTGATAATGGTGCCGCTGGCCGATACCACATGCAGCAAGGTCATCGCCTCGTCGGCATCCACACCGTATTGCGCCAGCAACGCCTTATTGCCCTGAATCGGCACGGTATTGAGGCTGCCTGAAACATTTTGCTCGCGCACCAAGGCCATTTCGCGGATGCAGATTGGGCATTGGGCATCGTAAAACACGTGATAAGCAGACATCACACCCCTCCTTTAAGCAGGCTTAAATACCATTAAAAAATACACCGTCACCATGGCGCAAAACGCCGGATAGCCCAGCCATTCCCACGCACGGGCATAGCGCCAGTAGCGCGGCGGCAATGTGCCGTTGGCGGCATTGGCAGCCGCGGCCATGCGCGCCATGCGGATTTGCAGCCACACCACCGGCAGCCAGCAGGCACCGGCCAAGGCATACAAAGCCAGCGCCAACCACAACCAAGTGGCCGACAGCGGCCAGCCCAAATGCTGCGCCAGCCACAAGCCGGACAGCGGCTGGAAAATCACCGCCGGGGTGGTAAACCACCAATCGGCCTTTATCACCCAACGCCCCACCACTGCCTGCGCCGCCACCGAGCCGCTGCGGTTGGCCCAAAACAAATAAAACGCGCTGCCAAAGCCGGTGCCCACCATCAGCGTGGCCGACAAAATATGCAGGGTTTTGATAGTGAAATAGAGGTTCATGGCTTGGATCCTGTTTGTATAGTGGATTAAATTTGAATCAAGACAAGGCGGCGAGCCGCAGACAGTACAGATAGTACGGCAAGGCGAGCTAACGCAGTATTGGTTCAAATTTAATCTAATATAAATCACGGCGGCTTTGTTGCCATAAGTAGAGCATCAACGCCGCAATCGGCAGGTTTTTCAGCAACGGTGCAAACGGATGCAGCCAGTATTCAGGCAGCCCCACCGCAATCAGAATGCTGTAGGCCAGCACCGTGGCCAGTTGCACAGCCCACAGCCATGAATACGCACGCCAGCGGCTGAAACAGGCCACCCCCAGCAACACATCCCAGGCCGAAGCCGCCAGCAAGAGCGGCCATTGCGCCGGCATTGGGATGCCCAATTGCGCCAACAAGGCCAGCGATTGCTGCGGCGCGGTGAGCAGCGGCTGGATGCCACTCCACAACCACAGCAGCCCCAGCGATGCCGACAAATACAGCGGAATAGGTTTATACATGATAACGCCTTTCAGGTAGCCTCAACTGAGGCGGGCAACAGCAACGCACCCACCAAAAATGCCGCCGCCGCACCCAAAAATCCGAATAACAAGCCGCCAATCTCTTGTGTGAATAAGCCCATACACACGGCTGAAGTTGCGGCACCCGCCAGCGCAGCATGAAGCAAACCGCCTGCATTGCGCCGGGTTTGGCATAACGCCAGCCAAATACCGCACAAAAAGGCAGGCACCAAACCCAAGAATGCACCAAAAGTCATCATCATCAACAACACCGGCAACAACGCCGCGCCCGCATCCCCGAGCAGCGCAAAAAACAATCCCAAAACCAAGCCTCCCGTGGCACCGCCGAGCAAGGCAAAGCCCAATATCACCCGCACATAGGGATAAGGCTGAGCAGTTTCCGGCTGCGCAGGCAATGCCACCGCCGTGCTGGTATAGGGATTGGGGTATTGGTGATGGTTGGCATTTTTCATTTTTAATTTTCCGTAATTTCAGTTTAAACAGAAATAATATGTGAAAAAATTTTGACGTCTTTGTGCTTAACCTGCGTGGTCATATTCTGTTTATCCGGCCATACAACACTTAGCGCAACAGCTTTTGTATGCTCGCCCCCAGTTTCAACACTTTGCTTAAGGTGCCGGTAGACAATCTGAGCATCTCATTCGCCCAGCGGGTGAGCGTGTTCACAAAATCATGGGTTTGCACAATGCGCCCGCGCACCGCTTCGTTTTCCTGAGCAAATTCCGGGCTGTCCATCAAAGATTGCAAAAAGCGCACCGTCGGCTCGATTTCACGGCGTTGGCGCTCGGCCACAATGGTGCGGAACAAGGCCCATACATCATCATCGGTGGTGAAGTGATCGCGCCGGTCGCCCATGATGTGCACGGTGTGCACCAATTGCCAGCTTTGCAATTCCTTAATGCTGGTGGACACATTCGAGCGTGCCACGCCCAAGGTTTCCACAATTTCGTCGGCATTCAGCGGCCGCCCCAAAATATAGAGCAGCGCATGGATTTGCGCTACGGTGCGGTTTACGCCCCATTGGGTGCCCATTTCGCCCCAGTGCAGCACAAATTTTTCGGTGGTGGGATTCAGTTTCATGCCTGCCAGCATAGACTTGTCTTTTATTTCTGTCAATACAGAAATAAAAGATTTTAAGGCTGCCTGAAATACAATTTTTGTAAGCCGCTGCAAACAAAAACCGCTGCATCGCAGCGGTCTTGTTCTATTGCCAAAATGGTATTACGCCACAAGCACAATCAGGTTTTCGGCAAGGTAACGCCAGTTTGCCCCATATACTTGCCTGCGCGGTCTTTATACGAGGTTTCGCATATTTCGTCGCTCTCAAAAAACAGCACTTGTGCCACGCCTTCATTGGCGTAGATTTTGGCCGGCAGCGGGGTGGTGTTGGAAAATTCCAGCGTGACATAGCCTTCCCATTCAGGCTCAAACGGGGTTACGTTCACAATAATGCCGCAGCGGGCATAGGTAGACTTGCCTAGGCACACCGTGAGCACATTGCGCGGAATGCGGAAATACTCGACTGTGCGTGCCAGCGCAAATGAGTTGGGCGGGATGATGCAGTAGTCGTCTTCCACGGTAACAAAATTGCGGGTGTCGAAATTCTTCGGGTCCACAATGGTACTGTTGATATTGGTAAAAATTTTAAATTCACGCGCGCAGCGGATGTCGTAGCCGTAGCTGGAGGTGCCGTAGGAAATAATGCGTTTGCCGTCGGCTTCTTTGATTTGCCCCGGCTCAAAGGGCTCAATCATGCCGTGCGCTTCGCTCATGCGGCGGATCCATTTATCGGATTTGATGGACATGGATATTCCTTTATTCAATGATTCAGTAAGCAAGCCATTAGGCTGCCTGAAAGCCAGGCTGGCCGTTTTAATTAGTCATACGATAGGTGGACAAAAGGCGCCAACACCAGCGCAAACTGCACCAACACACCCAATACGGCCGAGCACACACTGCTGCGCAAATAAGCCGGTTTAATGAAAGACAGCACCACGGCAAACAAAAACAGGATAATGGCAATAAACACACTAATGATAAGTGCCACAAACTGCCCCACATCGTTGCAACACTCGCTGGGGGTCATTGACCAATAAAACCACAAGCCAAAGACCATCCACAGCGTGGCCATCAATGCCGTGGCCGCCACTGCCGCCGGGCGCACGGCGCCGGGCACACGCAAATACGGCAAATAGGCAAACAACACACACACATTGGCCAACAATGCCATTTCCATGGCATCCGCAAAGGTATGGTGATTACCCCGGTCGTACAGCACCGACCACCACCACGATAATGCCGTTAGCAGCGGCAACGGCAGCAACAATATAAAGCGGGTGAGCTGCCGTTCCCGTGGTGTGCTATTAATGGCTGCTAAAGGCTGCTTATCCAATTTGCGGTTTCCTGTTTTAAAGTCACCGTAGCCGTTTCAGGCAGCCTATTGCTCTGCCCAGCCGCCCAAATGCAACACCAGCTCAGCAACCAAGGTGCTCAGTGCTTCGCTCATCAATATCTGGCTGGCAAACATCAGGCTGGCCATATCGTCGCCATGGCTTTCGGCTTCTTCTTGCAGCACATCCAAAAATTGAATGCGCTTGAGGGTGAAGTCTTGCGTGAGCACAAAGCGCACGCGCTCTTGCCAGCATAAGCCCAGTTGGGTGACGATTTTACCGTTTTTAACGTGGTTAATCACTTCTTCGGCGCTTAAATCCTGCTTGCTCATGCGCACGGTGGCGGCGGCATCGCCTAGGCCTTTAAGCTCGCAATCACTGTCGAGCTCAAAGCCACCTTCACCGGCGCCGCGCAACAGCCAATCGGTCATCAGACTGCCGGGCGATTGGTTGGTGCGCGGCAGCCGCGCTTCCAAGCCGCCCAGTGCTTCGCGCAGCTTGGTGAGCAGCGCTTCGGCTTTGTTGGCATTGGCGTTGTTGACCAGCAGCAGGCCGTGCTCGGTGTCGAAAACGGCTTCGGTGCGGCTGCTTTTGGTGAAGGCGCGCGGCAGCAAATCATCAGTGATGTTGTCTTTCAGCTCCTGCTTTTCTTTACGCCCCACATTGCGCCCTTCGGCGTTTTGGATTTCCTGTACTTTGTCGTCCAGAATATCGCGCACCACGGCGGCGGGCAGCACTTTTTCTTCTTTTTTCAGCGCCACGCGCCAGGTGTTTTGCGCCGCAAACACCATTTCTTGCGGCTGAAACGAGGCCGGGGCGGCAAAGCCCACGCTGTCCCAATCCAGCCCCATGCAGGGGGCAAATTCGGCGGCGGCCAGTTTATCGGCCAAGGTTTCCAAGGCGGGCAGTTGGGCTTTGTTTAGGGGATAAATAGAGAGTTGTTTAAACCACATTACTTGCTTTCTGTTGTGCCATGCTCAAACCGCGGCATTATACGGCAAACAAGGTGGCGGGCGCAGCTTTGAAGCGGCAGGAATAAAGTTCAGGCAGCCTTGAGATAAGCAAGGCTGCCTGAAAGTGCATGATGACGTTATTTAACTGAAGTTACGCGCTCATATTAAAGCACAGCCATTTACACACTATTTTTGCGTAAGCTACCTGAAATGAAAAATCCGTGCAGCCTTCCCCCTGGCGCAGCCGAATCGGAGCGGATTTTAGCGGGAGAAGGGTGCGCTGTGTTTGAGCGCAGCGAGTTCGCACCCGCCGCTAAAATTCGTGTAGATGAGGGAAGTTTGCGCAGCAAACCTGCAACCGGGGTCGCCTTTCTTTGCCTACTTTCTCGCCGTAGGCGCGCTTCGCGTGAGCGAAGCAAAGAAAGTAGGTGGCCGCGCGGCCAGAAAGCGCAAAGTAAAACGATAAGAAAACGCATAAAAACCACAGCATTTTTTAAAAGAATCCGTTTCGTTTTACTTTACTTGCCAATGGATTGCCGAATCAAGTTCGGCAATGACGGTGTTATTTTTCAGGCAGCCTTGGGATAAACAAGGCTGCCTGAAAGTGCATGATGAAGTCATTTAACTTTGGCAAGTGCGAAACCAATCCAAATCCGGCTGATATTCTTGCGTGCCCACGCCCATGATGCCGAGCATGGAATGGAATATATTGTCGTGCGAATACGTTTGCTGCTGAGCATGGTCGCGCAAGCAAGTCTGATTCAGCCCGCTGTTTTGGTAAAAGCCGGGGCTGGCCCAAAACACCATCGGGATATGGGTTTGCTGGCTGGGCGCCACCATATACGGCGCGGCGTGCAGATACATGCCGTTCTCCCCCAGTGATTCGCCGTGATCAGAAAAATACCACAATGCGCTGTCTACTTGAGTGTCGTTTTGCAGCAGCTTAATGGTTTGCGCCAGCACATGGTCGATGTACAGCACGGTGTTGTCGTAGGTGTTGATAACCGCTTGGCGCTCGCATTGCTGGATTTGGTTGGTGTCACAAGTGGGGGTGAATTGTTTGAACGCTTGCGGATAGCGCTCAAAATAAGCCGGCCCGTGGCTGCCCATGGTGTGCAACACAATCACACCGTCACCCGGCATGGCGTCAATTTCCTGCTGCAAGCCGGTGAGCAGGTGAATGTCCCAACAGCCTTCGCTCACGCATTCGTTTTTTGGCGCCCAGTCTTGCACGTTGACATGCTTGATGCGGTCGCAAGCGCCTTTGCAGCCGCCATCGTTTTCGCGCCAGCTGGTATAGATACCGGCACGTTGCAATATATCCATCAGCCCTTCTTCATGCGCGGCACGGTTGCCGTTGTAATCACCGCGGCTCATGCGCGAAAACAGGCACGGCACCGAAATGGCGGTGGCGGTGCCGCACGAGGATACTTGGGGAAAGTTAATCACCTCACTGCCCAGCGCCGCCAGCTGCGGCGTGGTTTGGCGTGTATAGCCGTTTAAACCCCAGTTTTCGGCACGGGTGGTTTCGCCCACCACCAAAATAAACACTTTTTTGCGCTCGCCCTGCGCACTGGTGCGTTTGGCATCCAGGCCGATTTGCACCAGCGGGCGGTTGGCATCATAAACATTGTAGGCAGTCTTGATGCTGGCGCCGATAAAGTTAACCGGGGTAACCTGGTGATTGATGCCTTTATTGTTGCGAAAAAAAGAAGCGTAATTGCCATAAGCCGTGGCCGCCACCAACGCCACCACCAGCACCGACGCGGCCACGCCGGCCAGCCGCCAGCCGATTTCCTGATACCAGCGCTTAGCATAGCGCACCCGCACCAGCCACACATACAACAGCGCCGGCAACACACCCGTGAGCAGCACCCAACCGATAAACCGCGGCGCCAGCCACGATTTGGCCTCACCCGGGTTGGTTTGGATGATGTTTTGAATCATATCGGCGTTGAAATAGATGTTTTGCGTCATCACCGCATAGCTGGCACCGGCACCCAACACCAGCAGCAGCGGTATCCACACCTTGTGCACATAAGGCCAAAAGGTGAGCTGGATTAAAAAATTCAGGCATGCCAGCAGAAAAAACGGCATCGTTAGCCACAGCAGCCAGTTATGCCCTTCGCCAAACGGTGCGTGCGCGGCCATATACTGCCAATAATGGCTATTGAACACCGCCAGCGCAAACACACTGAAGGCCAACACAATTTGGTTACTGCTCAAATTCAAACGCCAACGCATACATTCCTGCCTATCTTGTCTGTTTTTGCTTATACCCATTCTAAAAATAAGATAACAAGGCGGAACAGATTTACTCGGTGCTTCAGCACCCTAGTAAATCGTTCTCTTTGAGCTGAGCCGCAGACAGTACAAGTAGTACGGAACAGACTTTTGTTGGTGCTTTAGCACCTTACAAAATCGTTCTCTTTGAGCTAAGGCGAGCCAACGCAGTTAGGTTATTTTTTAGAATGGGTATTACACACGCTCTGCCGCATTCAGCGGCCAAGGCGACACCTTATATCGGCAAAATTAAGCCAATCTTAAGCGCCGCATGCGGTGCTTAAGATTGGCTTCAGCCAGCGCAGTTATGCTTGTAAAATCGTGTTGATTAATCCATTGAAGGAGCACCCAAAATGAGCCACTCTTGGCATATCGAGCCGCACTTCAGCCAACGTAACAACTGGCTGCGCGCCAGTGTTTTGGGCGCCAACGACGGCCTGATTTCCACCGCCAGCCTGCTGATTGGCTTGGCCGCCGCCCGCCCCGATGCCAGCACCATCCTGATTACCGGCGTGGCCGCGCTGGTGGGCGGCGCGGTGTCGATGGCGGCGGGCGAGTATGTGTCGGTGTCGAGCCAAGCCGACACCGAAAAATCGGATTTAATCAAAGAAGCACGCGAGCTGGAGCGTAACCCCGACAAAGAGCTGGCCGAGCTCACCCGCATCTACGAAGGCCGCGGCCTCAACGCCGATTTGGCGCACGAAGTGGCGGTGGCACTCACCGCGCACAACGCCCTCGAAGCCCATGCCCGCGATGAAATCGGCATCACCGACACCATGAGTGCCAACCCCTTACAAGCTGCCGCTGCTTCGGCATTGGCGTTTTGCAGCGGTGCCATTTTGCCGGTGCTGGTGGCCATTTTCAGCCCCGCCGCCGCGCTGATGCCCACCCTGGCCGCCAGCACCTTGGCCGGGCTGGGCGTATTGGGCTATGCCTCGGCCAAACTGGGCGGCGCCCCGGTAAAACCGGCATTGGTGCGCGTATTGCTGTGGGGCGCGGTGGCGTTGGCCAGCACCAGTGTGATTGGTCATTTTTTGGGTGTGCAGGCTTAAATCGGCTAAAAATACGCACTTACAGCTATAGTGAAATGCATAACAAAGTGCTACGGCGTTGCTGTGCCTTGTATCACTTTATTCTTCATTCCACGATAAAGGCTGCCTGAAACCATCGAAACCATCATTGCCAAACAGGATTCCGCAATACAAACAGGATTCCGCAATAACGGTTTCACATTTTCAGTTTTAAAAAAGAGGACGCGGCGGCATACCGTAAGCTATCCCAAAAACCAACAGCACCCTACGGCTGCCTGCCCGCAGGGTGCTGTTGGTTTTTTTACATAGCGATTGCCTTGCTGCCGATATGGTTTGCCCTCTTTAACACACGCCAACACTGGCTTAAGGTCGTGTTAAGGCTGCGGCGGTTTAATACACACCAAGCCACCGCTGTGGTGGGTTTTAAAACCGATGCCTAATATCTAAAGGAAATCACCATGAAAAAATCCGTTCTTGTTCTTCTGGCCGTCTTGGTTGCTGTGCCCGCTTTTGCCGGTGCTAAATGCGAAAAACACCCGCAAAACGAGTGGATGCCGAAAGAAAAACTGCAAGCCCAATTACAGCAACAAGGCTACACCATCAAAAAATTCAAGGTAGACGGCAATTGCTATGAAATGTATGGCAAAACCCGCGATGGCAAAAAAGCCGAAATCTATTTCGACACCAAAACCGGCCAGCCGGTAAAAAGCGAAATCGGTGACTAAATATTGCTTTCAGGCAGCCTTGAAAACCACATCAACGCTGCCTGAACGATTAAGCGGCATGGCTGCGTTTACGGCAGCCGTTTTCATTTAAAGCAACACCGAGAAAATCATGAATAAAACCACTGTTTATGTTTGGGATCCGCTGGTGCGCATTGCTCACTGGCTATTGGCCGCCTGTGTGTTGGTGAATTTGACTGGGCTGGTCGAAGAAGGCGAAATGTGGCACCGCTATATCGGCTATACCGCCTGCGCCGTGGTGGCGGTGCGGCTGTTGTGGGGTTTGGTGGGCAGCCGCCATGCCCGCTTTAGCGATTTTTGGCCCACGCCCACACGGCTGCAAGCCCACTGGCAGCATATGCAAAACCGCGAGCCGGATCCGCATCCCGGCCACAATCCTTTCGGTGCCATCATGATGCTGGCGCTGTGGGCAGTGGTATTGATGCTGGGCGTGAGCGGCTACCTGATGGGCACCGACCGCTTTTTCGGCGAAGAATGGCTGCAAGAAATCCATGAAATACTGGCCAACGGCTTAATCGTGCTGATTGCCGCCCATATTCTGGCCGCCATCGGCATGAGCTTGTATACTCGCGTCAACCTGCCGCGCGCCATGATTACCGGGCGCAAAAACCTGCCGGATTAAACCGAAATGCGCATTCTGTTGCTTGAAGACGACCCCGATATCGGCGAAGGCATCCACCTTGGCCTCAAAAAACACGGCATCCAAGCCGATTGGCTGCAAAGCGGGCGCTTGGGCTTAAACGCGCTGAGCAGCGCGCCCTACGATGCCGCCATTCTCGATTTGGGGCTGCCTGAAATCGACGGTATGCGCGTATTGGCACATTGGCGAGGGCAAGGCCACCACACCCCGGTGCTGATTCTCACCGCCCGCGACGCCCTACCCGAGCGCATTGCCGGGCTGAATGCCGGTGCCGACGACTACTTATGCAAGCCGTTTTCGCTCGACGAAGTGGTGGCACGCCTGCACGCCTTGGTGCGGCGCAGCCAAGGGCGCACGCAGGAATCGCTGGCTTACGGCCAATTGGTTTTAGACACCGCCGCCTGCACCGCCACCCTGCACGGCGATAACCTCATCCTCACCCAACGCGAATGGCTGCTGTTGCAACTCTTGCTCAGCAATAAAGGCCGCATCCTCAGCCGCGCGCAAATTGAAGACAAACTCTACGGCTGGGATCAAGAAGTGGAAAGCAATGCTGTAGAAGTGCACATCCACCATTTGCGCAAAAAAATCGGCAGCCAATTTATCCTCACCCGCCGCGGTTTGGGCTATCAATTGGGCAGCGAGCCATGAAAGCCACCACCGCCATTGCCCAGCGTCTGTTTTGGTATCTGGGCTTAAGCCTGCCCCTATTGTGGCTGGCCACAGCGGCGCTGAGCGCCGTGGCGGTGCTGCACGAAATCAACGAAGCGGGCGACAGCCAAATGAGCCAGCTGGCACGCCAGCTATTGCATGTGCCCGTACCCGACGGCGCGCCCACCATCCTGCCCGAGCTCAAGCTGCCCAAAGCTCGGCGCGGCCAAGCCGACAACGACGAAATGGGCTTTGCCCTGTGGCGCGCCGACGGCACCTTGCTGCTGGCCGACGAATCGGGCAGCCAACTGCCCTACCGCGCCGAATATCAGGGCTTCGATAATTTAGGCCATTGGTGGCGCAGCAAATCGTGGCGGGTGATTTATCTGCACAACCCCGACAACGGCACCAGCGTGGCAGTGGCCGCACGCTGGAAAGAGCGGCTGGAAACCGTGGGCAACGCCCTGCTGATTCAAATCATCCTCTCCTTACTGGCCTTGCCTTTCATGCTGTGGCTGCTGGTGTGGGCCGTGCGCCGCGGTATGCAGCCCTTGCACCAATTGGCCGACGAGCTGCACGGGCGCGATGCCGACAGCCTGCAAGCGGTCAGCACCAACGTGCCTGCCGAAGCCGCGCCAATGGTGAACGCGCTCAATCAGCTCTTACAGCGTATGCAGGCCGCCTTGGCACGCGAGCAGCGCTTCACCGCCGATGCCGCCCACGAATTGCGCAGCCCCTTAGCGGCATTGAAAGTGTAAGCCGAAGTATTGGCGCTCACCCACGAGCCGGACGAGCAACAACAGCGCTTGGCCGCCATCAGCCACGGCATCGACCGCGCCGGCCATCTGGTCGACCAACTGCTCACCCTGTCGCGGCTCGATCCACTCAAAGCGCCGCCCTACACCGCTGCGGTGTCGTGGCAGCGCATCAGCGAGCAAGCGTTGCAAAGCGTCAACTTGGCCGCACGCGAGCAACACATCCGCCTGCAACGCCACCTCTGCGCCAACAGCTGGGCCGATGTACTGCCCTGTAGCGGCGACGAAACGCTGCTGGGCTTGCTGCTGCGCAACCTGCTCGACAACGCCGTGCGCTACAGCCCGCCGCATAATCAGGTACAGCTTTATTTACACCCCGATTACATCGACATCTGCGACCACGGCGGCGGCGTGGCCGCGGCGGATTTGCACCGCATCCGCGAGCGCTTCTTCCGCCCGCCCGGCCAAAGCCAAACCGGCAGCGGCTTGGGGCTGTCGATTGCCGACACCATCGCCCGCCTGCACGGCCTGAGCATCGACTTAGACAACCTGCCCGCCAGCGAAAACACCCCCGCCGGCTTGCGCGCCCGCATCCGTATGGCCGCGACTGCGTAAAACAATGAACACACCACTTTATGCTTTGCTCCGGCTTTCAGGCAGCCTTCTTAACAGCTCATATTGGTACATAGCAGCCATTGCTTATGGTGAAATAAATAATCAGCTGAAGTTACGCATTCAATAGTTCAAAGCTGCCTGAAACGCATAATCCGTGCAGCCCTCCCCTTGGCGCAGCCGAATCGGAGCGGATTTTAGCGGGAGAAGGGTGCGCTGTGTTTGAGCGCAGCGAGTTCGCACCCGCCGCTAAAATTCGTGGAGATGAGGGAAGTTTGGCGCAGCCAAACCTGCAACCGGGGTCGCCTTTCTTTGCCTACTTTCTTTGGCGAAGCAAAGAAAGTAGGTGGCCGCGCGGCCATGAAGCGCAAAGTAAAACAGTAAGAAAGTGTATATAAAAAACAACCTGCCTTGAAATAATCAGCTCTGTCTCATTTCAACTTACCAATGGATTGCCTAATCAAGTTCGGCAATGACGGTTTTACATTTCAGGTAGCTTTAGACAAATAGGTGCGTAACTCCATTTATAAAGAAAACGCAACATAACGGCAATAAACCTTAAACCGTCCGCAGAGTCTGTAGCACAACCACACACCCTACGCCGGTTTGTGCCCTGTTTCCATTTATCCCACGGCATCACCCAATACAAAACACCCCAATCAAAGCTGCCTGAACATCTTTCAGGCAGCCTTGATTATTCATATTGACACTGCCGTTCGGCACCACCATACTTTTGCCTGAATTGATAAAAAATAACACATCACACCCATCAGAAAGGATTCCCCCATGATTGCCTTCAGTGCAGTGTTGTTGTTGCTGTTCGGGCTGATATTGGCCATGGGCGGCGCTTATTTGGTTTGGCTGAGCGGCAGCGGGTATTACCTGATTGCGGGCTTGGCCTTTGCTTTGTCTGCGGTTTATTTACTGCAAAAGCGCAGCCGCGGCCTTACCCTATTCGCCATCACGTTGGCGGCCACTTATGTGTGGGCGCTGTGGGAATCGGGCTATGATTGGTGGCCGCTGGCCACCCGTGTCGGCCTGCCCAGCCTGTTTGGCTTGTGGTTTGTGTTGCCGTTTTTCCGCCGTGCTTGGCAGCGGCAAAGCCCGGATGGCAAGCGCGGCCTGCCCGCACTCACCGCCTTGGTGGCAGTGGCCGCCGTGACCGCCTTTGGCAGCATCGCCAACCCCACCCATGAATACCCGGGTGCCGTGGCCGATACCGTGGTGAACCCCACGCCCAACACCGGCCCGGCGGTGCCCGAAGGCGAATGGCACGCCTATGGCCGCAACAACTTTGGCCAGCGCTTCTCACCGTTGCAACAAATCACCCCCGCCAACGTGGCTCAATTGCAACAAGCGTGGATAATGCAAACCGGCGACACCAAAGGCCCCAAAGACATCGGCGAATTCACCTATCAGGCCACGCCGCTGAAAATCGGCAATCTGTTGTATTTGTGCACCCCGCACAACTGGCTGCTGGCATTGGATGCCGACAGCGGCAAAACCGTGTGGCAGTTCAACCCCGAAGTGGGCACCGATTTGCAACGCCAA
>RRZU010163836.1_pt1 | contig 13606 bp, 23 predicted proteins | sample 2165561 | NCBI WGS metagenome assembly RRZU01 (sample SAMN10456909, study PRJNA506462) | wastewater metagenome | isolation source: wastewater sludge | place: USA: Moscow, Idaho
ACATTTCATCTTTTAATTCCTTGTATTTTATTGTTTCCGATGAGAATTTTTTATCTATGAAATCCACTTCGTGTTCTTTCCCATTCGATGTCATTACTAATTTCATACTTCTTCCTTTTTTTGATTTATCGGGAAAAAAGATAGAGCACCCCATAGGGAGTGTCATTACTGTTTTCCCTACGGGTTGACTCATTTATATTTATAAAATGAGAAACTTATTTACCTTTTTGTGATGTATGCATAATAACTATTGAAGTCATCATTGTTGAAGTCTTCAAAATCTTTCTCATACTCATCTCTTATGGTTGCTTCAAAATCACTTTTACTTACAAACATAAGATTTCCATTACTAGGTCCATCAAAGCCGCCTTCAGTATAACTTTCGTTGCTATCAGTTCCTTCTATGAAAAACATAAGGTTTTTTTCTTTTGCACTTAAGAGCTTTTTCCAGCTCCCTTTAATTTGTTTGTGGTCTTGCAACTCAATATCTTCTATTTCTCCAGTTAAGCAAAATACTTCATTTAACTTATTTTGAAACAGAAGATTGTTTCTTGCCATAACAGCTTCAAAACCTTGCTTCCAACCCATGTTTGGTATATATGTTTCATCAACCCAGCAAGTATCCTTAATAATGTGTATTACATTATTGTGAGGATTTATATACTTGGCTGCAAAATCATCTTCATGCCACCATTTCCCAGTTTCTTTTAAACCATATTTCACGATACCATCTTTTAAACGATATCTGTGTTTTTCGTTTAAAATCAACTTCTTATACATGTAAGAGCCTCTGCCGTTTTCCTTGCATTTAAAGAAAAGGTCTCCTTCTTTAATGAGTCCCTCTTTGTTGTTTTCAATGTAAGGTATCATTTGCTCTCCTTTGTGCTATTGTTGTCGTGATTTTCTTTTTCACAATTCTCTTTCATTGCTTGAAGAAACAGTTGTGCCACATCAGCTTCTGGGTTCTCTTTGATGAACCTTTCAAGATTTGACATTTTCTCTTTATCGCAGCTCGTGTCTGTTTTAATTGTATTTGAACAATTTGCTACACTTATCAACAATAATAATATCGCTATTTTTTTCATCTTTTTTTCCTTTTTTATTTTGTTTTTTTGGAAAATAGAATTGCTACCCATCAAGGGGCAATATTTCTATTCCCCTTGCGGGTGTTATTTGTATCCTTTACTCCAGAAGACTTCTGTGTTGAAGTTTTTCTTATGTACAGGTTTTTCAAACTCTAGCATATAGACTTCTGTGCTTTCGCCAGATTCTCTTATTTCCAAAGTTCTTTTATCTCCACCTGGTGACAAATAATATTTTGTTCCCCAGCCAGCTTTAAACTCCCGTATCAATGGAGTTTCATCTGCATTTTTTACAGTCAATCCTCTTACTTCCGTATACCATCCTCTATTGGTTATGATTACTTTGCTTGCCATTATGCAACCCTCGCTTTCATTCCATGTGATAGAATTGCCTGAAGTACAGCTCTTCTTGTAAAATCTGAATTCTCCATTTTAAGAAGCTCATCACCTCTTATTCCCCCAATTTTATTGGTGTCTATGTTGAATCTTTTTACAAAGTCAAGCGTTCCTATTTGGCAGTTTCCAGAAGCATAAGAATCTTCCAAGCCTACAAAGACATAATCTGCTTTTGTTTTTAGTAGCTCTTTTGCTTTTGCAGTGTTTGCTCTTCTGTTTAATGCAGCAAGACAATCTCTAATAAAATCAATTGTATTAAAAACTTCATCATTATTGATTATCTCATCAAGTCCAAAGTGGTACTCTTCATTGAAAGCTTTTATTGCAAGACTTTCATCTGAACCTCTTTGGTTCTTATTAATTTTGCTCCAGACCAGTTCATAGCCAAGTTTGTTTTGGAGTCTTTTAATAACTTTGAGTTGATTAAATCTAAGCTCCTTGCTTTCTTGGTTTTGTGAATTTGAACCTGGAACAGTTTTCACGATAATTGTTCCGTCTACTAGAAATGTGACATTTCTTGAGATAATTTCATTATTTGCTTTTATGCAAGCTTCCTTAATTGGAAGCGTATAATCTAATATCTCTTGAATCTTATTTCTTGCTTCATAGATATCTTCAAATATCGCCTTAAGCAAAGGAACATCAAAAACATTGTCACAATATGACATATCTTCGTTATATATTCCAAGCTCATTATAAAGATAGCAATCATCCTCTAGGGAACTTTTTCTATCTTTTAGATACTGAAGGATTTTGATTTCGAGCTCTTCGTTTTCTTTGTATGTTAGCACTTGAAAACTCTCTGTTTCAAATCCATCATAGTCCCCTAAATCTCCTTCGAAGTACGCACATTCTAAATCCTCCTCATTAAGCACTGGAGAGATATAGAAATCTTTTCCTTTTCTGTGAAACACAACATATTCGCTGTTATTGTCAGTCTCTTCTAGGAATCCACCTTCATCGAATTGTTCTTGTTGCCAGAAGTCTGACATAACATAATTGTTATTATTACTCATTCTTCCGTCAAAATATTTGCAACTTCCTTTGTCAAAAGTGAAATAACTTTCTCCGTGGATTTGTTCCAAATCTGTGTGATATGTAACTAGTGATTTTGAATTTTTTATCTTATGGAAATTTTCTGCATCTGCATAATCATCAAGGTCACCATAGATTTTTTTACCATCCATTGCGATTATTGCTTTTGCTAGGTCTCTTTGTGAGTCTAGCGAGTGGTCATACTTGCTAAGTGCTATATGACCTAGATGCTTTCCTTTTTGATGTATGTAGATTTCACTACACCCTTTTAGTGCATCTCCATATATAACATCAAAAACACTTGGCATATCTTCTTTCTCAAGATAGCCAGTTTTTGGATATTTCCCTTCACTGTTATCTTTTATAAACATTCTGTTTACTTCAAGACCAGCAATGGCTTCTTCCAAAGAAGTTCCATTAATAGCCTCTTCAATTTTTTCTTTTGCCTTTGTAGCAAAAGCACCAGTTTCAACGGAATAAGACCATGAACCAAGCCAGTTGGTTCCTTTTTGAAATACTTCAAGACCTTTTCCTTTTATAGATTTTCCTGCATGATAACCACACATGTCAATTGTTTCTATTGATACCAGTTTTGTTATTTTTTTTGCGTTCATTTTTGTTTGCTCTCCCAAGCGTTTTGCAGAACTAAGCTGCTTGATTGCCGTGGAGAAACAATTATCTACCGTTAGGTAGAGTTTTTGTTTCTACCTAACGGCGACTAGTTTTTGTATTTTTTGTCTTAAAAGACTAAAAGAAGAACGAATCTATCTTTAACTTCTTTGCAGCAAGTCCAGCAGTTCCAATATCCATATTGTTCTCTGCCTATAGCGGCGTTAAATTAACAAGCTTTTAGCTTGAAATATTCAGTATCAAATTTTGATACAAATGCTTCAAACCTTTCTTTTTCAGCCTCAATAGCTTCTTTCTCTTCAATGCTTTTTGCATTTTCTATTGACTGCTCATATAGAGAGTAGAAGTGTTCATAATGCCCTTTTGTGTGACCTTTATCACAAGGGTCATAATGACTATTTAAGAACGGGAAAGTTTCCCCGCTGATATGTATTTTTTTTGCCATTTGTCTTCCTTTGCCCGTAGGCTTGAGGTGCAATTGCTTAAAGCAGAACACCCCGTAGAGAGTTCATTGCACCAATGCTAATTTAATAGCTTGGTTGAACTCCCAAGGGAGAAAACTTTTTTAATAGATAATGTTTGTTTTTATCTCTTTTTCAGAAAGAAATTCGAGGTATTCATTTTTCTGCTCCTCTGTATAAATTCCTTTTCCTCCAATTGAGCCATCTTTTACAAAGACAGTAAAGCCATAGCTTACTACTACAGCATTTCCATCTTCGCCTCTTGCTCTTTTTGGAGCAGGCATTATATAAAGTGGTTCTTTTGAAAAAACATCATTGCTTCCTTTTGGATATGGTATAACTAGTTTGTTGTCCATATCTGGTGTTTTGTCTATGCAGTACATCTTTGCTCCTTCACTATGTTTAATGCATTTGCCGAATACAATCTTATGTACTCACCATTTTGATTATTGATATAATCAAACTTTGCGCAAACCTTTTGAAGCTGCTCTTTTAGCCAAAGAAGGTTTTTTGTACTACCTTCTAGTAGTTGAAAACTGTAATCTGCTGCATAAGAGCTAGTGAATCTCTTTTTTTTGATTTTAATATCATGAAACATTTCAACACCTTATTTTCTTGATAATTCAATTGCTTGAATCATAAGCTTATAGAGTTCTTCTGCTTCTAGCCCCATTTGGGCTTTGATATCACCACCATTAAAACCAGCCCAAGGCTCAACAATATAGATATCACTATTTGTTTCGTCTCTAGTTCCGTTAATGAAGCTATCAAAATCTACACTTGCCGTTTCGCTTCCTAAGAACTTTTCAGCAATATGTTTTTTTGCCATCTTGTGAAGTTCTTCATCGGCAAGTATGTCTTTGAATTGGTCACAAATATAGTTGACTACATTCATGTCCTCTTCATAAAGACTTTCATCTTCTCCGAACCAATGTTTTTCAAAATCTTGTTTGATTTTATAAACAATTGGATTGTATGAAGAATTGTCAAACCCTTCGTTAAGTGTTTTATTTTCTTGAAAAATTTCTTTTTCTTTAATAACCACACATTTAACCTCTGCCTCCCTTCTGTTTGCACCATCAAAGATGTGCACGAAAAAGTTTTGTGGTACATCTATATGTTTAAACTCAAGGACCAAGCAAGAGTTAACATATTGTCCACTTAACTTATCAGACGAGTAAGGTTCCGTAAATGCTTGAGCACTTATTAGCTGAATCTTTTCAGGATTCAAATTTTCTGTGCTTGGCACCACATCATTTTGAAAAAGTAATTCTCTGATTTTTTCATTTTTTATATTTTTAAACATTTTGTCTCCTTTGTGAGCTCATTATGGGTGTTTGACCCTGTTTTTTTATAGCCACAAAAGAACTAAAGTGGCATAGCCACTAAGTTTTATCTTTTGTGGCTAAAGCCTTTTATTTATTCCAGTCAGTGCGGATTTTATGCTGCAACTAATTCAGCAGCTTTTGTATCAAGAAATCTTCCGAATGCAATTCCAAAATCTCCTTCATGGAACTCATTTTCGTCCGCACTTGCTTTTACATCTTCTGTAACAAAGTCAAGAATCAGCTCAAATCTGTCCCTTTTGTCCATTCCTATGAATTGAAACACTTTGGTCAACCAAACTTCAACCTCTTTTCTTAAGTCTCTTTTGTTTTGCACAGTATCTGTGTTGTTAGAGAAATCAAATAGTGATTGTTGATATTGAATAGTGTTTGTATTTTCGGCTTGTGGTACAGGAATAATTGCATCTTCAATTTCCTCGTTTAATCCAAAGAGTTCTTTTCCGTTTTCAAATAAAATAAACCCTCTAGCTATTTTTGACCAATAGCCATATTTATTTTCTTTCATGAATTTTGCAAACTCTGGAAAATTGATTTCTTCTTTAATTTTTACCAGTTTTTCAATACCTTTTCCATCAGTTCTATCAAAGTCTTTCAGTTCTCCTCTTCTAAGGATTTCCTCAAAATTACAAGAAGTGCTTTCTGGAATTTTCTTCACTGATTCAGTATTGTTTGGTTTTGATTTAGAAGTTTTTTCTTTTGGACTATTAATTTTTTCTTTTACCCAAGCCTCTTCTGTATATGTTTTTAGCTTCTCAACTAATTTTACATAAGTAGCTACTGGTGTTTTTTTCTTTGGTTGTAAGATGTAGTCATCCGCTTTGAATGGATTGTGTCTTGGTTTTGTTGATTTTCTTGGTTCTAAACTGTAAGTCCTAACCGATTTTTCTTCACCACCAAAATCTATCCAGTCACGAGTAAGTTTTTTGATATTTCTTCCATCGTTTTCAATTTTAAAAACATCGTATTGGCTTATATCTCCACATTTCCAACCTTCATTCAACTTGCAGTAATCTGTTGGTGTTTCAGATGGTTCTGCGATATAGTATTTTTCAACTCTCGTTACAAGTCGTTTTACTAATCTTTCTCCATCTTCATCACCTAACCTAATAACTGTTGTTGAATCCCATTTTTCGATAAGTTTAAACAACTTATCAAACAGTTTCGTCTTTTTATCTCTTTCTGTAATTGCAGATTTCTTCCAATCTTCAAAGAGATATCTCTCATCCCAAGGTAAACCGTGTCTTGTATCTCTTACTTTTTCTCCTTCCCAATATCCAGCATCATAATTGAGTTGCTCGGATTTGGTGTAATAGAAAGTTGTTTTGTCACCATCTGCATTATATCTCCAGAAGTCGTAGTAGAGGTCACTAAAAACAAAAACACCATTCCCTTTTGCCAATATTTGTCCATCTTTTTCAATGTGCCAATATGTGTTTTTTGGGTTTTTTTGATATGTAATCTCTTCTAGTCCGCTATCAATAACCTCAGTTATTGTAGCTTTTCCAAAGATTTTATCTATCATCGCTTGGGCATTTTGTTTTTCTCCCATAGATGCTGTTGGACAGTCTCTGAGGGCCTCCAGTTTCGATACTCTTTTCAGCAGTTTATGGTCATAAGAATTTCTTACAAATGACCCACCAATTTTGCCACCTGAAGTATTATCTACAACAAGTATAAAACCGTTCTTTACTGCTAATCCGTACCAATCTGCTGGACTAAAATAATCCGTCATAGAATCACTTTGGTCCTCTTTATACCCATAGATTTTCCATCCAAAATTTCTCAACACTCTTTCTAGTACAACTCTGCTGTCTTTATTATCGTAGTAGCTCATTTTTTTCCTTTTTTGTATATAACTCACCCCTGCAGGCGAGTTTGTAACTAAGCGCCTGCTTAGGGTGGGCCATTCCTTATAAAGGTTTAGCAACTATTTCTTTTGTTTTTTAGAAGTTTTTGTTTTTAATCCAAAAACCAATGATACTGAGCATGTTTTTTTTCATCACCCAATATTCTTAAAGCATTGTCTTGGCAAAAATGTTGCAAATCAAATAAATCATTTGCAAATTCTGTATCGCCGTTTTCATATGCCAAACACCCATACATATTGCAAGTATGTGAAAAGATAGCCAGACCAAAAGTTAAACTATCCATGTCGCCTGCTGTGTATTGGTTTTGAGCTTCTCTTATTTCGTAAGACTTATCGGTTCTAAGATTCAAATAGAATCCATCAATCTCGTTGCCTTCGTCATCCGTGAGCGTTTTTGATTCCCACATTCCACCATTGTAATCTTTGCTGTAATGCTCTGCTACTTTGTAAATTGATTGCTCGAATGCAACTCCTTTAAAACCGTATTTTTTTGCCAAATCTTCTAAATTTCTCATATTTTTCCTTTTTTAAACCCAACATTTGATATGAGGATTCTAATTTTTCGGAAACAAAAGATTATCCCTTGTGGGAGATAACTTTTATCTCCCACTTAGGGCTGTTTATTTTCTGACTTCTAAACAAGTGTTTCTGTCCATCAAAAATCTTTTTTGTAGCTTTTCTGGCAACAATGATTTAATGAACCTTGCAGTTGACAAATTTGTTCTTGCAAATCCAAAGTCATTTAGGTTTATTCTTTGCAAATGATTGCCGTATTCTAAACCCTGAGCCAGTCTCTCCTTTATTTTTGTCTGTATGAAGCCAAACTCTTCTTTAGTAAGAGTCATTTTTTGTCTATAGACGCAACTATCTCCTTCTCCAAGATAATGCTCCCTATAGCTTATTTTTGAATTTTCAAACATCTTTCTTTCCTTTATTTTTTTACATGTACCATTCCATAACAAGATAGCTCTTTTGCTTTTCTTGCCATTGTTGAATGTGGCATTTTTGGAAACATTTGTTTCAATTTCTGAAAGCAATGAAAATATGCACTACTTTCATTTTTTTGTAAAACTATTTCCATTTACAGCTCCTCGAATACATCAAGCTCTCTCACAATGATATAAATCGTTACATCATTTGGGTTATTGATTGGTTCATAATGACATTCGCCATCACCATCTCTTTTAAGCTCTCCATATTCTTTTGTAGCTGCATCTAAGGCTTTTTTAAGGGTTGTAAATACTCCTAAATCTACCGCACTCGCCTTTGAGTACCAAGAATCTCTCTCTTGTAGTATAAATACATGCGTGAGAGGTTTTTTACTTGGTTGTTCTGTCATTGTTTGAGCATTCTTTCTGATGTTAATCAGATCCATGTGTTCATAATCTTCACTTATTTGCCAATTCTCATTGTGCAATATATCGGTTGTTAAGAACTGAATCCAATCATCATCTTGGAATGGTCTATCCGAGAAGTAATAGCTAAGTGCATTTGATTGCTCTTCTGTAATCTCTACATTAGACAACAATATCTCCTCTGCCTCTTCTCTTGATAAGCCTTGCTCTTCTAAAATTGTTCTACAAATGTCGTAAAACATTGTGGGGTCATCCGATTGAGCAATATACTCATTTGTTGATATGCTTGAAAAACATACTCATCATCAAGTTTTTGAAGATACTTTAAATCTTCTTTTATTAAAAACTTGTCTGATGGTTTTGCTTCTCCAATCCAACCACAAAGATTTTCTATCAAGTCTTCTCGAGATTCTAATCTCCAGTCAACTTTTTCTTCCTGAAAAATCTCTTCATTGATTTTTACACCAGCAATTACTACACCATTTTCATTTATTATTATATTTGTCATAATTTACTCCTTACATTGTAAATTTTAAGAATACACCTATCCATAAGGACAGTGACTTTCGTGTATCCTTTTGGATTGGCTCATCTAGTTTTTACCTATGGAGCAACTATCTTTTTAACAATAATTGTTTAGCAATCTTTTAGAAGAACGATATTCCCGTTTTGTAAAACTTCGTTCACATCGCTTCCTATTTTCTTGCTCCACTGGACAACCTTAACTGTTGCACCAGCTTCAATAAGCAATTCTTTCATTCCTTGGATTTTTCTACCTACTTGTTTATATCTTACGTCAAGAAGTTCTTTATTAAGGCCTTTATTTATCACCCTAATTTTTCTTCCTGATTTTAACTTGTAGATAAAATAGCCATAAACAGCTCGTCTTCCAGCTCTATCTTGGTCAAACCAAAGTTCAACGAGACGATTTCTAAAAAGACCTAACTGCTCTTTTCTTATTCCAGTAACACCAGGGATTGCAATATCAACAAAGCCCTCTTTTTCTGGAATACTTAGCATATCTACACTTCCTTCAAACATTCGAAAACTTAAGCTTTCATCTAGCATATGCTCTCTTGTCAGAGCAAAAGGAAGTGGATTAGCAACTCTTTTAGCACTCATTTCTGGTTCTTTAAGATTTTTTGATTGCCAATCGAACAGCTTTGTGTTTCTTAATTTTAACCCAGTAATCATATTTGAATACAAGTCGTAACTAGGAATTACACAGAAGCCTTCTGCCGTTTGATGTATGAACTCGCCCATTTGGCTTGTAATTCCAAATTCTCTAAGTGTTTGAGCACCAAAATCCTCTTCAAGCAATTTTACGAGAACTGGGATATCCGTTTTATACAAATATCCTATTTCGTTTTTTATTTGTCTTGTTTTTTGATTATCGGCTTTCAAATCAATTCCTCTGCCCCTGTAAAACTTCTCTTTCCCCCACTGTGTAGTGTGTCTAGAAAAAGTATATATTGCAGTGAATATCATTTTTGCCTTTTGGTCATCATCCATCTTTGAGAATTTTGGAATAAAGAGTTCAAAATCAATTTGTTTGTACTCTTTTTCCGAATTGAATTCTTGGAATTCAAAAGGTTTCTCGAGCCTTTCTTTTCTTTGGTACGGCTGATACTCTAGCTCACTTCCATCTTCATACTGAAGAGTGTAATTGCTAATCGCAGCTACCTCTTCAACTGCTTCAGGAAAGCTTCTACTGTTGTACTCCATTACAAAGTTTATTGAATCCCCACTTACTCCACAACCAAAACAATGGTATGTATTTCTTGAAGGAGAGACCTTAAAGCTTGGTGTTTTTTCCCCATGAAAAGGGCAGCAAGCCTCATAACTTGAACCTGCTTTTTTCAGCTGAATATAGTTTCCTATGACTTCAACGATATCTGCGGTGTCTTTCAGTTTTTCTATTGAACTTGCTTCAATTCTTTTTTTGGATTGTTTTTTCTCAAGTTCAATATAGTAATGAAGTTCGTGACAAGCACTTAGTAGTTTTTGCGCATACTCTTGGTTTGTCATCCATTGAAAATCTTCCTCTTTTTGAAGTTTCATTGCTTTTGAAAATGATTCAAGAGACTGAAAATTCTTTTTGGAGAAAGCCTTTTCGATCATAGAGGCTTTTTGCTCATCTATGAATCTTGTTATTTGAAAATCAGTGACTTGCATTTTTTGCCTCCTTTGATATTTTTTTCATCTTTTTTTCCTTTTTGTTTTATCAGGAAAAGAGAATACACAACCCCGCAGGGAGTGACATTTCTGTTTTCCCTACGGGTTAGCTAACATTTGAGTTAGCAACTTTTTGACAATAAGAATCCCTCTGAATCTAGTTCAGATTTTAAATTAACAGTGAGTTAAATTGGGATTTTTATTTTTTGTTAGTGTGAGTGTTTGTGGTTAGGATAATTTGTTGTTATTGATTTGACGAAGAAATACCCCACCATTGCAACAACAATAACGGTTAACATGATTGCTACAGTATCAGTTGTCATTGTTTCCTCCTAAATTTATTTTTTGTATTATAGCATATCTCTTAAATATTTCAAATATCGTAAGAACTAATAATAGCCCAACAGACATAAGAAGTGATATTGCTATAGTAACACTAAATTCTTCTTTAAAAAAGAAATACAATCCAACCATTCCCAGCGAACCTGTTCCGATTATTTTCAGTAACCCCTTTAAACTCTCAATAACTTTTAAACAATTTCTTATTTTCATATTACACTTCACCAAATTTACTCCTTGCATTGTAAATTTTAAGAATACACCTATCCATAGGGACAGTGACTTTCGTGTATCCTTTTGGATTGGCTCATCTAGTTTTTTACCTAGGAGAGCACTATTTTTTAGTAAATAATGTTTTTAATACATCTTTCACAAAATATATTGGCATTTTCAAGAACATTCTTAGCTTTATTTCTAAGCTTTGTTCTTTTATATCATTGTCATTTCTAATTATCAACCAGAAAAAGAGACAAATCACAAAATACCAAAATAAATATATTTTTATTGTTTCCATTCAATCACCATAATATCTCCTTAGATATTGTTTCTTTTTAGAAAACTTAACTCTTCATCAGAGATAAGCAACTCTTGCCCTAATTTATAAACCGTAACTAATGTAGCTTTATATTGTCCTTGTTTTTCAAGCACAACAACTATACTAGTTAATTTGTCTACATATTTTTGAGCAACCTTAGCACAATTCCCATAAGCAGTTTCAATTGTTTTTGAACATCTCACTGCTCTTGCTATTGCGCCACTTAAAGCAACATCCTCAGATTCTTCAAATCGTTGATTAAATCTATCTTCAAAGTGACTTGTAGCCTCAATATGGATCTGTCTATTAAGTCTATTTTCTACTATCACTTTGTTTTCATGCGTTACTTTACACACTTTCTCAACCTCAGCTTTTAGAAGTCGAGTTTTTGTTTCTCCTACAAGGGAGATAAATTTTCTTAGCATCTCATTCTCCTTGCTAAAATAATCCCTTGTGTGGGGATTGGATATTTCCGCTCCCCTTGGAGCAACATTAAATTTCTAGGATTTTTCTAATCCTTTTGAATTCTTTTCTAACCTCTTCTTCTGGCATTGGAAGAAAATTACACCCTGATGCTGTAAGAACATTTTCTGAAATTGTAGGTGTGTGAACACTCCTCCAATACTTATCGCTGTTCATATTTGCTTCAGCTTCAAATACAACCATATCTTTATCAAGGGCTTTAACCCTTTGATCCATCTCCAATGGAAGATTGTGGCATTTGAATATTTTTGTTATCAGATAATCCTCTAGCATTTTAAATACTAGAATTTGTCTTTTAACAGGCGTAATCAAGTCGCCCAAAAAAGCCTCTCCTACTTCGTGAAGCAGTGCTTGTTTCGCAAGTTCTTTTTCATTTTGATAAATAAAGACTTTTGCCATATTGTTGCAGTGTTGCAACACAGAGATTCGTGTCTGTGCAAAGAATCTATTAGTTCCTGCTAGAGATAACTCAATTATTTCAAGCTCAATCCCTTTGCACTCAGGGTGAAATGGTTTAATCATTCTCCCTTTTGAGTCTCTATACTCCACATCTTTTAGCATTTTTAATGCTATGAAATACAAAAGCACAGAAAGTAATTTGTTGATTGTTTTCATTGTTTACCTCCAACGATTTCTAACGTCTACGGTCATTAGTGCTTCCACACTAATGACTACACCTCTTAATAGCAAATCAAGCTGTAGCATTTCTGCTTCTTTTTTTGCATCCTTTAGTGCTTTTTCTTTTGCACTTTCTATTATTCTTATCATCTTGTTTTTTCCTTCGCCCGTAGGCTTGAGGTGCAATTGCTTTAAGCAGAACACCCCGCAGGGAGTTCATTGCACCAATGCTAATTCAATAGCTTGGTTGAACTCCCTTAAGGAGAAAACTTATTTATAAAATATAGTGAGCATCATAGTAATCTTGGATTGTTCCGTAAGCAACTTGCCTATTTCCTATCTCAAAACCTACTTTTTTCCAGAATTCAACTGCTTTTTTATAGCAATCTATCTCTATCTTTGTAATGTTTTGTTTTTTGCAAAACTCTATGAATTGCATCACTACATCTTTTCCGATACCGCTTTTTCTAAATCTTGGCTTTACTCCAATGTATTCAATTTTTGCAGTATTCTTTTTTATCGTGAATTGGAATCTAAATTCTTTATTCTCGATAAAATTCTTTTGGAATTGAAGCTTACCCATTTGCTGCACCCACCTTTGAGATTCTTATTTGTGAACCTTTTAGCTCACCCTCTATATGTAATCTCCCAAAATTAAATGCCTTTTTTAATTTAGACACTGTCTCTTGCGTTGTTGCTTTACAGTAGGCAAGAAATGTGATTTTGCTTTCTTGGAAATCTTTTGATTTTAACTGTATGTCAAAATCTCCCATATGTTCCTCAAAACTATACACTTCTACATCACCATAAACACTCGCTCCTGTTGGACCATGCAGTCCCTCTTTTAGCGTTTTGTAATCTATATTGATGACTCCTTGGCTATCAATTCCTCCTTCAAAAGCCACTCTTTTTTTTGTACTCGTCAAGAGTCTTGTGGCTTTCTTTATCTTTTCCGATTCTTCCTTGCTAATTTTCCTTGGTTCTACATAAGGTATTTCAACATTTGCTTTTACCACAAATGTTTTTTTATAATCAGCAAGGGTTAACTGATATACCTTTTTCTCTTCTTTATATAGAGTTTTTGTGTTTTCTATATAAAGATTCCCTTTTGTTTGGAGTGTCTCATTTGTTTTCATGACGCGATTCCACCTATGAACATTAGTCCCATCAATAATGATGAGATGAAGAAAGCTTGTGTGGAAAATGTATCTCCTTGTTTAACTGTTCTCTCTTTTAATGTTATAATGTGTAGATATGCCATTAATAACCACAATGCACCCCCTA
>RRZU012808933.1_pt1 | contig 13606 bp, 12 predicted proteins | sample 2165561 | NCBI WGS metagenome assembly RRZU01 (sample SAMN10456909, study PRJNA506462) | wastewater metagenome | isolation source: wastewater sludge | place: USA: Moscow, Idaho
GAGCTCGGCACCTCTCAGCAACCACGGACCTCACCTCCGCCGAGATCGCGCTACGGGTCGGCTACGCGAACGACGAGACTCTGCGCTCCCTCCTGCGTAGGGAGCGACGCCGTTCCTGACCTATCGCCATGCCTGTAGCCGGTGTCCTAGCGCCCGGTTGGAACCACCTCTCAGCACGTCGCGTCGACGCTCCCGCGTCGCCCCTGGACGACCCACTCGACACGCCCGCAGCACAGGCCATGTGACGTGTCCCGGCTTCGCGGACGGTCGGGGTTGGGTGGCTGTGATGTCGCTGCGTTCTCGTCGAGAGGATCAGCAGACCCGATCAGAGCCGATTGGGATAAGACGCGAAGGCGGTCAGGTCAGGGCGGCCGAAGCCGGCCGGCGGGGTAGCGTCGGTCACGTCGAGGTCTTTCGGATGGATGGCGTAGGAACCTCCATCGTCGGGAGATCTCGACGTCTATCTGCGGACCGACGCGCCCGGCCGACCTACACCCTCATCTGGGAAGAGCCCGCAAAGACCAGGTACAGGATGCAGGCGGCCAGCGCCACGCCGCCGACCTGGATCCAGGTGATACCGATGTGCGACCACAACGCGTCCATGCGCTCGATTGTTGCTCCCGCGAGTGCCGGGTAGCCGGGGCGGCCCGATTGGTGGGGTTCGATCAGGCAGACTCCGTCGACCGGGTACCGGTCTCGATCTCGCGGCCGGACCGTTGCCAGGCGCTCGTCCCGCCGGCGACGGAGTAGGCCTCGATCCCGCGCGAGCGCAGGAGGTCGGTGGCCTGGAGGCTGCGGTTGCCCGAGGCACAGATGACGTGGACCGGCCGGTCCGTGGGGATCTCTTCCAGCCGGTCCGGGAGCTGACCCAGCGGGATGAGGACGGCGCCGGGCACGTGTGCGGCGTCGTACTCCGCCGGTTCGCGGACGTCGAGGACGGCCGCTGCGCCGTCCCGCGCGGTCGCGAAGTCCTCCAGAGCGATCTCCCGGGGCTTGTCGAGCAGTCGCCGCTGGGCCGCTACCTGGGCGTGCACCTGCGTCATGTCCAGGCCCTTGACGCCGTCGATGACCTGCTCCAGGCCCGCCGCGGGCAGCGCACCGGGCTGGGAGAAGACGAGCACGCCCTCCCGGAAGGCCATGAGGGTCGGGATCGAGGAGATGCCGGCGGCACGGGCCAGTCCGTGCTCGGCCTCGGTGTCGACCTTCGCGAAGACGACGTCGGGGTGCTGCTCGGCGGCTGCGGCGAAGACCGGCGCGAACGCTCGGCAGGGTCCGCACCAGGCGGCCCAGAAGTCGACGAGCACGATGTCGTGGCCGGTGATGACCGAGTCGAAGTCGGTGGCGGTGAGGTCACGGGGGGTCATGGGGCACTGCACGGGGGGGCGGGTCGGTGTCGTCTTGGGGTGTGTGAGCTGGCCGCGGCGTGGCTCTGCGCCCACGCGGGGTCGCCGCCGAGGATGTCGGACACGTCGTCGAAGCCCTTGGCCCGCAGCAGACTTGCGCCCACGCTGGAGCGCCACCCACCGGCGCAGTAGAGGACGACGGGTGCGTCGGTCTCGATCTCCTCGAGACGCTTGGGCAGCTCCGGGAGGGGAATGAGCCGGGCACCGGGGATCGTGCCGCCGGCGGTCTCGCCGGGGTTGCGGATGTCGATCAACTGGACCGTGTCGCCGTCGGTGAGGGCGGCGTCGGTCTGCGCCACCGTGAGCCGGCTCGCGCGCTCGACCTGGTCCTCGTGTGTCACGAGGTAGTCCTGCGCGTCGGGGATGTAGCCGATCGCGTGGTCGAAGCCGATCCGCGCGAGCCGCAGGGCCGTCTCCTGCTCCTGCCCGTCCGAGGCCATGACGATGATCTGCTGGTCCGGGGTGAAGACGATGCCGGCGGTCTCGGCCATCCGCCCGTCGGCCGGCACGCTGATCGCGCCGCGCAGGTGGCCTGCGGTGAACTCGGGCGCCTCGCGGGTGTCGAGCACGACCGCGCCCTGCTCGAGCGCCTCCGCGACGGCCGCCTCGTCCAGGGCGGGGATGGCGGCTTCGAGCTCGCGAATGTCCCGCTCCTGCTTGTTGAGGCTCGCGTTGTAGGCGAAGTAGCCGGGTGCGCTCGACTGTGCCTCGGTGACCACCGCGACGAACTCCTCCTCGCTCATCGGCCGGCACGCGTAGTTGCTCCGGCGCTGCTCGCCGATGCTCGATTGCTTCTCGGTCGAGAGGTTTTTGCCGCAGGCCGAGCCGGCGCCGTGGGCGGGGAAGACCCGGACGGCGTCGGGCAGGCTCATGAGCTTGTGCTGCACCGAGTCGTAGAGCATGCGGGCCAGCTCGTCGGCGGTGACGCCGACCGAGGCGAGCAGATCCGGGCGGCCCACGTCGCCGATGAAGAGGGCGTCGCCGGTCAGGACGCCATAGGCGACCTCGTCAGCAGCGTGCTCGTAGACCAGCACGCTGATCGACTCCGGCGTGTGCCCGGGGGTGGCCATGATCTCGAGCGTGACGTCGCCGAGGCCGATGCGCTCGCCGTCGGTCAAGGCCCGGAACTCGAACTCCGGTGCCGCAGCCTCGCCGTAGCCGATCCATGCGCCGGTGGCTTTCGCGAGCTCAAGGTGCCCGGAGACGAAGTCGGCGTGGAAGTGGGTGTTGATGATGCCGACGATGCTCAGCCCCGCGGCCTGGGCGTCGGTGAGGTATTCGCCGATGTCGCGTCGGGGGTCGACGACGACCGCCTGCCCGCTGGATTCGTCGCCGACGAGGTAGGAGGCCTGCGAGAGGCAGTCGAGGTAGTACTGCGTGAACAACATGAGGATGCTCCGTTCGGATCGGTCGGTCCCGGAAGGCTTTGCTTGCTCTCGAATATACCCCCAGGGGTATCTGTTGTCGACCATTCCCCGTCCCGCGCAGACCGCGGCCGCCTTCATCGAACCTTCACAAAGGGCCAGCTCATCGCTTCACCCCGGACCCGTTGACTCGGACGCGCGAAGCCACCGCACGACTGCTGAAGGAGCACGCGATGAAGACCATCCGAAGTGCCGCTGTCCTCGCCGCCGTCGCGACTCTCGGGCTGGGCATCGCCGCATCCGCGGCCACCGCCTCCCCGACCGCGACCGACGCCGGCGGCTCGACCACCGCCTCCACCCTCGCCTTCAACCGTGAGGAGGAGCGGATGGCTCGAGACCTGTACGCCGCTCTCGCCGCGACCTACGACCAGGCCCGGCCGATGAGCATGATCACCCGCAGCGAGAGCGGCCACTTCGACTCGATCGGTGCGCTCCTGAGCACCTACGGCGTGGCCGACCCGTCCGCAGGTCGAGCTGCCGGCTCGTACGCCTTCCCGGAGTTGCAGACGCTCTACGACCGATGGCTGGCCAAGGGCCGCACGAGCATCAACGCGGCCTACCAGGTCGGCGTCGAGCTCGAGCGGCGCGACATCGCCGACCTGCGCAAGGCCATCGCACAGACCTCCGAGCCGGACGTGCTCGCCACCTACGAGCGGCTCCTGTCGGCCTCGCAGCGACACCTGGCCGCCTACGAGCGGGCCGCCTCCGGCGCGATGCAGACGGGCACTCCTGGCCAGGGTGCCATGTCTGGTCGGGGCCGCGGAACCGGCCAGGGGCGGGGGATGGGCATGAACGGCAGGGGCGGGCCCGGCGACCGGGGCGCCGGACAGGCGACCAGGTCGGGCACCTGCGCGATGCAGACGTGATCGACGCCGAGGCGATCCACGGCGGGGGCGACGGCGGGGGCGGCTCCTAGGCTGGAGCTGCCCCGCCGTCCGGTCGTCCACCGACACCTTGTGCACCGCTGCAGCCCAGGAGCCCACCATGGAGCGACGCATCCTCGTCGTCGATGACGAGCGCGGCATCCGCGAGGTGCTGCGGGCGTATCTCGAGAACGCCGGCTTCGTCGTCGACGAGGCCGACACCGGCGCCGACGCCCTGCACCGCGCCGGCTCCGCGGTCGCCCCTCCCGACCTGATCCTGCTCGACGTCGGGCTGCCTGACCTCGACGGCTTCGAGGTCCTGCGGATCCTGCGACGGACGTCGGAGGTCTACGTCATCCTTGTGACCGCGCGCGCCGAAGAGGTCGATCGCATCGTCGGGCTGGAGGTGGGCGCCGACGACTACGTGACCAAGCCGTTCAGCCCCCGCGAAGTCGTCGCCCGGGTCAAGAGTGTGCTGCGCCGAGCTCGCTCCGGCCCGCAGGAGGGCGAGCCCGAGGACCCCGTCGTGCGGGTGGGCGGCCTCGCCCTGGACCCCCTGCGCCGAGAGGTGCGCATCGACGGGAGGGCGGTGACCCTCACGACGCTCGAGTTCGACCTGCTGCTCGCCCTCGCGCGATCGCCCGGTCGGGTCTACTCGCGCGCTCAACTGCTCGAAGCGGTGTGGGGATACGACTTCTACGGCGACGAGCGCGTCGTGGACGTCCACATCCGCGCCATGCGCAAGGCCCTCGGCGACGACGCCGCGGCGCCGCGGGTCATCGGGTCGGCTATCGGCTGCTCGAGGGAGAGGCCCGATGAACCGCCTGGTGACCCGGCTGATCCTCAGTCATCTGCTCGTGGCCGTCGTCGGGGCGGCCGCGACCTTCATCCTCGTGCGGCTGCTCACGCCTCAACTCTTCGACGAACAGATGCGCGGGATGGGCCCTGGCGCCGGTCGGGGGATGGGCCTGCGGCAGCAGGTCTCCTCGGCCGTCACCTCGGCTCTCACGGTCGGAGTCATCGTCGGGATCGTCATGGCCGGTGCGCTCGGTGCCTTCGCCGCCTATCGGCTTACCCGCCCGCTCGCCGCGCTCGGTGTCGCCACCCGAACTCTGGCGGCCGGCAGGTATTCGGTGACGGTGCCCGACCCGGGCACCGCCGAGCTGGATGCCCTGGCGCACGACATCCGCACGCTCGCGGTCACCCTGGCGCAGACCGAGCAGCGTCGCATCCGGCTGTTCGGCGAGGTGGGCCACGAGATGCGCACCCCGCTCACCGTCATCGACGCCACCGTCGAGGGCATGATCGACGGCGTCCTGCCCCGCGACGTCACTGGCCTGCACCGGCTCTCGGCCGAGACCCGCCGACTCCGCCGCCTGGCCGACGACCTCTCCGCCCTCTCCCGCGCCGAGGAGGGTCGCCTCGACCTGCGCCCGGTCGACGCGGATGTCGCTGCCGTGGTGGCCACCGCGGCCGAACGACTGCGCGCCCAGGCCGACGACGCCGGTATCGACCTCGTGATCACGGCACCCGGGCCCCGCACTGCCCGTGTCGATCCCGACCGCATCGCGCAGGTCGTCACCAACCTCGTCGGCAACGCACTGCGGGCCACGCCCTCTGGCGGGCACGTCCGGGTCGAGGTCACCGACGGGGTGGATGGCGTGACCGTCGAGGTCTCCGACGACGGCATGGGCCTGGCGGCGCAGGACCTCGAGCGGGTCTTCGAACGGTTCTACCGCGCCCACTCCTCGGCCTCGCCCGCCCGGCTCAGCGGTGAGACGGGCTCCGGGATCGGCCTCACGATCTCCCGACGGATCGTCGAGGCCCACGGCGGGAGCCTCACGGCCGCCTCCCCCGGGCCGGGGCGTGGTTGCACCTTCACCGTGGCCCTCCCGGCATCGCGCTGACCCTGTACCCACACCTACGTGCAGGCTCGGCGGTCGTTCAGGGAGCGGGCGCGAGGTCGAGGGGAGGCGCCGATCGCGCAGTCGTGGACACCGCCCTCAGCCGATGAGCGGGACGTTGACGATGGCGAGATAGGCCGCGATCGCCACGAGCAGGGTGGCGAACGCTGCGCTGAGAAGGCGCTCGTCGACCCGGCGGGACACGCGCGCGCCGAGGAGGCTTCCGCCGGCCGCCACCACGGCGAAGACGCCGATGACGAGCCAATCGACCTGAGCGAAGGCCCCGGCGGTGGAGCGCGCGAGCAGGGCGGTCGCCGCGTTGATGCTGATGACGAGCAGCGACGTGCCGACGGCCGTCGGCATCGAGAATCCCAGGGCGAGGACGAGTGCGGGCACGACGGCGAACCCGCCACCGACCCCGAAGAAGCCGGTGAGCAGCCCGACGACCGTGGCCGCCGCCAGCGTGCGCGTGACGAGCGGGAGATCGAGGCGACCCCGTGGTGGTGCCTGCGCCTCGATGCGGGTCGCGCCGTCGTCGTCGTCGGCGGCGGGGGGTGCGGTCGCAGGGCGCGATCTCGTGCGCCGCACCATGAGCACGGCCACGACGAGCATGAGTCCGGCGAACGCCGACAGCAGCACGGGCGGAGAGACCCCTGCCGCCAGGCGGGTGCCGGCGAAGGATCCCACCGTGCCGAGCACGCCGAAGGTGATGCCGGAGGCCAGGCGTAGCGTCCCGGCGCGACGGTGACTCATCGCGCCCGTGAGCGCACTGGCGCCGACGATGATGAGGGACCCCGTCGTTGCCGTGTAGACGGGTTGCCCCAGCAGGTAGACCAGGGCCGGGACGGTGAGGATGGATCCGCCGCCGCCGAGCGCGCCCAGTGCGAGACCGACCGCGAGGCCGGCCGGAACGGCCCAGACCCACATCACGGACTCCCGACGGACGGTGTGCTCGTGGTCATCGCCCGCAGCAGCGCCGCGGGCGCGATGCGGGACGGGTTCATCGCGGCGGCTCGATGACGACGTGCCGTGCCGGTCCTCGGTGTGGGGTCATGACCGACGCAGAGGCTCGGTGCCGGGCGCTTGAGGCGAGGGGGGAGCGGAGGTGCAGACGCATCGCTGCGCGGCCGGAACGCCTTGCATCACATCGTCCGCGTGCTCGCCGCATCCGTTCCAGGTCGTCTTCCCGCACCGCGCACACGTCGCAGGACTGCACATGGCTTCTCCCCTCCGTAGATACCCTCGGGGGTATAGGTAGCAATACCCCCGAGGGTATCCAAGGAGCGATGAGCGCAAGGAGCCGGCTGGCCGACGGCGTCATGCTGGGAGCGGGGGTCTCGGGCGACCGCCGACCTGGTCCGACTCCTCCGTCCCGCCCGGCCGGATGGCGAGGCGAGATCAGCGGCCGAAGAGTCGGGCGAGGAAGCTCGTTCGCGGCTCGGCCTCGTGCCCTTGGCAGCGGTCGGCCTTGGGAACGCCACGCATCACCTGGTCGACGTGCTGGCCACATCCGGCCCAACTCTTCTTGCCGCACTTCTTGCAGGTCACCTGACGGCACATGGGCACTCCTCGTCGGATCGGGTCCGAGCGGACCGTTCAAGCTGATCATACCCCCTGGGGTATGATCATCCACATGGTTGAGACCGTCTCGAAGCAGTACGTCATCATCGGCGGCGTGGCCGGCGGCATGTCCGCGGCCACCCGCCTGCGCCGCCTCGACGAGCACGCGTCGATCGTCGTGCTCGAGCGCAGCGGGCACGTCTCGTTCGCCAACTGCGGCCTGCCGTATCACGTCGGTGGGGTCATTGAGCGGCGCTCGGCCCTGCTCCTGCAGACCCCGGCGAGCCTGGGAGCCCGATTCGACCTCGACGTGCGAGTGGACACCGAGGCGATCGCGATCGACCGCGCCGAGCGGACGGTGACCACCCGGCACACCCGCACCGGAGAGTCGACGACGATCCCGTACGACGCACTCGTCCTCTCGCCCGGAGCTCGCCCGGTGCGCCCACCGATCCCCGGCATCGAGCGGGCGCTCACGCTGCGCGACATCGAGGACACCGACGCGCTCGTGGGCGCCGTCGCGCAGGCCGAACACACCGACCACCGTGGTTTCGAGGACGAGACCCCGAAGGAGGCGACCGCCGTCGTCATCGGCGGCGGATTCATCGGGGTCGAGGTCGCCGAGAACTTCGTCCATCGGGGCCTGCGGCTCGCCTTGGTCGAGGCAACCGACCAGGTGATGGCCCCGATGGATCCCGAGATGGTGGCGCCGGTCCACACCGCCCTTCGGTCCGCAGGCGTCGACCTGCGTCTGGGGCGCTCGGTCACCGCGATCGGAGAACACGACGTCACCCTCGACGACGGCAGCCGCCTGCCCGCCGAGGTCGTCGTCGCGGCCATCGGCGTGCGCCCCGACACCCGGCTCGCCGAAGAGGCCGGCCTGGCTCTCGGACCCTGCGGGGGCATCCTCGTCGACGAGCACCTGCGCACCTGCGACCCGCACGTGTATGCCGTGGGCGATGCCGTCGAGAAGGTCGACGGACTGTCCGGCGACGCGACGCTCGTGCCGCTGGCCAACACCGCGAACCTCCAGGGCCGCAGGGTGGCGGACATCATCGCGGGCCAGGACCGCCAGGATCGGCCCGTGCGGGGGACGGCGATCGTCGGCGTCATGGGCCTGCAGGTCGCCGCCACCGGCTGGAACGAGAAGCGACTCCGCGCCGCCGGACGGCCCTATCGGGCCGTGCACACCCACCCCTCCTCGCACGCGACGTACTACCCGGGCGCCGAGGGGATGTCGCTCAAGCTCCTCATCGACCCCGAGACCGACGCGGTCCTCGGGGCACAGGGGGTCGGGCGGGACGGCGTCGACAAGCGGATCGACGTCATCGCGACGGCCATGACCGGCGGACTGACGGCGAGCGATCTGGCCGATCTCGAGCTCGCCTACGCCCCGCAGTTCGGGTCGGCCAAGGACCCGGTGAACATGCTCGGCTACCTCGCCGACAACCTCCGCACGGGCGTGGGGCGCAGCATCCAATGGCACGAAGTCGCGCAGGCGCAGGGGGCGGGAGCCACCGTCGTCGACGTGCGGACCGCCGCCGAGTTCGACCGCGGCCATGTCCCGGGCTCAATCAACCTCGGACTCGACGAGTTGCGCGACCATCTCGACGAGGTGCCGGACGGGCCGCTCGTGGTCACCTGCGCCGTCGGTCTGCGCGGCCACGTCGCGGCCCGGATCCTGCGACAGCGGGGGTTCGAGGACGTCCGCAACCTCGACGGTGGATACACGACCTGGCTGGCCGGCACGTCAGGCTCGACGCCCTCCAGCCGCTGAACCGGAGCGCCGAGGTCCGAGTCGTCCGCGGGCGCTGAGTGCGTGGCCGTCAAGAGGATGGCAGCCTCGTGACCTGTGCGTACGGAGGCGGACGGGCGGGGTCCCACGCGTAGGCTGACGCCATGCGAACGGGATGGCTGGGGATCCCCTGGTACCCGGGCCGTTCAAGCGTCATCGACCAGACGGCGAGGACCCAGGTTGGCTCCGTCACCGATGACCGAGGAGGACGGGGATGAACACCGAATCCGTCTGGGACTACCCGCGGCCACCGCTCGTGCGCTACGCGGATCAGCATGTGACGGTCGACCTCGGGGGCGTGCGGCTGGTCGATCACCGCGGATTCCTCGAGGTGCTGGAGACGAGCCACCCACCGACGGTTTATCTGCCACGGTCGGCCTTTCCCGACGGTGCTCTCGTGCCGGTGGCCGGGACCTCGTGGTGCGAGTTCAAGGGATTGGCGTCCTATGCCGACGTCGTCGGCGGTGGCGTGCGCGCCGCCCGGGCGGCGTGGTTCTATCCCGAACCGTCCGCGGGGTACGAGGCGTTGCGCGACCACGTGGCGCTCTACCCGGGGCGGATGGACGAATGCACGATCGACGGCGAAGTGGTGCGCGCCCAAGAAGGGGACTTCTACGGCGGCTGGGTCACCTCGCGGGTCACCGGCCCCTTCAAGGGTGCCCCCGGGACGCTCGGCTGGTGACCTCCCGACGCGATGAAGCCGACGTCGTGACGAGGCCGTGCCGTGGCTGAGGGGCACGCGGTCCACGGGATGGCCGGGCGACTCTCCCAGCTGACCGGGCGACCCGTGCGCTCCCGCGGATACCCCACGCCCCCGGCCGACTTCGACGCTGACGTCGTCGACGGCGCCGTCGTGGGACATCCCGAAGCCCACGGCAAACACCTCCTCGTGCCCTTCATCGACCGACCCGTGACCGCGCATCTCCATCTCGGCATGGCCGGCCGGGTATCGGTCCGCCGGCACCGACGGGCACTCGGCGCGGACGGCTTCCCGCGCACCGACCCGCCGGGCTCGCCTGGTCTGCGTTGGCGGCTGCTGACGACCGATCACCTCGCCGAGATCTCGGCGCCGACGATCTGCGAGTGGCTGGACGCCGAGGGAGTCGCCGCGCTGCACGCCCGGCTCGGGCCCGACCCGCTCAGAGCGGATGCCGACCCGGAGTCGTTCCGCCGCAAGGTTGCTCGCTCCCGCCGAGCCATCGGGCACCTCGTCCTCGACCAGTCCGTCATCGCCGGGATCGGCAACGTCTATCGCGCCGAGATCCTGTGGCGACTGCGCATCGACCCCTGGCTCCCCGGCCGTGACCTCGACGCGTGGCACGTCGACCGGATCTGGGACGAGGCCGTCGCCCTCCTGCAGATCGGGCTCGGGGCGGGCTGGATCGTCACCGACGACGCCCAGCTGCGCGCGGCCCGACAGTTCCTCGTGCGGGGCGAGCGGGTGCCTCGCTGGACCAAGATCTACGCCGTGTACGGCCGGGCCGGGCGCCCCTGCCACGTCTGCACGACACCGGTGCGCGCCGCCCCTATGGGCCAGCAGCGCCTCTTCTGGTGCCCGACCTGCCAACCGGCGGCCCATGACCCTGGCGCGTGAGCCAGGCGTGCACGACGGCGGAGCGGACGGAGACGGGCCGGTGGCGACGGCGACGACGGGCGTCAGCCGCGTGCCGGGCGAGGCGCGTGGCGAACGACGTACATCACCCTCTCCGCATGCTTCGAGCCGCTCTGTCACCGCAGGTCAGCGACGTGGCCTCAGCTGCCGTCAGCGTTGATGTACGTCCTTCGCCACCGCCGGTGTGAACGATGTCGGCGCGAGGCGCTGACCGGGCGGGGACGCGTCGACGAGCCCACGACAAAGGGGCGTGGCGACGTGCGGGACCGCCATATGGCTGATCAGTCACGTCAATGCGCGCCCGGTGGCGGCTTATGCCAGGGGGCCGAGGCGTCCACGCTGAAGTGAGTCCTTCCACCGACGCGAGGAGCCCGACATGTTCACCGACACTCCGCCCCGCCCACCCTTCGACACCGAGCTCGCGGCCGCCCTCATCGCGCTGCGCGCCGCGCAGCAGCCGATGACCGTCGAGTCCCTGCCCGCCGCCCGCGAGGGCTTCCGGCTCGCCGTCGAGAGTGGCGCCTTCGGCGTCGCCGACCTCACGGCCGGCGGCAAGGTCGTCGTCGAGGAGCGGCTCGTGCCCGGACTGGACGGCGACCCGGAGGTGCCGGTCCTCATCCTGCGCCCCGCGCACGTCGAGGGACCGCTGCCGGGGATCTACCACACGCACGGCGGAGGCATGACGGTCGGATCGCCGCGGACGACCGTCGGCGGCATCCTCCTGCCGTACGTCGCCGAGGGGCTCGCGGTAGCGGTCTCCGTCGACTACCGGCTCGCCCCGGAGCACCCCGACCCGGCCCCGGTCAGCGACTGCTACGCGGGTCTGGTGTGGACTGCCGAGCATGCCGCCGAGCTCGGCATCGACGCCGATCGCCTCCTCATCACGGGCGAGAGCGCGGGCGGCGGCCTTGCGGCGGGCGCCGCCCTCATGGCTCGTGACCGAGGCTTCCCGGCCCTGACGCACCAGATCCTCGTGTGTCCGATGCTCGACGACCGATTCGAGACCGTGAGCAGCCGCATGCTCGACGGTGAGGGCGTCTTCGACCGCAATGACAACCTCTTCGGATGGACGGCGCTGCTCGGCGAGCGACGCGGCGGCCCGGAGGTGTCGCACTACGCGGCACCGGCCCGCGCACAGGATCTCTCCGGACTGCCCAGCACCTTCATCGACGTCGGCGCCGTCGAGTCCTTCCGCGACGAGGCACTCACCTACGCACAGCGCCTCGCGCCGGCCGGAGTCGACGTGTCCTTCCACATGTGGGGCGGGGCCTTCCACGGCTTCGACGGACTCGCGCCCCATGCGCTCGTCAGCCAAGCCTCGAGCACCGTCCGCGACGAATTCTTCCGGCGGGTTCTCGCCCCCTGAGTATCGTGATCGAGAGCGGCACCGCAGCCGCCACCGGCGGTCGAGCGGCCGCGTCGCGGGCGTCGACCGACCGCCGCAGTCGGAGCAGGGAGCCGGTATGAGGGAGTTGATCGGCAAGGTCGCCATCAGTGACGGCACGACCGCCAGCGCCCTCCAGGTCATCGCCCACTTCGACGTCCTCGCTGACCAGCGCGCCTCCGTCGGATCGATCCTGCGCGCGGCCGCGGCCCTGGCCGACTGCCCGGTGGTCCTTCATCGAGGGGCGATCGGGTCGACGGTCCGCGTGGATCCGGCAGGTCGCACGCTCAGCGACGACCCGCCCGACGCCCCTGACGAGACGGTGCATCGGGAGATGGTGGATCGGCACGAGAGCGCCGACCTGTGGCTGGAGCGCACGGGCACCGCGGGATCGCTCGATCAGCTGATCCTCGAGCGGGCCGCGCAGGCCTTGCGTCCGCTGCTGCGCTCGGCCGCGACGCTGCCGGATCGTCAGGCCGCGGTGCGGATCGCCTGCGACCCGTTGACGAGCGAGGCGGACCGGCGTGCGGCGCTGCGGGCCCGCGGAGTGACCGGGGAGGCCCTCGTCGTCGTCACCCCGCCCGATCAGCCTCCGAAGAGCGGGTCCGCGGTGGAGCTGCGCAGCCGATGGGTCCTGCTGCTCCCCGCGCACTCCGGAGTCGACGAGCACATCGCCCGCTCGAGTCGGGCCGGGATCGCGAAGACGCGCGACCTCGATATCGTGGAGGCCCTGCGACGCGCGACTCGCGCCCTGGCTCTCACCGTCGAGGGGGAGTCGGGCGGGCCGGTGCAGGTGGACTACGACGACCTGGGCGACATCGTCGACCTCGCTCAGCTCCTCCCGCCCGGCACCGACACCCCGGACGCTGGTCGACTAGAGGAACTGCGCCGCCGCCGCCCGTGGGTGCCGGGCACGATCTACCAGGTGCTCGGGCAGCCGAGCATGCGTCGAGCCGCGACCGCACTGCACATCCATCACTCGACGTTGCAGCACCGGCTCGCCTGGCTGGAAAGCGAACTGGGCTACCGGCTCGACAACCCGGCCGGTCGCCTGCGCGCAGCCACCGCGTGGACCCTGTGGCGCTGTGCCGCGGCCCCAGCGACTCGGGTAATCACACAGGACAGTGTGGAGTGAGGCGGAGCATCAGCTCCTGATGAGGGCATCACGCGTCGTGCGGCACGTCGAGGTCAACGCCCCGCAGCGCCGGCCGTCCATTCGTCGATCTCGGTCACAATTCGTCAATCCCGCGTGACGAACGTCGTCCGAGATCGACGAATGGACCTTCGGCAGAGAGCTGTCCGCCGGGCCGGACTCGCGACACCGCCGAATCGCGCGAGCCGGGCTCATGAGAGGCGCCCGGCTGCCCGATCATGGGCCCGAGGAGGTGCGTCGGTGCACCTCACCGGTGACACCCACGGAGTTTCGGATGTCGTTCTGGCAGCGCTGTGTCGGCGTGAGCATCGCGGTCACGCTGCCCCTGGGATTGGCCGCCTGCGCTGGCGGCGCGGGCCAGGGCGCCGGGCCTACGGGCACCGCCGCCGCGAGCCTCGCCTCAAGCTCGGCCTCGGCCACTGCCGGGCCGACCCAGGGCGAGGCGATGGTGCGCATCCAGTGCGGCGACCGCTCCGTCGTGGGCCGCGGCCTGTCGACCGACGTGATC
>RRZU010859641.1_pt1 | contig 13605 bp, 12 predicted proteins | sample 2165561 | NCBI WGS metagenome assembly RRZU01 (sample SAMN10456909, study PRJNA506462) | wastewater metagenome | isolation source: wastewater sludge | place: USA: Moscow, Idaho
AAGTACGGGGAGGAGAAACCATGCTTTTTTCTCCTCCCGTACAAATGACAAAAACCCCGCTGTTTTAGTGAGTGATTCACCAAAATAGCGGGGTTTTTATTGATGACAGTCAGTTAAAGGTTAAGATATTACAGTTTTACGTCGATAATTGCCGTGACGCCTACTCCCTTAACTCTTTTAAACTGCTTAATGGGGTTCTCGGAATCAATGGGGATCAGGGCTTTCGCTCTGATGCTCTTAAACTCGCCTTCAAGCTGGGCTACTGCCTTTGTATTATCAATAGCGGTTTTTGTATTCGCTCCGACCTGAGCCGCACCGACTCTTGTGCCGCTGCCAATGGAAAGTATCGGAACAACTTTGGTATAGCCATCATAACCGATACCCTTGTTAAATGTCAGTGTGTTAATAAAGTCGTTGAGCTGCGGTGCTAAGGCTTTTACCGCCGTACCGGCTACCACTGTTATAGCAGCATCCTTGAGAATATCCCCAAGGTCTATCGCGGACGCCAAAGGAGCTGAGACAAAGAGCACCGCGCATACAAGAAAAGCTGCCAAGATTTTTTTAAATTTCAAATTTAACACCACCCTTTCTCTTCGAAGAATAACAAAAAGAAGACCAGAGGGTATCGTCTATTTTGTTGATTTATGGCATAAAGCGCTGACAATCAGCAATTATACGTTTAAGCGGAAGATGACTCTGCCATTTGTCAAAGTTCTTACCCGCTAAATTATAAGATATGCTTTTAAAATTACGGAGTGATCCGCGCTTGGTATTTTAATTATTTAGGAACCGTTAACTAGATCGCCGCCGCCAATAATAGCCGGTGCATCGTCTGATGATTATCGGCAAAGAGGCAAACTGTGGCCCCCGTTTTGCACAATAAGTGATTTTCACAAAGCTTTGGCTTGCGTAAGCCGAACTTAGTTTATTCGCCAATAGTCAAACAGACAGCCCACATCAGCCTCTTTTGCGTATATCAATACGCCATGCGGCTGATGCGGTCTGCCTGCGGCACGAGCTGTGCAAATCAGTGTTTCTCTAGTTCTCAAAAGTGCCTTTGACGATCACTTGTCCCTCTTCCATCATCATTTGTCCTTTGGCGAAAACATATTTTATTGCCAAGGAGCTGTCAAGAAGAAGCGCGTCCGCATCATAGCCCTCTTTGATGTGACCTTTGCGCGGCAGCTTGTAGTGGTCGGCTGTTGCGGCAGAGACTACCGTCACGGCATCCTCCATCTCGATACCCTCGCCCACCATATCGACAAACTCTCCGTGGTTGGCGGTAACGCGTCCAATCGTCAGACCGGTAAAATCGCCCTTCTCATTAAACATCGGCATCGAGCCCTGCCCGTCGGAGCTGATGGATATTCTCGCCGCCGGCACTCCGTCATCAAGCATAATCTTCACTGCACGGCTGCATTTCACCTCTCCCTCTTCGAGGAAGAGCGGAATCGTGCTGCTGGTGAAGTCCACATAACCGCCCATAGCGGCATATTTGCGTGCCTGCTCAAAGAGGTCAGGGTTCCTGTTAAGGTGTGTGGGCATGAACTGTGAGAGGGGAATTTCCGTCTCCGCCGCACGGAAAAGGTAGTCCAGCCCGCTTTTGCCGTCCCCCAGGTGAATATTAACCACGCCGCTTTTGCCTCCCAGCATACCGCCCACCCGCGCCGCCGCCGCCACTTGGATAAACTCTTCAAATGTAGGCTGTGACGAACGGTGGTCAGAGATGGCTATTTCACCAACGCCGATTATTCTGTCGATGAGGCAGATATCCTCCCTGATGGTGGAGCAGACGGGTTTAATGGGCAGCTGGTAAGAGCCGCTCATTGCCCAGGCGCTCATGCCTTCGGCAATCAGCCCGTTGGCTTTGGCGATAAGGGCGGCTGTGCTGCGGGTGACATCGTCCGTGCCGGAAAGTCCCACAACCGTGGTGACGCCGCCGCGCACCATGTCGGAGAGCAGCAGCTCGGGAGTGCGCGTGGCACCGCCCCCCTCACCGCCTCCCCCGGTAATATGCACATGTCCGTCAACAATACCGGGCATCAGCACCATTCCCCGCGCCTCAACAACTTTCAGCCCCGGCAGTGTTTTTTCTGCGGGAAAGTCTTTTCCCAGCCAAGCGATTGTACCGCCGCAAAAAAGAACCGATGCCGTGCCGAGCGGTTCAGGCGCAAAAATTTCCGCATTTTTAATCAGTGTGAACATTATTTTTCCTCCATTGTCTTTGTCTGCAATAGCTTATTAAATACCTCTTTTGGAGCGCTGTACTGGCGTGATAGCCGATGGGCAAAAGTGGAGCGGACATGCTCCAAGCAGCGCGCTGCTGCCGCAGAAGCGTCTCTTCGCTCCACAGCTTCAATAATATGGGCGTGTTCATGGGGCGTGTCGCTTTTGTAATCAACCATCGCAAACAACTCCCGCTCCTCACGCTTAAAGGGTCCTAAGTAGTAGACATAGAGCTGCGTCCGCCAATAGATAGGTCCATAAACCCTCTCTATATATTTGTTTTGCGCGACCTTGACCATTGTCAGATGGAAGGAGTCGTTGGCCTTCATGTAGTCAATCGTTTTGCCGCAGTCAAAAAATTTTATCTCTTGTTCGTTGTAATTGGAAAGAAGTGCCAAGTCAGCCTTCTGCGCCTTTTCCGCAGCCAGAAAACCAATTTTTTCTTCCAGAGACTCACGCGCCTCAAAGGCTTCTTTCATATCGGCAAAGGCAAGGCGCGGAACAAAGTAGCCCCTCTTGCCTGGATATTGTTCGAGAAAGCCGTTTGCGGCAAGGCGTCCCAGCGCATCACGCACAGGAGTTCTGCTCAAGTTAAGTTCTAGAGCAAGAGCCGTTTCAAAGATGCACTCTCCCGGCTGCAGCTTGTGGTCGGCATACATTTCCGTCACATGGTTGTGCACCGTCTCCAGCGCTTTAGCGTCAACTGATGTACTCATCTTGACCTCCGACATTTTTGTTATAACGTATACATTATTATATTTTGTATACGCAAAACCGAACGCAGATATCATAAGAGCTGTACGCTCCATTAGTCAAGCCAAAATTCAGTCCTGCGGATTAACACAAAAGCTTACATTTAAACAATAAAGTTATTGCTAATCGTACTTTAAGTGAACTCAATTGATTCATTTGTATACATATTGCAATATTGGATACGTTATGATATCGTGTGCAAACAAAATTTGCTCACGTATCTATTTTTACAGCCAAGGGCAAAAAAAGAGGAGGGATACTGACTTTGCAAGACCCCTTTCATTGCTGATCTTTAGCTCTTCTTAACAAAAAAATTCAATTATAGGAGGCAAAAAATATGGCACAGCAAGTGCAGAACAAAACAAGAACCGTTCCCGACACTTATATTATTATCTTTTTCGTTGTCATGCTGGCCGCACTGCTCACATGGACAGTTCCCGTAGGTCAGTTTGAGACCAAGGAAATCAAGTACACCATGGGAACCACGGAAAAGACTCGCAACGTCCTTATTCCCGAGTCGTTTAAATACACTCTGGACAAGAGCGGCGCACCGGTGAAAGAGGGGATTAAGCTTTTTGAACCATATGGCGAGGTCGGATTTTTAAATTATGCTTTTGAAGGCATGGTGGCCGGAGACAAGTGGGGATCTGCCGTTGGGGTAATGATTTTTATTTTGATTGTCGGCGGCGCTTTCGGCATTATTTTGCGCACCGGAGCCGTTGAGTGCGGCATCAAGAGGATGATCAGCAAGACCAAGGGCATGGACCGTTTGATTATCCCCCTTCTCTTTAGCCTTTTTTCGCTCGGAGGAGCGGTATTCGGTATGGGGGAAGAGGCGATACCATTTGTCCTTATTGTCGTTCCGGTAGTTATCGCCCTCGGCTATGACTCCATCGTAGCGGTAATGATCACCTACTGCGCCACACAGATTGGCTTTGCCACTTCGTGGATGAACCCCTTCAGTGTCGCTATCGCCCAAGGTATCTCACAGATTCCCGTTCTTTCGGGCGCAGGCTTCCGTATTGTTATGTGGGTGTTTTTCACCGCTTTGGGCATTGTCTACACTTCGATCTACGCCGCGAAAATCCGCAAAAACCCGCTCTCCTCACCCGTGCGTGAGTCAGATGAGTTTTTCCGCAATGAACTTTCCTCTGCCAATGATTCGCAGGAAACTTTCGGCACAGGACACGCTCTGGTTATTTTCACAATCGCAGCCGGCATCGTCTGGATAATTTGGGGCGTCGTCGAAAAGGGCTATTACATTCCCGAAATCGCCACACAGTTCTTCATTATGGGACTTGTGGGAGGTATCATCGGCATTGTTTTCAAGCTGGGAGGCATGAAGGTTAACGATATAGCTTCATCTTTCCGCTCCGGTGCGGCAGATCTTCTCGGCGCGGCAATGGTTGTCGGTATGGCGAAGGGTATCATTCTCGTGCTAGGCGGAGATTCCCCCACAGAACCTACCGTTCTGAATACCGTACTTCACAATGCGGGGCTGATGATTTCCGGCCTTTCCCCGGCATTTTCCGCATGGATTATGTATTTGTTCCAGTCAGTATTTAATTTCTTTGTCGTTTCCGGCTCCGGACAGGCAGCTTTGACAATGCCGCTGATGGCGCCTCTCGCAGATATCGCCGGTATCACCCGTCAGGTAGCGGTGCTAGCCTTCCAGCTCGGTGACGGCTTCACCAACCTCATTGTCCCGACATCAGGCTGCCTGATGGCATGCATAGGCGCCGCTCATATCGACTGGGCTACATGGGCTAAGTGGCAGATAAAGTTTCAGGGAGTTCTATTCCTTTTCGGTTCCATTTTTGTCATCGCCGGAGTAATGGTGGGGTTTAATTAAAAGTACTGATACGGAGAGTTTATTTTTCGCGCTAATAAGCGACGTAAAATTACATCTGTTGTGGAAGCGGCTTTCTGTTTATAAGCAGAGAGCCGCTTCTTTCAGTATTTCAGCCGCCGCGTTCGGGCGGGAAATTTTTTCAATACCGCGATGAATGGCGGCCATGCGGGGACTGTCACTAAGTAGACTCACAGCCTCGCATGCCGCGGTACTTGGTGACGCCAGCGGCAAAGCCGCTCCCTCGCGGCAGACGTAATCCATGTTCAGCTGTTCCTGTCCCGGTATTGGATCCATGAGGAGCAGCGGCAGGCGTGCTGCCAAGGATTCAGAGAGGGAGAGCCCGCCGGGCTTCATGATACCAAGGTCAGCGGCGGCATAGTATTTTTCCATGTCAGGGACAAAGCCGACAATTTTTATGTTAGGTAAGCGGGCGTATTTATCTGCCAGCCTGCCATAAAGTTGCTTGTTATTGCCGCAGATGACGATAGTTTTTATCTCCGGCGAAGCCGAGAGCGAGGCTGACGCCTTCATCACCGATCCGGCGCCGATGCCGCCGCCGCTGACGATGACAAGCTTTTCCTCCGATGCTACGCCAAGGCTCCTGCGCGCTTCCTCTTTTGAGGGTAAAGAGGCGTATTTGGGGGCAATGGGAATGCCTGCGTCCACAACTGGAGCGATGCAGTCATCAAGATGCTGTTTGACGGCAATGGGACTGGCGACAAAGGAGGCGCGGAAAACTTTGCTGCGCTGAAATCTGTGGCAGACAAAATCAGTGTTGACATAAAATACGGGAAAACGCCCGCTGTTGCGGACGGCGATGTTAGCAGCGGCAAAGTAATGGGTAAAAAAGACCGCCTCCACCTTCTCACGGTACATATCCGCCTCCATCAGCGGCATGTAGCGCGCGCATATGGCATCATGGATTTTATCAAAGCAGCCAGCCTGCAGCGAGGGGCGGTCGGAGCTCCAATAAAACCAGCCCCAGGCCCACGGTGTGCGGCGCGCCATAAAAAGATAGCCGTCTGAGACAATGCGGTGCATAAAACGGGGAATGTAGTCGAGAACATCTCGGCAAAGCACATGCCCATCGGGGTTGTCCATGAGGAATCTATCTCTCAGTGCCTCCGCCGCCGATTTGTGTCCAGTGCCTTCCGATGCGTAAAGAATCGCAATGGATTTCAAAATGTTAAGCCAGCCCTTTGAAAAGGTCTCCCAATGTAACTTTTGGCGAGGCCTCTTTTTCTATCTGCACTCTGATGGCAGCCAGCAGAGAGTCTTTTATCTGCATTTCTGTGTAGTTTGAAGGAAAATAGAGAGCCGAGGCATCTCCGTGACCGCCGCCGCGCACTTTGCGCCCGTCTTTGAGAAGAGACATCACTCTCCCCGCCAGCCCGTCACGGCTTCGCAGTGAGACCGCCCAATCTCCGCCCATTCTTTTAGCGGCAACAGCGGCCACCTGCGGCGGGTTGTCATCTCTGTCCAAGATCAAACCGCAAAAGTCTGAGACATCTCCATACTCCAAAACACCGTCACAGACAAATGAAAGCTCGTCCCCTGTACGGATTATCCGACTGCGGGCAACGGCGAAGCGAGCCTCCTGGTCAGCGACAAAGCTTTCAGCTGCAAGGCGCTCCGCCTGAGTCAGCACGTGGGAAGGGTTTTCCGCCAGCCTCATCATCGTGCCCCAATGCCCGCACACCGTCACCAGACCCTGCCAAAGGCGGCTATCGGCTATCTTTCCCAGCCAGAGGTCTCTATCGTTGGCGATACGAATAAGCGGCTCCATAGCTTGAACGCGGGCACGGCGCTCCGGTTCAAGATCCTGCGCCATCAGGTAGTTCCAATAGACCATCGCACCACAGTAATTGACATCAATTAATGCCCATTTCCTGCTTGCATAGCGTTCGAAATTGCTCTTGTGGTGGTCGAAGAGGAAGGGAGGCGCATCTGCCTGCCAAATTTTATCAATGGCATCTACGGTGTTGTCCCTTTGACAGAAGAGATCTAGCACCAATGGTTCCTGGCCGCTCTCCAAAGTTTCAAGAATAAGGTTATCAACCTCTCCGTAGCCGCAGAGAGTCACCCTGAGCATTCTCCCCGTATCTTTGTTGGCGTGCCAAGCCAAGGCTGCGGCGGTCACTCCGTCGAGGTCTGTATGGCTGATGATGTGAAGTACCGGTTTTGTCATTATTAATACCCCTTATGCGCAAAATCCGCGCGCTTTTGCTGAAATTAAGGTAAAAAATTCCCTCTTTCGCACGGCTGCCGCGAAAATATCAAATAAATCTCTTTTACATTTTACCGCATATGCTCCCCTCTGGCGATTGAAAATAGTTATAATAGACGAAGATAAAAACGGTTGATTAGCTTCTCTTGACGGACATTTCCGTATGATAATAGCCTACTGAGGTGGTTTGATGATAAAAGCAGTAATAGATATCGGCACAAACTCAATAAAACTCTCTATGGCAGAGGTCTCGGCCTCTTCCGTCAGGATGATTAAAGATATCAACGAAATAACCAAACTTGGCAGCGGCATGAGAGAGCACGGCACTCTAACGGAAGAAGCCATCGCACGGTCGCTCTCCTGCGTGGAAAGATATGCGGCAAAAGCCCGTTCCTGCAATGCGGACTCTATCGTCATCATCGGCACAATGGCTCTGCGCAGCGCAAAAAACGCCGCTGATTTTATACGTCTGGTCAAAGAGCGCACCGGCATAGAGATAAGAGTTCTATCTGGAGAAGAGGAAGCAGATCTCTCCTTCAAGGCGGCTCTTACGGCAGTACCGGCGGCAGCCTCTGCTTTGGCCGTCTCCTTTGACGCCGGAGGCGGCAGCACCGAATTTGTCGTCGGGCGCTGCGGTGTGATTATCGCTCAAAAGAGTCTCAACATCGGTGCCATCAGACTTACAGAGGACTACTTTTTGAAAACGCCGCTTACAGCAGCGGCTCTGAAAGCAGCACAAAACGCCATTACTTCAGAGATCGCCGACAGCGGGATTTCCGCTTCCGGTGCGGCTTTAATTGGTATGGGAGGCAACATCACCTCGATGGCATCGGTAAAACTGGGACTTGATGAATACCGTGCGGACTTGGTTTCAGGCACGGTTTTGACGCGGGAAGAGGTTGACAGACAGATAGAGCTTTATGCCTTCTCTGAAAGCGGAAGCCGCAGAAAAATCCGCGGGCTTGACCCGCGCCGCGCCGAAATTATCACGGCGGGAGCCTGCATTGTCCGCGCCGCCATGGATCTGTGCTGCGCCGATTGCGTCACGGTAAACGACAGCGGGCTGCGGCACATGCTGCTGACAGAATAAGAGGATCGGAAATGAGAAAACACTATCTTTTCCAAAACGGCAAAATCCTCTTGGCGGACAACGGCAAAACAGTACCCTTCCATCTGCCGGAGGCCCTTACCGATTACGTCATCAACAGCGGTTTTGTGGACAAAGAAGACAGTGAGGGAGACCTCTGGACGGAGCTATCGGATCAAGCAACTCTGCCGCCGAATTTGGCGCCTTTTGAACGCCGTACCGCTTGGCTCACATTGGGGGAGCAAAATTTCTTTCGCGTGGGCAAAGCCTTTCACATCATGAACTGGCAGAGAACACACCGTTTTTGCGGAAGGTGCGGCAGTGAAATGACCTTTGACAGCCGTGAGTTTGCCATGTCATGCCCCTCCTGTGGAGAACAGTACTTTCCCGTCATCTGCCCGGCCGTTATCGTCGCAGTGGTCAAAGAGGGACATCTGCTCATGGGGCACGGAATCAATTTCCCTTCGGGGCGGTACAGCGTTCTTGCGGGCTTCACCGAACCTGGCGAAAATTTAGAAGGCTCCGTAATGAGAGAAATATATGAAGAGTCCCACATTCACATCAAAAACATCAACTACTTCGGCAGTCAGCCATGGCCATTTCCCCATTCGCTAATGGTCGGCTTTACCGCCGAATGGGAGAGCGGCGAGATCGTGCCGGAACTCTCTGAGGTCACAGATGTGCGCTGGTTCGCACCAAAGGAGATACCGGATTACTACAGGGGAATAAGTATTTCAGCAAGGCTGATAGAGGACTTTATCAGAAAATATTCATAAAGTACGGTTGCCGCAGGGCTTTATTTAACAGAAAATTTAATTGTGAATATCGGAAGGGGTCTGGGCAAAAAGACTCTCACTGCGAAAACTTAAACACCGCAGACAACACGCCGCTTTTCGCCGAACAATAATATCTCGCAACAACAGCGGCGCCATTGACAAAAATAAAGATCGCCAAACAGAAACAGGGGGATTGCGAATGAAAATAAAATATTCCACCGCCATCGCGCTATTCGCCGTATTTTTTTTAATATCGGCCTCACTGCCGGCAGAAGCAGCACTCTCTCACGAGGACGCAGGTAAAGTATGGCGCAAGGTGGCCTCTGCCACAGGGCTTGAAAATCTGCCATTCAACGTCAAAGTTGAGAAAATACCCAACGCCTGGGTCACGAACGGTCAGTCTGTCACCGTCACCACAGGCTTGCTGGCGATGCTGTCCACAAAAGCGGAACTGTACGGAGTTTTGGCCCACGAAGCGGGACATGCTAAGCTGGGGCACTACGAAAAAACCGTCAACAGAGCCGCCGGTCTCGGCGTGGCAGCCTCCATTCTCGGCAATATCTTCGGCGGCGGCGTAGGCGATATAGCCGTCGGAGTAGGAGCAAACCTAGCCTATGCCGGATGGAGCCGCGAACAGGAAGTTGAGGCTGACGACTACTCGGTCCACCTTGCCCAAGACAACGGAGAAGACCCTGTAGGGCTTTACAGTGCTATGCTCAAGCTCTCTAACAACGGCTCAAGGACTCAACCAAGCGGTTTCAACTCCCATCCGCCAGATGAGCGCCGTCTGCTGCACATTAGAAATGAAATTCTCCGCGTTAAACCAAACGCCAAATTTCCTGACGGTTCGGAAAAGAGCGTGCCTCAGCGGTCTGATGAGCAGAAAACAGTGCCGGTTACTGTAAAACCCGCCGAGAAGAGCAAAACCGACGGCTACGATATCAATGCAAAACTAGAGCAAATGAAAAAAGAAGCAGCTGCGAAAAAGAGTGCGGAGGAAAAAAACTGATGTTTGGAAACAAAGGATTGGTACAAATTTACACAGGAAACGGCAAAGGCAAGACGACAGCGGCATTGGGGCTGGCACTGCGGGCATCGGGGCAGGGCGCGAAGGTCATCATCATCCAGTTTATGAAGGGCTGGGAACACTACGGTGAACTAAAAGCGGTGCAGTCTCTTGCGGGCGTGACGCTGATTCAGACAGGGCGCCCAGACTATGTCTACCGCGGACAGGAGACAGACACAGATTACAGTGAAGCCTCAAAGGGGCTGGCTCTTGCCAAAGAGCACCTCACCGACTGCGATTTGCTGATTCTTGATGAGATAAACGTGGCTTTAGACTATGACCTGATTCGGCTCAACGATGTCATTGAGCTGGTAAAATCAAAACCTGAGAGCCTTGAGATGGTACTGACAGGCAGAGCAGCAGATGAATCGCTCATTGAGCTTGCCGACCTGGTGACAGAGATGAAAGAAGTTAAACACCCCTACCAAAAGGGCATTGAAGCTAGGCGCGGCGTAGAATTTTAACCCCTTGTTAAAAATTCTAAGGCTCCCGCGGAAAACCGATGTCCAAGCTTGCCCGCGGGAGCTTTTTATTTTTAAAGAAACGCCGATTAAACAACAAGCCTCAATAATAGAGGTGCAGTCCTCTGATTGGGTGCACCGACAGCTATAAACAGAGAGTCAAAACGACTGCTGCTATTTAGGCGATACGTTCCTTTCACAAATCATTGAATTGCGAAAATTAAACTTAGTTTCTTCATCAGCAGCTCAGATTATTCATCAAACATACATACTCTTGTCAGCTTATCCCTACAGACAGCGCTAATGACGCAATATAACAGCCTCCCACCAACGGCTGACAGAAAAACCCGAGACCGCAGCAAGCTGTGCAAAAACCAACGGCGAAGGTCAGGGCGAAAGCTTTTAATAATTTAAAAGCTCTTGCGCAGGCATGTTTTGCGGAATTATCAAAAACGCAGATTAGTTCTTTTCAACTGCACAGGAGCGGAGCCGATCTAAAGAGGCCGCCAAAGGCAGGCATTAGTTCATGCAAGAATGGCTGCTTTCCGTCTCTAGACTGATGGAGATATTGACCGATGAGTATATAATATATAAAAATAAATTAGTTTCCCCATGAAGCCCAAACAGCTATACCGCGCCATTTTGTTCGTTGCCTTTAAAACCCGCGCGGAGTCTGTAAATCGAGGTGTCTTTTGATGCAGGACGGAGTGAGAGTTGTTGACCGTGTATTTGATATTATCGAGCTGCTCTCGCAGGCACAGGGGCCGCTCTCTTTAAGCGAGATCGTCAGCCAAAGCGGCATCAGCAAGACCACAGCCTTTCGCTTGCTGCAAACTTTAAGTAAGCGGCACTACGTGGAGAAGGACAGAAATAATTGTTACTCCATCGGACTGAAGCTTATTGAATGTGTTAGCTACCACATCAACGGACTGGAGCTGCAAACCGAATCCAAGCCCGTGCTTGCGGAGCTGCGCCGCGACCTCAACCTCACAGTCCACCTCGGAATATTGGACCGACATGAGGTCATTTACATTGAAAAGATGGACCTTTACCCCACCACCAGACTTTACACCCAGGTGGGATACCGCTCTCCCGCCTACTGTTCTTCCATGGGCAAATGCCTTTTGGCCTGTCTCTCCGGCAATGAGCTGGACAAAGCTCTTTGCGGCTGTCGTTTTGAACATTTCACAGAAAAGACCTTCACCAACACCGCCGACTTCAAAAAGTACCTTAAAAAGGTACGGGAACAGGGCTACGCTGTTGACGACCAGGAATATGTTATCGGTCACAGATGTGTCGGCGCTCCTGTTTTTGATTACCGAGGTGACGCCATCGCCTCGATAAGTGCCAGCGGCACAATAAAAGAGATCTCCGATGAGGAACTTCCCCGCATTGCCGAGGAAGTGAAAAAAGCCGCCGCCGCTCTCTCCTCCAAAATGGGCTACAGCTCATAAATAACAGAGACGCAACGATATTTACGCTGCGCCTCTGTCAGATAAACTATCTGTAACTATTTAAGAATATTCTTTAAGACAACAGATTTTGTCCGTGTCATCTCATTAAAGGTGGACATGACGCCTTCTGTGCCGATACCGGAAAATTTATAGCCGCCGAAAGGCATTTCAAAACTGCGGAAGAAGCTGGCACCGTTAATAACTGCGCCGCCGCATTCCAGAGAGTTGGCGACATAAAACGCCTCTTTCATATTCACCGAGAATACGCAGCCGCACAGGCCGAACTTTGAGGCATTGGCGATTTCTATCGCTTCTTCGGTAGTATCGAAAGTGATTATCGGCACAACCGGACCAAAGATTTCCATATCTTTCGCCACATCAGCGGTTTTAGGAACATCGGCAATCACTGTCGGGTCATAAAAAGCACCGTCTCTCTTGCCGCCGACAATGATTTTCCCCCCCTGCTTTACCGTCAGAGCTACCTGATGCTCCACCTCAATGGCTGCTTTTTCACTTATCAGGCAGCCAAGGCGGGAATCTTCATCCGCTGGCATTCCGCGTTTGATCGCACTGATTTTTTCCACAACTTTTGCGGTGAACTCTTCGGCGCGGCTTTTGTGCACCAAGAAGCGTTTTGAGGCACAGCAGACCTGACCTGTGTTATACATGCGCCCCCAAAGAACTTCTTCCGCGGCAAGGTCAACATCGGCGTCATCCAAGACGATAAAAGCGTCGTTGCCGCCCAGTTCAAGCGCCACATGGACGAGGTTCTCCGCGGCAGCCTTCGCTGTCTGTATGCCAACTTCCGTTGAACCTGTCAGGGTGATCAGGTGCACATCGGGATGGGTACAAAGCAGATTGCCGACAACAGAGCCGCGTCCGGTAACAATTTGAATAGCCCCCGGGGTAACTCCGGCTTCAGCCAAAAGTGCCGTCAGTTTACAGAGAGTAAGAGGATTATCTGTTGAGGGCTTAACAATAGCGGCATTACCTGCAAGCAGTGCAGGGGCAACCTTCTGGTCAAAAAGGTCACAGGGGAAATTGAAAGGGATAATACAAGCGACTACCCCGATGGGCTCTCTCTGAGTGAAGAGAAGGTTCTTATCCTGACCTGCTTCCAGCCCCGCCGGCACAACGCTGCCGTAGAGGTGCTTCGCCTTTTCGCTGAAGGCTTCAAAGGCGATGGGAATGTTGCCGATCTCAGCGCGCGCCTCGCAAATAGGTTTGCCCGTTTCGTCAGAAAGAGTGCGCGCCAAGTATTCCTTATTTTCGGTGACAAGCGCGATAAAATTTTTCATTATCTCCGCTTTCTTATAGACGGGCACTTTCGCCCAAATTTTTTGCGCTGTCACTGCGGAAGCCACTGCCAAATCAATATCAGCCGCAGTCGCGGCCGGAACGGTATCAATCAAGGCTCCGGTTGCTGGGTTGATAACATCAATCACCTTTCCGTCAGAAGAATCAACTGCTTGTCCGTTAATAAACATCTTCATTTTAAAGACCTCCTATTTTCCAAAACCTGTAAAGGAGAGCATCAGCCCGCCGCAGGTATTATTACTGTCACTCACAAAGCCATACTCACCGAAGGTAAACTCAACGATAAAGGGCACATCTTGAGCCGCTTCTTTGATCTGTGCCGCCACTTCGCCGATGCGGTCGCCGATGCCGGCCCTGCGCCCACCGCAGTGGACAAGGTGGAAAGC
>RRZU013161415.1_pt1 | contig 13601 bp, 13 predicted proteins | sample 2165561 | NCBI WGS metagenome assembly RRZU01 (sample SAMN10456909, study PRJNA506462) | wastewater metagenome | isolation source: wastewater sludge | place: USA: Moscow, Idaho
CATCCACAGCCATTTGCTTGCCGGGCATGGCATCCAGGGTGAAGCGCGCCGACACTTCGGCAATGCGCTCAGCACCTTTGGTGATCACCACAAAGTTGATCACCACCAAGATGGCAAACACGATCAAACCCACAGCAAAATTGCCACCAATCAAAAAGTGACCAAAGGCCTCGATCACTGCACCGGCAGCGCCAGGGCCAGTGTGACCTTCCAGCAGCACCACACGCGTGGAGGCCACATTCAGCGACAAACGCATCAGCGTACTGAGCAACAGCACCGAAGGGAACGCCGCAAAGTCCAACGGCTTGATCATGTACGCGGCAATCATCATCACCATCAATGCCACGGCAATGTTCAGCGTGAAGAATGTGTCCAGCAGCCATGCAGGAATCGGCAACACCATGAGCCCGAGGATGGCCATCACCAGCACCGGAGCGGCCAAGCCTTGCAAGGCCACGCCGTGTTGGCCAGCCCACTGCTGGAGATTTTTCAAACTTGCGGTACTCATGGCACAACAACCTTCTTGAACTTTGGAAAACGCTTGAACTTATTGCGGGTTGGCCGATGCACGCCTGTTGCTGTGCGGATCCAACTCGGGAGGAACATGGGGCTGCACCAGCGCTCCTGGTGCAGCAGCCTGACCACGCAAACTGGCTTTGAGGCGGTACACATACGCCAGCACTTGCGCCACGGCGGTGTACAGCTGTGAGGGAATGGTCTGATCCAACTCGGCATGCGCATACAGAGCACGCGCCAGCATGGGCGACTCCAGCACGGGCACTTGGTGTGCTTTGGCGACTTCACGGATCTTCAAAGCGATGAGATCGGCCCCCATGGCCACCACCTGAGGCGCAGCCATAGAGTGCTCGTCGTAACGCAATGCCACCGCGTAGTGCGTCGGATTGGTAACCACAAAGTCGGCAGTGGGCACACGATTGACCGAGGCACGGTGCGCCATTTCGCGCTGCTTCTGTCGGATCTTGCCCTTCACTTCAGGACTGCCTTCAGACTCTTTGTGCTCCTGCTTGACCTCTTGGTGACTCATCTTCAAGCGCTGCATAAACAGGAATTTCTGCAGTGGCACATCGATCAGCGCCATGGCAAACACCACCAGCATCAGCATGGCAATGCCTTCCAAAATCCAATCGCTCACCATCACCAACGCCATGGAGCTGCCCTGATGCGGCAAGCGGGCCATGTGTGCAATGCCATCGCTGATATGCAGCCATGCCACAAGGCCCAGCAACAGTGTCAGCACCACATTCTTCAATGCGGTGACCAACTGCTGCTTGGAAAAGACGTTGCCCAATCCTGCCAGTGGATTGAGCTTGCTAAATTTGGGCATGATCGGCTTCCAGCTGAAAACCCAGCCGCCCGACATCAGGCTGAGCAGCACCGATGCGAGGTTGATGGCCAACGCCAGCGCGACCACGCCCACCATACCTACGCCCATCATGCGCAGCAAGCGCTCCATCATGAGCTGAGGCACCAGCACCGTTGCCCCATCAAAGGTGAACTGACGTGCCACCTCTATCTGCATGTGCTGCAGCAGCATAGGACCACCAGCGACCACCATGGCGCACCCCATCCCCAAAACGGCCAGATGCGACAAATCCCGCGAGCGCGACGTTTGGCCGTCCTCGCGGGTTTTTTGCAGCTTCCTGGCGGTTGCTGGTAGGGATTTATCTTGGCTCGATTCCATGGTGGCAGGAGAGGTAAGGTCTCATGCCATTGTGCAGATCGGCGCAAAAAACAAAGCCGCAATAAGCAGCACTTAGTGACAGCTTATTGCATGTCCATGCTGCGCGAGATATCGGTTCGGCACAGCACCGCTGAGCATCAAAACCCCGCAATACTGATAAAAATCAGTAGCTGTAAGCACCCATGAAATAAGGGGAGTACGGCAATTTGACCCTTAAAACCCGAGGCTCGCCAAAAGATCATCCACCTCAGACTGTGAAGTCACCACATTGGGCGTCCCCTCGGGATCCACGACGGGACCGTGCAAGTCCGGGTGCGCTACTGGCACAGCATCAGCATCGGTGGCAGTAGCGGGCACAGAAGCTGTTTCAGCCAAAGCAGCAGCCCAAACATCGTCGGCATCTGCAGCTGCCACGGGTGCTGCAGCAGGGAGCGAAGTTGCCACCGCAGGCGCAATGGTGGCAACACTCCCTTGCGGGGCCGTTTGCAACAGCAACTCGACCAGCTGACTTTCCAAATTCGAGGCCAAATTCACCACCTTGGCAATGACTTGCCCTGTCAGGTCGTGAAAGTCTTGCGCCATCATGATGTCGGTGAGTTGCTGGTCCACGATCTCGGTGGACTGCTCCATCTCCTCCAGATAATTCATGATGTGCCCCTTGGCCACAGCAGCCACAGGATCGGCAATCATGGCCTGGCGCATGCGCTTGGTCTGATCCACGATGGTGGTCTGGCGTGCCTTGGCATCGTCCACCAACGTCAGCACTTTTTCGGCGGCCTCACCGGTCAGGCGTGCGATGTAGGACAAACGATTTTGTGCATCCGGCAACTGGTCGGCAGAACTGCGCAAGCGCTGGGCATAGCCCAACTCACGCAGCGCATCGTGCAGCTGGCGTGTCAACTGCCCCAGCTTGGTGTGCACACCGCCCTGGTCGTAGCCAGTGCTCGGTGCATCCACAGAGGGATTGGCGGGTTCTTCCTGCATAACGCTTTCTGGCTTATGCCAGACCCTGTTTTTTCAGGATGAGGGTGACTTTTTCTTCCAAAGTCGCTTTGGTGAAAGGCTTGACGATATAGCCTGCAGCGCCACCTTGGGCGGCTGCTACGATATCTTCCTTGCGTGCTTCAGCCGTCACCATCAGCACTGGCAGGTGCTTGAGCTTCTCGTCAGACTTCACCTCAGCCAACAATTGAAAGCCGTTCATGTTCGGCATATTGATGTCGGTGACCACAAAGTCGAACTTGCTGCTGCGCAGCTTTTGCAGTGCTACCACACCATCCTCGGCCTCGTCGGCTTCGGCAAATCCGCTTTCTTTGAGCAGGTTGCGCACGATACGGCGCATGGTGGAAAAGTCGTCAACGATCAAAAAACGAAGGGCATTGTTCGCCACGATGGACCCTTTCGGTCAAAAGTTATGCACGGTGATGCAAGGTGCTACAAAAATACTCAGCAACACTGAAAATTCAGTCTGCCACTATCCATCTCAATCCGAACTTCCCGGGGCCGCAGGCCCTGGAACAGATGGCGGATTGTCTTGGTTTTGCTCCAACAGCGCGGCCGGTGGAACGGTTTTTTCTGGGAGTGTGCGGGATTTACCCAGCAGACGCTCTTCTGCCTCATGGGTCAACACGGTGATGGTAATGCGCCGATTTTGTGGCGCCCGTGGCTCATCGGGCAGCAGCAGATCGGTCGAGGACAAACCCACCACACGCGCCAGTTTGTCGTCGGGCATGCCAGCAGCCACCAACTCACGGCGCGAGGCGTTGGCGCGATCTACCGACAGCTCCCAATTGCTGTACCCGCGTTCGCCACTGCCATACGGGGCAGCATCGGTGTGACCAGCCAGACTGATGCGATTTTCCACCCCCCCCAGGGCAGCCCCGACCTCACGCAAAATATCGCGCATATACGGTTTGACCAAAGCGCTGCCAATGTCAAACATTGGACGGTTCTGCTCATCAACAATCTGAATCTGCAACCCGTCGGGCGTGACATCCATGCGGATTTGCGAACGGTATTCGTTGAGCGTGGCATTGCTGGAAATCATCGCATCGATCTTGGCCTGCAAGGCCTTGATGCGCTGGGCATCTTGCTGCGCACGGCGGGCCTTGGCGTCGACGTCACGACGTCGGTTGGTACTATCGTCGGCGTCCGAGCGCTTGACCTGCCCGTGCACACGCGCCAAGTCGGTTCCTCCGCCAGGAATGATGCTGGAGCTGTTGCCGGCGCCGTCACCACCTTGCATCGCCACCTTCAATGGCGAATTGAAATAAGCGGCAATGCCCTGCAAATCGCCCTTCGCGGTGGAGCCGAGCAACCACATCAGCAAGAAGAAGGCCATCATGGCCGTCACAAAGTCGGCGTAGGCAATTTTCCATGCACCGCCATGCACCCCGTGCGAGGCCTTCTTGACCTTCTTGATGATGATGGGCTGCAGTTTTTTCTCGCTGCCGCCTGCGCCGCCCGGTGCCGTGGCCATTTATTTATTTCCTTTGACGTGGGCTTCCAATTCCAGAAAGCCGGGACGCTCGGTCGTAAACAGCACTTTGCGGCCAAATTCAATCGCAGTCGGTGGGTTGTAGCCCTGCATGCTGGCGATCAATGTGCATTTGATGCAATCAAATTCTTTCGAGGCATCCTGCACCGTGTGCTCCACCAAGCCTGCCAAAGGCTCTACCAAGGCATAGGCCAGCAAAATACCCAAAAACGTCCCCACCAACGCAGAGGCAATCATGCCGCCCAGCACAGAGGGTGGTTGTCCTACCGAACCCATGGTATTCACCACACCCAGCACCGCCGCCACAATCCCGAAAGCGGGCAACGCACCTGCCAAACGCTGCAGTGCAATCACAGGCCGATGGGCTTCTTGGTGGTGGGCATCGCTCTCGTTGTCCATCAGCGACTCGATCTCGTGCGAGTTTAAGTTTCCCGACACCATCATGCGCAGGTAGTCGGTCATGAAATCGATCAGGTGGTGGTCTGCCAGCAGTGCGGGATATTTCTGAAACAAGGGAGAGTTCTGTGGCTCTTCTACGTCCATTTCGATGGACATCAAGCCTTCCTTACGCGCCTTTTGTAGCAGGTCATACAGCAGCGCCAGCAGATCCATGAAACGGGCCTTGGTGTACTTATTGCCCTTGAGCGCAGCGGCCAGCGCCGCGACTGTGGCTTTAAGCACTTTGGGCGGGTTGGACACCAAAAAGGCGCCAAATGCGGCACCACCAATGGTGGCCATTTCAAAGGGCAGCGCTTTGGCCAGGACGCTGACGTTACCGCCGTGCAAGATGTACACGCCGAACACACAGCCAAAAGCGATGACATAACCAATAAGGACAAACATGGTGCAGATTTTGTCAGACCGGCAAGCGGTCAAAAAAAGGAACTAGGGGAAGAAGACAGGGCTTCTTAACGACTAGGACTGCACCTTGCACGCGCAGGAGTGGGGCACAGAGACGCAGAAAGTCAGGCAGTGTAGCGGCGCAGCGCCGTGGTGTGCGCCGCTTGGCCTCACTCAATCCCTGAAAAAAACACTCATCCCAAAGGCCACACAGGCCCATAGTCGTTCAGGATGGCGTCCAGCGGCTGGTCGTGCGGCTCGGGCTCGAAATCGTCGATATACCCCGGCGCAAACCCCAACCCCACCGTGAAGGGGCGTGGCTGCAGCTGGGCCAACGTGCGATCGTAAAAGCCGCCTCCATACCCCAGCCGATATCCACCGGCCGCATAGCCCACGCACGGCACAAACAGCACGGTGGGTTCGATCACCTCCGTGTCCTTGGGCTTGGGGATGCCATAGGCGTCCTCTTCCATCGGACAGCCGGGGTACCAGACATGAAAGCGCATGGTCTTGGTGGTTTTGTCGATCACCGGCAAGCCAATGCGCCGACGCTGGGGTTTGTCCAGTAACTCACCATCTTCTTTCCAGCGGTGCAGTACAGGCAACGGATCAAACTCTCCCTTGATCGGCCAATAGGCACCAATCACCGCATCGGGCCGATGCACCAGCCACACACGCATCACACTTTGCAGCGCCTGGCTGCGCTCCAGCCGATCTGGCATCTGCAGACGTTCTTGCACCAGAGTGCGACGCAGGGCAACTTTGTCCATCACATAATTCCCAACATGAAACGGCTTTCGATTTTGACACCGCTTTGCGTCTTTGCTGCAGCTTTGTGCAGCGCCCATGTGGCAGGGGCGCAGACCTCCGGCGACGAAGCCTTGCTGCTCATGCAGCAAGCTGCCCGCAAAGGCGACCAAAAAACCTTGGCGCAGCTGCTGCCTGCCACCCAGGGGCATCCCCTACAGGTATGGGCTGAATATTGGGAACTGAAAGCACGCTTGGCCAACGCCAGCAGCGCCGAAGTAGAAAGCTTTCTGCAGCGCTGGCAAGGCAGTTACCTCGAAGACCGGCTGCGCAACGATTGGCTGCTGCAATTGGGGCAGCGCCGTCAGTGGGGCGAATTTTCCCGACTGCACGGCGACTTTCGCATGCAGGACGACAAACAGCTGCGCTGTTACGACCTGGCCATTGCCACCATCCAAGGCACCCAACCGCCAGATGCAGCGCGCCAACTGCAGGACCTGTGGCTGGATCGCCCCAACAACGACGATGGCTGCACCTACGCTGCCGGTGAACTGTATGCCGCCCAGGCGTTGCCTGAGAGCGTGGTCTGGCAGCGCGCACGCCTGAGTGCCGAACGCAACCAGCAAAGCGCCGCGCGCGGTGCGCTGGCCATTGTGGCGCCGCAACTCACTGGGCAACTGGCCTCCATTTTTGCCAAACCCACGCAGTACCTGCAGAACAACCTGCCCCAAGGCACACCCGACGCCGCGCAGCGCCAGCTGGCCACGCTGGCCCTGGTGCGCCTGGCCAGCACGGCCCCGCAAGAAGCGGCGGGCCAGCTGCGTGGGCGCTGGGGGGAGCTGCTGCAAGCCGAAGAGCGCAATTGGGTCTGGGGCGTGGCCGGTAAAGCGGCTGCTCGGCGCCTGGACGACGATGCACCGTCCTACTTTGCCCAGGTCACACGCGCATCCGATTTGAACGACGACACCCTGGGCTGGATGGCCCGTGCGGCCCTGCGTGCCAACCAATGGCAAACGGTGCGCACCGCCATCAGCGCCATGCAACCGAGCACCCAGGCCGACAGCACCTGGACCTACTGGCTCGCGCAGGCAATCCAGGCCAGCGATCCCCGTCCCGAAGCCCAGGCACAGGCCGAGCAACTGCTGCGCTCCATCGCCAGCGTGCATGGCTTTTATGAGCAGCTGGCCCTAGAAGCGCTGGGCCAGCGCATCACTGCGCCACCCGAGCCCCCAGCCAGCACCGCCGCCGAACTGGCCCAGGCCCGCAGCAACCCGGGCCTGCAGCGCGCGCTGCACGCCATCCGTATCGGCCTGCGCGCCGAAGGTGTGCGCGAGTGGAACTACACCACCAACCTGCACGAACCCGGTGGCATGGACGACCGCCGACTGCTGGCCGCCGCCACCCTGGCCTGCCAAGAGCACATTTGGGACCGCTGCATCAACACCAGCGAACGCACCCGCACCCTGGTGAGCTGGCAGCAGCGCTACCCCATGCCCTTTCGCGAAGAGGTCATCACCCGCGCCCAAAGCATTGGACTGGACCCCGCCTATGTGTACGGCCTGATCCGCCAAGAAAGCCGCTTCATCATGGATGCGCGCTCGCACGTGGGCGCCTCTGGGCTGATGCAGGTCATGCCCGCCACGGCCAAATGGACGGCCAAGAAAATCGGCATGACCGACTTCCAGCCGCACATGATCAACGACCACGATGTGAACATCGCCATTGGCACGGCCTATCTGAAGCTGGCGCTGGACGATTTTGACGGCTCTATGGTGCTGGCCGCCGCCGGCTACAACGCCGGGCCGGGGCGTCCGCGCAACTGGCGCAATGGCCCGGTGCTGGATGCCGCCATCTGGGCCGAGAACGTGCCGTTCACCGAGACGCGCGATTACGTCAAAAAGGTGCTCGCCAACACCACCAACTACGCCGCCAGTATCAGCGGCCAACCGCAATCGCTGCGCGCGCGGCTGGGGCAGATCGGGCCTAAAAACACCCCCGTGGCCTACAACCGCGAGTTGCCCTAAACCTCAACACTGGCCTACAGGCTATTGTTTTTTGATAGCTGTTTTCGCTTGAAATCATTGGTTTTCATGGCAAAAACACCATGAAAACCTTTCTCAAAAAGCGCTAGCAGCTTATTTTTTAATAGCACATTCCCCAGCGCTTGCTGCTACCCAAGCGGTCTGCGCTATAGATTGATGAGCATCTCACCCTCGCTCTGCAGGGCTTGGCTGGCAACCAGCTCTTGCGCCAGATGCTGCACCCAAGAGGGGTTGTCCATCGGCGCAAAGTAACGCACGCGCAGCAGTTGCATATAGGGGGTGGCGGCGCACCAGTCCTGCACATGGTGCAGGCTGGCCTGCTGCCATTCCAGCATCTTGTACTTGAGCAAAACCTTGGCCGCGTAGTGCGCATGGCGCTGGGGATGGGCCGCAAAATCGGCCAAGCGGCGCCGCGCGATGGCCAGAGCCCCGGCCACGTCGTGAAACATCGCCCCGTGGCCGGGCAGCACGCAGGCGGGCTGCAGGCGCTCGATCACCTCCAGCGTAGCGGCCACGGCATCGAAAGCATCTTCCCCCTCAATCGCGGGAAAGACCACGCCAAAACCACGCTCCCACAGCGCGTCGGCAGAAATCAGCAGGCGCCGCTGTGGTTCAAACAGCAACACCGCGTGCGGATCGTGCCCCGGTGCGGCGTGTACCTGCCACTCGTGCTCGCCCAGCAACACCGTCTCGCCGGGCTGCAGCACCCCATCGGCACGAAAGCGCGGGCAGTCCTGCCCGGTGGGCGTGTAGCTGAGTGCGTCGGGATTCCAGTCGTGCACATGCGCCACCTGCCCCGGCGCCACCAGGGTGCGCGCCTGCGGCCAGGTGGCCTGCACGGCAGCATTGCCTCCGCAGTGGTCGCTGTGCAGGTGCGTGTTGACGATCAGCTCCAGGGGGCGCTCCGCCAGGGTATGGCGCAGCAGAGCCACGGTCTGCGCAGACTGGCTGCAGTAGCCGGTATCGACCACCGCCACCCGCCCCTGGGTGAACACCACATGGTTGGCCGATAGCCAACCGCGCTCCAGAAAGTGCATGCCCGGCCACAGCGCGGCAGCAGATGGGGAAACCGAGACCTGGGCAGGCGAACGGGCGATGGGGGGGGCGATGGCAGCACTCATAGGACAGGGATTGTCGCGGAGGCACACGGCCTCGCACCCCCGGGGAATCCCAGAGCACCCCGGCAGCCACCCACACAGAAACGCAATAAAACTGCATGAAAACCCCAACAACCCTTGAAAAACATGCAGAAATTCAGTTAAAACCGCCACTTTTGCAAAATTTCATACAGCCACCACCATGACGGAAAGCCACACCATCGACAAGCTGGACCGCGCCATCTTGCGCCGCCTACAGGAAAACGGGCGACAAACCTACGATGTGATCGGTGAGCAGGTGGGTCTGTCGCCCAGCGCGGTGCTGCGCCGCGTCAAGCGTCTGGAAGAGGTGGGCATCATCGAGCGCTACGTGGCGCTGGTGGCCCCGGCCAAGGTGGGGCTGGGCCTGACCGCGTACCTGAATGTGCGCCTGGAAAAGAACACGGCCATACACAAGCGCAGCCCCATGGATGCTTTCCGCGAAAGTGTGCAAACCTGGCCCGAGGTGGTCGAATGCGTGTCACTGACCGGCGAGATGGACTACCTGCTGCAGGTGGTGGTCAGCGACATGCAGCACTACAGCCGCTTCATCATGGAGACGCTGCTCAAGCACCCCAGCGTGCAAGACTGCAAGACCAGTTTTGTGCTCGATCGCGTCAAGGGCACCACCTCGGTACCGCTGTAGCACCCAGCCACCCAAGTCCCCCCATGCGCGCAACCTAGTAGAAACCCTAGGTCAGCGCCAGTTTTTGCGCTGTGTTGCAATTCGCTCCCTCTAGGGTTAACCCTGATCTGAATTGCAAGACACCATGCTTCCCGTCGCCGTCAAAAATTGGTTCCAACGCTTGAGCAACCGCCGCTGGCTGCCGGTGGTGGTGCCCATCCGCCCTTTGGCACAGCGCCACCGCGCCTTGGTGCGTGCGCACCTGCTGCAGCTGGACGAAGCCGACCGTTTTCTGCGCTTTGGCTATGCCGCCAACGATGAGCAGGTCGAGCGTTACGCCGACAAACTCGATTTCGAGCGCGATGAAGTGTTTGGCATTTTCAACCGCCATCTGGAGCTGATCGCTGTGGCCCATCTGGCCTATGGCAACACGCCCGAAGCCGGTGCCGAATTTGGCGTCTCCGTCCTCAAAAAAGCCCGTGGCCTGGGACTGGGCGCACGCCTGTTTGCCCGTGCAGGGCGCCATGCACGCAATCGTGCGGTCAAGACGATGTACATCCATGCGCTGACCAAAAATTCGGCGATGCTGAAAATTGCCCGCAGCGCTGGTGCTCGCGTCGTGTACCACGGCAGCGAAGCCGAGGCCCACCTGCAGCTGCGCGCCCCCGATATGGAAACCCGCTTGGCCCAGCGCCTAGACAACCATTTTGCCGAGCTGGATTACCTGCTCAAAAAGCATCTGCGCCGCTTCAGCTGAGCCGATGGTGCACGCAGGCGGCGTGCACCCCACACCGCCTACACGGGCTATTTCCGCTATTCTTGGTGGCTTGTTCCACTCTTTGCATTTCTGCACCGACCACAGTGTCCGACCCGCATTCCGCGCCTGAGCGCGAAGACAAGCGCTCTTTCTGGCAACGTTTCCAAGAGTTTCTCTCCCCCAGCCCCGATACCCCCGACGCCCTCATCGAGAAGCTGGCGCAAGCAGAGGACAAGGCCATCATCAGCCCCGAGGCGCTTTCCATGCTGGAGGGGGTGATCCGCATGGCCGACCGCACCGTCGGCGACATCATGGTGCCGGGCCCGCGCATGGATGTGCTCGACATTCATGCGCCCTTTGAGGCTTTGCTCGATCAGGTCATTCGCACCGCGCATTCGCGCTTTCCGGTGTACGAAGGCACGCGCGAAAACATCATCGGCGTGCTCATGGCCAAGGATTTGCTCAAGCTGCAGCGCTCGCCCACCCTCAGCCTGCGCGCCCTGCTGCGGCCCGTCAATTTTGTGCCTGAAACCAAGGGCCTGTACGACCTGCTGCGCGAGTTTCGCAGCAACCGCTACCACCTGTCGGTGGTGATCGATGAGTTTGGCAACATCGCCGGGCTGGTGACCATGGAAGACGTGCTGGAGCAAATCGTCGGTGCGATTGAGGACGAGTTCGACACCCCCGATGAGGAAGGCGATATCTTCGCCCTGGCCGATGGCAGCTACCGCGTGGCGGGCGATCTGGATCTGGCGCGCGCCGTCAGTGCGTTTGAGCTGCAGTTGCCGCCCTCGGCGCTGGAAGACTTCGATACCCTGGGCGGCTACGTCTCGCACGCCATGGGCCATGTGCCACGCCGGGGCGAAGTCTGGGAGATGGATGGCACCACACTGCGCGTACTGCTGACCAAAGGGGGCGCGGTGCGCTGGTTCCAAGTGCGCCGCCCCCACACCCCTGCGCCTGAAGAAAGCGCGCACCCTTGATGGCCTGCGCCCAGCCCTTCGCCTCCTGGTTGGGGCGCAGCGGCAAGCTCTGGCTGTTGACCATGTTGCCAGCCGGTGCAGCGCACGCCCTGGCGCTGGCCTGGCCCAGCGCTGGCCCACTGCCTGGCCTGGCCCTGGGTCAACCCCTGTGGTGGCTGCAAATCGCCAGTTTGGCCCTGCTGTGCGCAGCCTTGCTGCGTGCGCCGCACGGGCGCGCGGGCGCGGCACTGGGGGGCATGTTTGCGACCAGCTGGCTGGTGGCCACGTTCTGGTGGCTGTTTATTTCCATGCACACCTACGGGGGCCTGGCAGCGCCACTGGCCGCTGCCGGGGTGCTGCTGCTGGCGCTGTTCCTGGGCTTGTACTACGCAGCAATTTGTGCATGTTTTACGGCATTTAGGCCCGCCCAGCCTGCACGAGCAGCTCTGTTTTTTACATGTTTGTGGCTGGCCGCCGAGCTGGCACGGGCGCAGTGGTGGACGGGCTTTCCTTGGGGTGCAGCGGGCTACGCCCATGTGGAAGGCCCCCTGGCGCCGCTGGCGCGCTGGATCGGGACGTATGCCGTGGGAGCCATCGCTGCTGCGCTGGCGATGGGGCTGGCCTTGCTGCAGCAGCGGCCTGCACTGCTGCGCCACAGCCGCACCTGGGCAACCATAAGCGTTGTGGCAGTGCTGCTGATCGGCGCACATCTGCAACGCCAGCAGGTCTGGGAGCAGCTGCGGGCCCAGGCTTCGACCCAGGCCCCGCTCTCGGTGGCGCTGCTGCAAGGCAATATCCCGCAGGATGAAAAATTCCAACCCAGCAGTGGCCTGCCTCTGGCCCTGCAGTGGTACGCCGAGCAACTGCTGGCCTCTGATGCACAGCTGGTGGTGGCGCCAGAAACGGCCCTGCCCCTGCTGCCCCAGCAGCTGCCCCACGGCTACCTAGAGCAGCTGCAGGCCCGCTTTGCAGACGCCGATGGCCAGCAGGCCGCACTGGTGGGCATTCCGCTGGGCAACCACCAACAGGGCTATACCAACTCAGCGCTGGGCTGGTCGCCTGCGCAGCCTGAGGCCACTTACCGCTATGACAAACACCATTTGGTGCCGTTTGGTGAATTTATTCCGCCGCTGTTCAAGTGGTTCACCCGCATGATGAACATCCCCCTGGGCGACTTTGCCCGGGGCGCGCCACAGCAAGCACCCATGGCATGGGCCGGGCAACGCCTAGCACCCAACATCTGTTACGAGGACTTGTTTGGCGAGGAGCTGGCGCGGCGCTTTGCCGACGCGCAGCAGGCACCCACTGTGTTCGTCAACCTGAGCAACATTGCCTGGTTTGGCGACAGCGTGGCCATCGACCAACACCTGAACATTGGCCGCATGCGCGCCCTGGAGCTGGAGCGCCCCATGGTGCGCGCCACCAACACCGGTGCCACCGCGCTGATCGACCACCGGGGGCAGGTGCTGCAGCGTTTGCCCTCTGCACAGCGCGGCGTGCTGCAGGGCCACATCCACGGCATGACCCACACCACGCCCTACGCGCGCTGGATGGCACACACCGGACTGTGGCCACTGTGGGCGCTGGCGCTGCTGCCCGCCGGGTGGCTGGTGTGGCAGCACCGGCGCACTCGCCCAGGGCACGCAGCTTCTGCGCGTTCCTGATTCCCGCAGGCAAGGCCAGCGTTTACACTGCTGCCCCATTGATATCTGTGCAATACACAGCAGCCGCTGGGCTGCTACGGAGTAAAACCATCCATGGCCGAATCTTTTTCCTATGAACAACTGATTGCCTCTGGAGAAGGCAAGCTGTTCAACCCCGACAGTGGTCGCCTGCCTCTGCCCCCGATGCTGATGTTCGATCGCATCACCCACATTTCCGAAGATGGTGGTGTCCATGGTCTGGGCCGCATTGAGGCCGAGCTGGATGTCAAACCCAATCTGTGGTTTTTTGATTGCCATTTCCAGGGCGATCCCGTCATGCCCGGTTGCCTGGGTCTGGACGCCATGTGGCAGCTCATCGGCTTTTACCTGACATGGTTGCGCCTGCCCGGTCGTGGCCGTGCGCTGGGTGCGGGTGAAGTGAAATTCACCGGCGAAGTCGGCCCCGATGTGAAGCTGGTGAAGTACGAGATCGACATCAAACGCGTCATCAAACGCAAGCTGTGCATGGCTATTGGCGATGCCCGCCTGCTGGCCGATGGCAAAGAAATTTATGTGTGCAACGACCTGCGCGTAGGCCTGTTTCTGCGCGAGGGCGACAAGGCTGGAGGCCAGGCATGACCCCACGGCGC
>RRZU010508849.1_pt1 | contig 13598 bp, 15 predicted proteins | sample 2165561 | NCBI WGS metagenome assembly RRZU01 (sample SAMN10456909, study PRJNA506462) | wastewater metagenome | isolation source: wastewater sludge | place: USA: Moscow, Idaho
GCGCGAGCGAGCGAGGCACGTTTCATCATGCCGCCGCTGAGTTCCGACGGATACTGGGCGCCGACCTCCGGCTTGAGTCCGGTCAAGGCGAGCTTCCAGGCCGCGATTTCGTCGATCAGCGCATCATCAAGCCCGGTGTGCTCGCGCAATGGCAAGCCGATGTTCTCCTTGATCGTCAGCGAGCCGAACAGGCCGCCGTGCTGGAACATCACACCCCAGCGCCGGCGCAACGCCAGCGCCTCGTCGTCGCCGATGTCCTGCAGGTCGACGCCGAGTACCCGGATGCTGCCCGAGTTCGGGCGTTGCAGCAGGATCATTTCCCGCAGCAGGGTCGATTTGCCGGAGCCGCTGCCACCGATCAAGGCAAACACCTCCGAGCGGCGTACCTGCAGGTCGATCTGCGAATGCACGACATGTTCGCCGAAGCGTGTCGATACCTTGCTGAGTTCGATGACGGGTGCGTCCGCCGCTTGCTTGTCGCTTGCCACGTCAGAGATCCAGCGCACTGAAGGCCACCGAGAACAGGGCGTCGGCGACGATCACCAGGAAGATCGACTGGACGACGCTGCGCGTCGTCTGGCGGCCGACGCTGTCGGCACCGCCGTGCGTGCGAAAGCCCTGAAAGCAGCCGATCACGGCGATGATGATGGCGAATGCCGGCGCCTTGCAGATGCCGATCAGATATGCGGTGACGCTCACTGCCTTGACGAAACGGTCGAGAAACTCGCCGAAGCCGACGCCCAGTTGGGCGCGCGCCATGAGCATGCCGCCGAAGACACCGAGCAGGTCGGCAAACACCGTCAGCAGTGGCAGCGCGATCGCCAGGGCGAGAATCTTGGGCAGCACCAGCAGGTCCAGCGGCGCAATGCCGAGTGTGCGCAGCGCATCGATCTCCTCGGTCACCGACATCGTGCCGATCTGCGCCGCATAGGCGGAACCCGAGCGCCCGGCGATGATGATCGCCGTGATCAGCGGTGCGAACTCGCGCAGCATCGACAGACCGACGAGGTCGGCAATGAATATGTTGGCGCCGTATTGCCTGAGCTGGTCGGCGCCCTGGTAAGCGACGACGATGCCGAGCAGGAACGACAGCAGCCCGACGATCGGTAGTGCGTCGAAGCCGGCGCTGCGCAGGTTGTACAGAATCGGCCGCCAGCGAATGCGCGCCGGGCGCGCGACGCCGCCGGCAAATGCCACCGCAATCTCGCCGACGAAGCCGAGCAGGTCCATGCCCTGGGCGCCGGCGGCGACCACGCGGCGGCCCAGGCGGTCGAGGGTCGAAGAGGGCGCTGGGGCAGGCGGCGAGGGAGCCATCTGATCCATTGTCTGCGGGGCGACGGCTTCCAGGAGTCTGGTGAACTCGGGGCGCAAGTCACGCACCCGCACGCCGCCGGTGCCGCCGCGCAAACGGCGCAAGAGTTTCTGCAGGACCCAGGCGCCGGCGGTATCGAACGCCTCGATGCGTGCCGCGTCGACCACCATCGTCGAACTGGCAGGCGCCGACACGGCCTCGAGCTGGCGCCCGATGGCGCCGAGCCCGCGCGCCGTCCAGTCTCCCGAAAGCGCGAGTTGCTCGGGGATCGACTCGGTAAATGCGGCGGGTGTCGCCATCAAGGGGTCCATAGGTGGACCGGAGATTAGGTGAAGGGGCCTGTCCCGTATGTACGCACGCGCACAGAAGCCTGGCAGGGAAGCGATGACAATAAGGATGGTGTCGAGGATTTTGGCAAGGGCTTGGCGCGTAGCCCGTGCCGCCACCTTCTTCAACCGCTTTCACGAGCGTCAGCTCGCTGCGCTTCGGCTAGTGCACCGCCGGGATGCGGCGCTGACCTGGCAATGCCCAACTCTTTCCACGAGGCAGCAATGAATCCAATTCTGAGAATCGCCCTGGCACTGGCCGGCGCAGCACTTGCCACACAGGCGGCCGGGCAGGTCACCTTTTACGAGCACGAAGGTTTTGCGGGCCGCTCGTTCACCGCCAACGAACCGGTCCGCAACTTCCAGCGCTATGGCTTCAACGACCGCGCCTCGTCGGTCGTGGTTTCCCGCGGCCTGTGGGAAGTCTGCGAAGACGCCCGCTTTAGCGGTCGCTGCGTCGTCCTGCGTCGGGGTAATTATCCGTCACTGGAGGCGATGAGCCTGAACGACCGTGTTTCGTCGGCGCGGATCGTCGACAGGAACTCGCGCATCGACGAAAGCCGCTATGCCCCGCCTCCCGCGGTCGCCGAGGACTACCGTTGGCGCGGCAACGAGCGCCTGTATGAGGCGAGGGTCACCTCGCTGCGCGCGGTGCTCGGACCGCCCGAGCGGCGATGCTGGATCGAGCACCAAGAAGTAGTCGAGGATCGCAGCAGCGCCAACGTTCCGGGCGCGATTGCCGGCGCCGTCATCGGCGGCATTCTCGGGCATCAGGTGGGTGGTGGGCGGGGCAAGGATATCGCCACGGCCGGTGGCGCCGTCGCCGGCGCCGCGGTGGGCGCCAACGTCGGTCGCAGCGGCGGTGGCCAGCAGGTGCGCACGCAGGAAGTGGAGCGCTGTGCGGACGTGCCCAACGACGGGCCGCCCGACTACTGGGACGTTACCTACAGCTTCCGCGGGCAGGAACATCGTGTCCAGATGAGGGCTCGCCCCGGCGCTACCATTATGGTCAACCAACGTGGCGAGCCGCGCGAGGCGCGGCCTTGATTGACCCGTAGATGCGCGGCCGCATGAGCGATGCTCCGTCCTGCGCCGCGCCGGTGGCGGTCGGCTCGGTGATTGGTCAGATCGCCAGGCTCAAGGGCTGCCGTGTCGTCGGTGTCGCCGGCGATGCCGCGAAGTGCGACTTCGTCGTCGAGGAGTTTGGTTTCGCTGCCTGCGTCGACCGCCGCAGCGCCAATCTGCGCGAGCAACTCAAGAGAAATGTTCACCTGTAGCAGGAGACGACATGAAGATACTGATGGTTCTCACCTCGCACGATCAACTCGGCGACACCGGCGAAAAGACCGGTTTCTGGCTGGAAGAGTTTGCGGCGCCGTACTACGTGTTCCAGGACGCTGGCGCCGAAATCACGCTGGTCTCACCCCTCGGCGGCCAACCGCCGCTGGACCCGAAGAGCGACGATCCGGCTTGCCAGACCGAATCGACTCACCGCTTCAAGGCCGATCCGGCGGCGCAGGCGGTGCTGGCCAGCACGTGCAGGCTCTCCGAGGTTCATGCCGACGACTTCGATGCCGTGTTCTACCCCGGGGGCCATGGCCCGCTTTGGGATCTTGCCGAGGATGCGTCGTCAATCGGCTTGATCGAGGCGATGCTCCTGGCGGGCAAACCTGTGGCCTCGGTCTGTCATGCGCCCGCCGTGCTGCTCCGTGCCAAGGTGCCTGACGGCAGGCCCGTGGTGCAGGGCAGGCAGGTGACCGGTTTCTCCAACAGCGAAGAGCAGGCGGTTGGCTTGACGCGTGTGGTTCCCTTCCTGGTCGAAGACATGCTTGAGCAGTGCGGCGCCCGCTATATCAAGCGGGCCGACTGGCAGCCGCACGTCGTCAGCGATGGCCTGCTGATCACCGGGCAGAACCCCGCCTCGTCGGAGGCGGTCGCCAGGGAACTGCTGGCCAGGCTCGCGTCGTGATTCTGGCGGCACATGGTCTTAACATCAGGAGCATTGAACTCATGAAAAAAATTCAAACCGGGCAGTTGTTGAAAGGCCCTCGGTCCGTCGATTCGCTGACTCAGGTGTTAGGCCAAAGCGAGCGCGTCAAGGATATTGTCGAAGAGTGCGCAGACGACTTGTCGTCGGTCAATGCCGGACTAAAGCGTGAACTACTGGGTGGGAATGTTTCGCCAGGCGTTGAAAACGCTCTCGAAAAAAGCGAGGGCGTCGAGAGTAAGGTCCAGGATGCTTCCGAGGCGTTGTCTTCGGTCAATACGGAGCTGAAGGAAGAAGTCAAGGAGCGGAAGGTTCTGGATGCTCAGTTGGCCACGGTTACCACGCAGGCGAACGAGGCGCGCCATGCGTCCCTCCATGACCCTTTAACTGGCCTGCCTAACCGCGCGCTGTTCAATGATCGACTGGAGCATGGGCTGGCAGTGGCCAAGCGGAACGGTGTTCATTTCGCCGTGATGTTTCTGGATTTGGATAACTTCAAGATGATTAACGATTCGTACGGACACGACGTCGGTGATCTCGTCTTGCAAATTATCGCCGGACGACTCAAGGAAACGACGCGTGACGAAGACACGGTCTGCCGCCATGGCGGTGACGAATTCCTGTACATCTTGATGGAAATCGAGAGCGAGCAGGACCTCGTGATCGTCGCGGAAAAAATTATCAGGGCGGTTCAAGTGCCGTGTGACATTGGCGTGCGGGACATCAGCATCAGCCTGATCATCAACCCTAGCATTGGAATATCGATCTTTCCGAAAGACGGCACGACTTCAGAGGCGCTGCTTGATGTTGCTGACAAGGCCATGTACCGGGCAAAGCAGAACAAGTATGGATATTCATTTTCTAGTGATCATAATAAGGGCTTATCTCGCCAATGACCGCAATGGATATAATTTCCCACCGGCGGGTCATGGCCGATAGCGCTGTTCTTGGCATTATGGAGCAACCACCCCCGCGCCTGACCCCCTGCTCGACGAAAATGCCTACGTTTTCAACGAACGGGAGCATTTTTCATGGCAGAGAGCCACGTGGTTGCGGACCTGATCACCAAGCGCGCCGAATTGGCCGGGCTGATCGAGCATCAACAGAAGGAAATCGGGCGTCTGGCGGATGATCTGGCCCACCTCGACGCGACCCTCAAGCTGTTACCGTGAAAGAACACCCTCCTGGAGGCGAGCGAATCTCCGGCATCTGATGCCATCAAGAACGGCTCGAAGGGAGAGAGGCTCAGGCGGTGGCTGGGATAAAGCCGTGCTTTCTGAGCATTTTCATCATTCGGGGTGGCGCGACTCAGCTCTCGCAATGAACGTTGGGGTGGTGCATCGCCTGGCGCGTAGCGGCACCCTGATCCCTGCCGGCCGTGACGAGCCTTGGGTGCCGTCACCGGGATCGCCGCTACATGATGCGGAACTGCATCGCCACGCGTCCATCGTTCCAGATGTCGTCCGGGCTGATCGAATCCCGGTGAAACTTGAAACCGATATCGGCCTTGCGAAACGCCTCGTAGACCAGTTCGGAGCAGATGTACTTGCGGTCGCGGTTCTTTCGGCCGCGCCTGAACAGAATGCGCATCGCGATGCGCAAGATCTCCCAGTTGTCGTAAGGTCGCGTCAGTTCGTCCATCCCGAAGCTGATCGCCTTGTTGAACTGCTCGCCATCCGGCGCCGGGGTGATCCGGCCGATGACGATGCGTCCCTTGTACGGCTTGTTCCGGCCGTGGTAATCGCGGAGATACTTGGACAAAGGCGCGAGGCGAACCCCGATGGCGGTCTCGCTTTCGAGCACAAAGATGCGCTGCAGATTGTCGTCGCGATAGATGATGCCGACGTGGCTCCAGACAGACTTCGTGAACCACTGGATGGTCCGCGAGAAGAAATAGGTGCCTGAGCAAAAGACGAGGTCACCGGTCCGCAGCTGCTCCCGCACCTGGTCGTAGTCGAGAACGGGGAGTCCGGCGACGGCTTTGACGGCAAGGGGATCGGCCATGCGTACCTCCGGTCAAGGGCTAAGGAACGTTCAAAAAACAACCTGCGGAAATTCATTGCTGGACTGGAAAAACGGTGGGATTCCATTGATCAGCTTTCGCAAATTGTTTTTGAAACGTTCCTAAGGGTCGCGACGGGCGCCGAACTGCGCGCTAACTTGTCTTCGTTCCGTAGTTCGAGGCTCTCCTGCCAGGGTTCCCCCGGGATCAGGTACCAGCGATCGAGAAACGGACTGAGCTGTGTCTCTTCGACGAGCTTCTCCGCGAGTCGTTCGAGCATCGGCTTGTCCGGCGAACGATGGGAGAGGAATACGTCGTACCCTGTTGCAACAGTGCCTGCCACTTGAGTGTCCCCATGACGATGGGCCGGCCGCGAAAGTCTCACCGGCAAAGGCGATTATCCACCCAATCTGACCCACCCGGACGCCGCATGTGCTGCGGGCTTGCCAGCCACCGCATCGGCGTCAGATCGCAGGTGCAGACCCTCCTGACTGAGGCGCAAGCTGCCGTCGATCATCCTGACCGGCGCGGCGCTGATCCGCGAACGCAAACACGGAACCATCGAGCACCTGCTGGTGATGCCGGTGACGCCGGCCGAAATCATGCTCGCCAAGGTCTGGTCGATGGGACTGGTGGTGCTGCTGGCGGCAATGGTCGCGCTGGTCTTCATCGTGCAGGGCGCCTTGCACGTTCCGGTACAGGGGTCGGTGGCCCTGTTCCCCCTGGTTGCACGGATATGCGCGCCAGCGCACCGACTACGCGCATGGGTTTGCGTAGCCTCATCGCCAACGGTACTGCGCTGGCCTCAGTCAGTCCCCTTGGGGGGATGTCTGCAAGTCAGCCCGGTTCCGTCCGAGCAGTAGCGATGGCCCGATCCGCCGACGCCGAAAATTGCCGCCGGAAGCTGATCAAATCCGGGGGATTGCCCACCATGGCGTGGGTCGTTCCGGTAAGTCACGAGGAAGGAATCATCATGAACTATCTGAACCATTCGAAGCTGATTGCCGCAACACTGACGACGCTCGCTTTGAGCGCCTGCTTCACGCTACCAGCGGGCCCGGCCGGGCCGCAAGGCGCAACCGGCAATACCGGCAATACCGGCAATACCGGAAACACTGGCCGTGCCGGTGCGACCGGTGCGACTGGCGACACCGGAGCCAGTGGCGGTACCGGTGCCACCGGCAGTACCGGAGCAACGGGTGATACGGGAGCCACCGGCAACACCGGAGCAAGGGGCAACACCGGCGCAAGAGGGACGACAACCGGCGGTACTGTGGTAGTTGTTCCGGGCCGCTGAGGAAGCGCACTTGCAGCATGGACCCGGCGCCCATCCCTGCGCCGACGGTCTGGCGCGGGGACGGGCGCCGGACTGCCCGTCGGCCACCACGTGCAAGGTGGCGTTCGCATGCTTGACCGGTGCTCGCGATGAGCGGCGCACAGATCGTGACAAGACGTCACAACACGACGGTGGTCGTATGCGTGCGCCTACGCGTTATCCGGAAGTACCGACAACAAGGAGTCCAACATGCTCACTGAACGACTGGCGCTGGGGCTCCGCCGGCGCGTGCCTGCGCGGCGGTCAGTGGCCTCGGTACGCTGACGTACAGACGGCGGCGGTCGCCACCAAGGACAATCGCCAGACAATCAGAGGGTTCGGCAGATCGCCGGGCCGGGCTGGCGAAGGCTTCCCTTGCGCCCGCCAGGGTTGATTTCTGGAGCAGATCATGAGCCATCTCCCATCAAAGTTCGACATGCGGACACCTCTGCGGCCTTGCCGCCTTTCCCTTCACAGTGGCCTGCTGGCCCTCGTCATTGCTCTGCCGTGCGCGCCGCTACTGGCCGCGGCGGCGGGCGACGTGACGCGAGTCAACACCACCAGCGCTCCGCAAGAACAGGGTGCCTGGATGAGCGGCGGCATCGGCGACGAGGCGCGCGAAGAGATGCGCAAGGTTGCGGCAACCTACAACGTACACGTCGTGTTCAGCGAACAGCGTGGCAGCTACCTGGCCGGCATACCGTTTACCGTTACCCGACTGGCAAGGGGAAACCGGCAGCAGATCTATGCGGCGGTCAGCGACGGGCCGCTGCTGTACCTGAAGCTGCCGCCGGGGTCTTATCAGATCGCTGCCGAGATTGACGGGGTGTGGCAGAGCCAGCACGTCCAGGCCGGCGCGCCCGGAAGCGCGGCCAAGGTATCGTTTATGGCGAAGGCCAGGTGAATGTAATGTGAAAGTCGCGTATGCGACTCACGATTGACACTGCATTGACGGAAGGACGCCGATCGTTTTCGGCGGACCCATGATCGACCATGGTTCATTTTGACGTTCACCTGTGGCAGCGCTTCCGGGCGATCGCGGTACCCTACTGGTTCGGCGAGGAAAAATGGATTGCCAGGGGGCTGCTGGCGTTGCTGGTCGTGTTGTTGTTGGGGCAGACCGGAGTCGACGTGCTCTTCAATCAGTTGACGGGAGAATTCACCTCCGCACTGGCGGCAAGGGAGGTGGACAGGTTCTGGAGTGCCATCAAGAAATGCCTCGCCATCCTGGTTGTCGCCGTGCCGATTTATGCGTTCTACTACTACGTACGCGACAAGCTCGGTCTCCACTGGCGGCGCTGGTTGACTCGGCGTCTTCTCGGCAGCTATTTCAGCAATCGGGCGTACTACCGATTGAACGCAAGTGCCGAGATCGACAACCCGGATCAGCGGATCGCCGAGGACATCAGAACCTTCACCGGGGAATCGCTGCACTTTCTGCTGGTAACGGTCGGCGCATTGCTGCAGCTCGTCGCTTTCTGTGGCGTCCTCTGGTCCATTTCACGGGAAATGGTCGGTTTTCTGGTCGTTTATGCGATTGTCGGCACCGCGGTAACACTGCTGGTGTTCGGCCAGGTACTGATTGGCCTCAACTTCTATCAGCTCAAACGCGAAGCCGATTTTCGCTTCAGTCTGGTACGGATTCGCGAGAATGCCGAAGCGATCGCCTTCTATCGCGGCGAGGCACAGGAGTTGCGGCAGGTCGGTCGGCATTTCGACGAGGTGTTCAGGAATTTCAGCAAACTCATCAGGGCGCAGCTGAATCTGAACCTGTTTCAGTATGGCTATCGCTTCGTCACCATCATCCTGCCCAGCGCGATCATTGCCGGCCGGGTGATTTCGGGGGAACTCGAGGTTGGCCGGGCAATCCAGGCCACCGGCGCTTTTGCGGCGATCCTGACGGCGCTGACAGTGATCATCAGTAACTTCGAGGCCTTCAGCAAGTTTGCCGCCGGGATCGATCGTCTGCACGGCTTCGCCGGCTTCGTCGCCGGCAAGGATGCCGATCGCGCCAAGGCCGAGGATGGCATTGTCTTCGTCCAGGATTCCCGGCTGGCCATCGAAAACCTTACCGTCGAAACCCCCAATCATGCGCGAACGCTGATCAAGGATCTTTCGCTGGTGATCGATCCGGGCGAGGGGGTGCTGATCGTCGGCGCCAGCGGTTGCGGAAAAAGCTCGTTGTTGCGCGCCATTGCCGGTCTGTGGCGTTCGGGCAGTGGCCGCATCATTCAGCCGGAGGCCAAGGAAATGCTGTTCCTGCCGCAACGCCCCTACATGCTGCTGGGTAGCCTGCGCAGCCAGTTGTTGTATCCGCTGCGCGAGCAGGAGATCGCCGACGAGGAACTGCTGCGCTTGCTGGAGAAGGTCAATCTGCCTGACCTTGCCGCCCGCTTCGATGGCCTGGATGCCGAGCTCGATTGGGCCAAGGTCCTCTCGGTGGGCGAACAACAACGCATCGCTTTCGCCCGCGTGCTCCTCTCCGCACCCCGCTACGCCATTCTCGACGAAGCGACCAGCGCCCTCGATATCGCCAACGAGAACAGTCTTTATCGGCAGTTGGCAGGCAGCGGCACGACACTGATCAGCGTCGGCCACCGTCCCTCCATCCTCAAATACCACCCGCAGGTCCTGGAACTGACGGGCGATGGCGGATGGAAGTTGTATGCGGCGAGCGATTACTGCTTCGATCGGGAGACCCCCGCCAAGTAGCGGCGAAAGTGCTGGAACCCCGTCGGCGAGTACGCACCATGCCGTCCCGCGGCCGATCTTGCGTTCGCTGGCGCACATACACCCGTGCACGCCTGGGCCATGATGGCTGCCTGCCCGCAGTGACGGCTTGAATCGCGTCGGCCAGCGGGCACAGGGTGCGCGATGCGTTGGCACAAGCCATCGCATGTGCGATCCCAGGTTCCATCCACACACAGGAGAGATCATCATGAATCAGCAGACTCCTGAAGGCGAGGCTTGGCTGTCCCACCTGCCCTTTTGCGGAAATCTTCTGTTCCCGATGGACGCCCGTTAGAGATGTATTTCCAAGGCATCGGCACGGCGACGCCGGCAGCTCGCTACACCAAGGCGGAGTGCCTGGCAGCCTTCGAGAACTCCGACTGGTCTCGGTGCGGTGATCGTCAGCATCTGTACCGGCTACCTGTCCTGATCGTCGCCAAGCTCTTTCTGCACCATTTCGCGGATGCGGACCTCGCTGGGCTGCTCCGCGCCATCGCTGCGCGCAGCGATCGCCTGTTTGCCTGCGAGCCGCGGCGTGCCTGGGTCGCCCTTGCCGGTAGTCATCTCCTCGGCGCGCTCGGCGTCAATGCGGTAACGCGCGCAGACGCAGTGCTCAGCGTCCACGCCGGCTTCAAGGGGAGGGAGCTGAGCGCGCTGTGGCCGAGCCGCTCTGCCGAATGGCGCCTGCAGGAGTATCCTGCCGGCCTTTTCAGCCACTGCTTTCGCGCTGAGCGCGCCGCGGTGACCTGATGCGCACCGACTTCGATGCAATCGTCGTCGGCGCGGGTCCGGCCGGCTCTTCGGCAGCGATCCTGCTGGCGCGTGCCGGTTGGTCGGTAGTGCTGGTGGAAAAGCAGCGCTTTCCGCGCCGCAAGGTCTGCGGCGAATGCCTCGCCGCGAGCAACCTGCCGCTGCTCGCCGCCCTCGGCGTCGGGCCGGCGTTCGCGGCCAGCGCCGGCCCGGAACTGCGCCGGGTCGCACTGATGTCCGGCGAGCGCACGGTCGTCGCCGATCTGCCGGCAACGCCGCATCCGGAATACCCATGGGGCAGGGCGCTCGGCCGCGAGACCCTCGATACCCTGCTGCTCGAACGGGCGCGGGCAGCCGGGGCGCATGTGCTGCAGCCCTGGTCCGCGCTGGCGATCGAAGGCGTCGCCGGCGACTGGCGCTGCGCCGTCAAGGCGCTGGAGACGCGCGCGGCGGTGAGCTTGCGCGCGCCGGTGGCAATTGCTGCGTACGGCTCGTGGGAGGCGCTGCCACTCGATCGTCAGCGTCGGCGCCCGGCTCGCCGGGCCTCCGACCTGCTCGCCTTCAAGGCCAACTTCCGCGATGCGTCGCTGGACGAGGGCCTCCTGCCCGTGCTGTCGTTCGCCGGAGGCTATGGCGGCATGGTCGTCGCGGATGGCGGCTTGACCACCATCGCCTGCTGTATACGACGCGACCGTCTCGAAGCCTGTCGACAGGCGTCGTCCGCGCTGCGTGCCGGCGACGCCGTCGAAGCGCTGCTCCGGCGCGACTGCCGCGGCGTTCGCCGGGCGCTGCAGGCCGCCTCGCGTGCAGGTCCCTGGCTGGCGGCCGGGCCGCTTGATCCGGGGGTCCGCTTGCGTGCTGACGACCGGCTGTTCCGCATCGGCAATGCGGCCGGCGAGGCGCATCCGATCATCGGCGAGGGCATGAGCATGGCGCTGCAATCCGCCTGGCTCCTGTGTGCGCAGTTGCTCGCTGACCAGCGGCGCGACCAGCTCTCCGGCAAGGCCTGGCAAGACGACGTCGCCCGCCGTTATGCAGCGGCGTGGCGCAGCCAGTTCGAGCGGCGACTGCGTCTGGCCGCGGTCTTCGCCCACCTCGCAATGCGGCCAGCCTCCGCCGCCTTGCTGATGGAACTGGCACGCAACTGGCCAGGGCTGCTGACGCTGGGCGCGCACTGGGGCGACAAGACGCGCTGCGCCGTCAATGCCGGGACCATCGCCGCGCTGGCGCCGACTGCGGTGACGGCGGCCGCATCCAGCGCTGACTACGCTGAGTCAGCTTGACCGCAGCCGGGCCGGCGTTTTTGTCGGTACCGGGATGGGCGGCTCGCAGACCAGCGACGACGGCTACAAGACACTCTACGGCGACGACTCGGACCGCATCAAGCCGTTCACCGTGCTGATGGGCATGCACAACGCGCCCGCCGCATGGATCGGCATCGAGCACGATCTGCGTGGCCCGAATCTGACGTATTCGACCGCCTGCTCGTCGTCGGCGGTGGCCATCGGCGAGGCCTGGCGGCGCGTCGCCGGCGGTGACCTGGAGGTGGCGATCGCCGGCGGCGCCGAAGCGCCGCTTTCGTTCGGCTCCTTGAAGGCCTGGGAGGCACTGCACACGCTGGCCACCATCGATGCGATCCGTCCGTCCGCATCGTGCAAGCCGTTCTCGAAGAACCGCAGCGGCATGGTGCTCGGTGAGGGCGCGGCGATGCTCGTGCTCGAGCCGTGGGAGCGCGCCGTCGCGCGCGGCGCCTCGATCCATGGCGAGATTCTCGGTTACGGGCTGTCGACGGATGCCAGTCACATCACGCGTCCAAGCGTCGAGGGACAGGCGGCGGCGATGCACGCGGCGCTGCGAGCGGCTGCGATCGCACCCTCGGCGGTCGACGCCATCAACGCGCATGGCACCGGTACGCAAGCCAACGATGCGATCGAGACGGCGGCGATCAAGGCGGTGTTCGGCAAGCGCGCAGGCCGTATTCCGATCAGTGCGACGAAGGCGCTGCACGGACACCTGTTGGGCGCAGCCGGTGCGCTCGAATGCGTGCTGTCGCTGCTGGCCATGGAGAGCGCGGTGGTCTTGCCGACGATGCACCTGCAGGCGCCGGATCCGGAGTGCGACCTCGACTATGTGCCGAATGCGGCCCGCGAAACCCCCGCCGTGCGGACGATGCTGTCGAACTCGTTCGCGTTCGGGGGAACGAACGCCGTCCTCGTCCTCGGTGCGGCGTCGTAGGTGGAGCGGGGCAGACGGTAGCGCTGCCAGGGCGATGACTTTTCCCCTCTGGGCGCTGGTCATCGGCGCGTTGCTGATCACCATGGCCCTGGCCGGTTCGTTGCTGAAGCGCCTGCCGGTGAGCGCTTCGATGCTCTATCTGGCGGCCGGCTTCGGCCTGGGCGCTGCCGGTTGGGGGCTGCTGACGCCAGACCCGCGACAAGTGCCCGACATTCTCGAACGCGTTGCCGAAGTCGCGTTGTTGATCTCCCTTTTTTCAGTCGGCTTGAAACTGGGTCTGCCGCTTTCCAGCCGGCAGTGGCGCTTGCCGTTCCGCCTGGCATTTGCGTCGATGGCGCTGACGGTCGGGCTGATCGCCGCGGTCGCCTTCTTTCTCATGGGACTACCGCTCGGCGCCGCCGTCCCGCTCGGGGGCATTCTGGCACCCACCGACCCGGTGCTGGCGTCTGACGTCCAGGTCGACGAGCCCGGTGACCGCGACCTGCTACGCTTCAGCCTGACCGGCGAGGGGGGGCTGAACGACGGCGCCGCCTTCCCGTTCGTCTTTCTCGGCCTCGGTCTGCTCGGTCTGCACGATCTCGGCGCGGCCGGCTGGCGATGGCTGGCGATCGATGTCCTCTGGGGGCTGGCGGGCGGACTTGGCATCGGCGCTCTGCTCGGCACGATGATCGGCAAACTGGTGGTCTATCTGCGCACCCATCACCAGGAAGCCGTCGGATTGGACGAGTTCCTCGCCCTCGGTCTCGTCGCCTTGGCCTACGGTGTCGCGCAGCTTGCCCACGCTCTCGGGTTTCTGGCAGTGTTTGCCGCCGGTCTGGCCCTGCAACGGGTCAAGGAGGATAGTCGCTCGCAGGGCTCTCCGAAGGAAGGGCCTGCCGGCTTGCAGGACAAGCCGGCGCATCTTGCCGTTGCCAGCCATCCTGACCTCGCCGGTGCCTACA
>RRZU010644900.1_pt1 | contig 13595 bp, 11 predicted proteins | sample 2165561 | NCBI WGS metagenome assembly RRZU01 (sample SAMN10456909, study PRJNA506462) | wastewater metagenome | isolation source: wastewater sludge | place: USA: Moscow, Idaho
ATCACATTGCTTTGCAGAAGTTTCACACTGTCCAGGAGATCGGCGCGACGAGCTTCCGTCTCGAACGAGGCCTGCACGGCTGGATGAGGCTGCAGCCCCGCTGGCAGGCGATGCTGCTTGGCGGCACGCAGACCGACTGCGCCTTTCGGCAGCCCGTCTGGCATGGCGCCCGGCTGCGCCATCTCTGCAACGATCCGGACGATCTGCTCTTCGTCTGCGCCGAGCGTCAGGGCCGTCTGCTGGCAGTGCTGCCGCTGGCGCTGTCGCAAAGAGCCGTGGGGCGAATGACCGCCATCCGGGAACTGCGCACTCCGGTGCATGCGCATCAGCTGCTCTGCGACATCGCACTGGCGCCGGATCAGGACATCCACCGCCTCTGGCCCCAGATGCGCGCCTGGCTGCAGAGAGCGGGCGCCCGCCAGCTGCCCGCGTGGGATCTGCTGCGCATCGACGGCGTGCCCGGCGTCAGCGCGCTGGATCAGGCGCTGTGCGCCCAGACCGGCACACACCAGCACACGCAGCTGCTGCGCCACAGCGCCTGGCTGGACTGCAGCGGCACGGTCGACCAGGCGCTGGAGCGGGTGTCGCGCAGCCATCATGGCAATGTGCGGCGCCTGCAGCGCCGCGCGATGTCGCGGGGCGCGCTGCGCTTCGAGGTGGTGAACGATCCGGCGGCGCTGCCTCAGGCGCTGTCGCATTTTCTGCAGGTCGAGTCTTCGGGCTGGAAGGGCGAACGCGGCACCGCGATCGCCGCCTGCGAGGGGCTGAGCGGCTTCTACCGGACGCTGGCGGAGCAGTTCGGCCGGCATCGCAGCTGCCGCATCCATCTGCTGTGGCTGGACGACCGGGTGATCGCGGCGCAGTTCGTGCTGCTGGGCGCACGCACGATGAATCTGGTCAAGATCGCCTATCTCGAGGAAGAGTCGGACATCGCGCCCGGCCACCTGATCATGCGCGAGGCAATCGAGGCCGCCTGCGCCGATCCGGGCATCGACCGGCTCAGCTTTGTCTCGAGCCCCTCCTGGGCGCATCTGTGGAAACCGCTGCAGGAGCCGGTCCGCCAGCATCTGATCTTCCGCGACAGCCTGAGGGGCTGGCTGCTGCACCGGCTGCACGAGCACCGCCACCAGCCCGTTCAGGCCGGCTGAATGGCGAGGCGGATTCATCCATGCGATGATCCGCCCCCGATTCGATCCCAATTCGATCCCAATTCGATCCCGATGCGATCGCGATTCCTCCCCTCACCGCCTTGATCTCCCGCTGGATACACCGCCGCGCCGTCATCGGCTTCCTGCTGCTGCCCTGGCTGACCCTGGTGCTGGCCCTGGGCGGGCTGGCCGCTGTCGATCTTCTGCTGGGTGATGGCGTGCTGGCGCAGCAATGGGCGCAGGAGCCGCGTCGCGAACTGCTGCGCCAGCTCGGCCTGGATCTGCTCTGGATCGTCGGCGCCCTCTATCTGCTGGGCGCCCTGCCCTGGCTGGGCGGCCTGCTGCTGGGCGCGCTGCCCGCACCGAGTTCAGGCCTGCTGCTGATGCTGATCTGCGGCGCTGCGGGTCTCGGGCTCGGGCTGTTCGCCGGGCTGTCGGTGCTGCAGCCGCAGTCCCTGGTGCTGGGCGGCGTCTGCGCGCTGGCGGGGCTGCTGTATGCGCTGAGCACCCGCCGCGCCCGCGTCCGGCCGGCTCGCCGTCTTCCGGTGTCCGTCTTCCAGGAAGAGGATGCCGTGGCGGCGACGCCGCCCAGCCGGCCGGCCCGGACACGGGCCCCGGCACCTCTGCCGGTCCTGACCGAGCGCCACGATGCGCCGACCACGCTTCCCGCGGAGCACTGACATGTCCCGCCTGATGTCCTCGCCGCGCAGGTCGGCGTTCTCCCGGCTGGGGGCGACCATGCTGGCCGCGCTGGCGCTGATGAGCGGTGCCGTCAGCGCCGCACCGCAGGCCGCAGGCCGCTCGCATGTCTGGCTGGTGGGCGGCGGCCCCGATCCGGACGGCTCCCAGGGGCAGATCGAGCTCAATGTGCTCTGGGTGGCGGACATCGTGCGCTCGGTGGCGCCCGGGGCGACGCTGAAGGTGTATTTCGCCGATGCCTCGCCTGAAGTCCGCGATGTGCGGATCTGGAGCCGGCCGGCGGACAGCCGCGAGAATCTGCAGCCTCTGGCACGGATCTTCGGCCAGCAGGAATTCAACGGCAACCAGTACCGCAAGCACCGGGTGCCGGACATCGTGCACGGTACCCGGGCCGATCTGCTGGCACCGTCGCTGGCGCGCGAATTCGGCGCGATGGGCCCGCAGGACCGGGGACTGTTCGTCTTCAACGGCCACGGCCTGCGCGATCTCTCCGACCGGGCCGGCAACACCCTGCGGCTGTGGGACGACACGCGCATGTCGGTGCGCGAGCTCGAGCGGCTGGCCACGAACGCGCCGCCCAGCGCGCCGCTGCGCTTCGTCTTCACCCAGTGCTATTCGGGCGGCTTCATGCGGCTGATCCGGCCGGACGCGCGCGACCTGCGCACGCTGGCCGCCTACAACCGCTGCGGCTTCGCGGCCGAATCGGCCGACCGGCTCTCCGAGGGCTGCTCGGCCAGCATCGAGGTTGGCGACTACCGCGACTACACCACCTATTTCTTCGCGGCGCTGAGCGGGCGCCATCGCTCCGGCGAGCCGCTGGAGCGCTCGCCCGATCGTGACCGCGACGGCCAGGTCACGCTGCACGAGGCCCATGTGCATGCGGTGATCGAGGGCTACAACGCCGATCTGCCGCGCTCGACCAGCGAGACCTATCTGGAGCGCTGGCAGCCGGCCTGGCTGCGCTACCTCGACACCACCAGCGAACCCGACAACGAATATGGCCGGCTGGCATCAGAACTGGCCTTGCGGCTGAAGCTGCCGGCGCGCGGCACGATGCTGCAGCGTGCCCTCGGCACCCGCCATGAGCAGCTGGGCCGGCGCCTGCAGGCGATCGACGAGCAGTCGCGCCAGCTCGAGGGCGAGATCAGCCGGCTGCAGGGCGATCTGAAGCGGGGTCTGGTTCAGCGCTGGCCGGAAGCCGCGCATGCGCACACCGCCGCCTATGTGCGCTTTCTGGCCACCGAGCTGGGCGCAGCGCAGGCCTATGTGACCGCCCGCCCCGACTATGCGCAGCTGGTCGAGCGCCAGGATCGGCATGCCGCACTGGAGCTGGAGCGCGTGGCGGTCGACCGCGACCTGACGCAGCTCGACAAGGTGCTGCGCCTGCGTCAGCTCTCGCGCCTGCTCGATCAGTTCGAGCGCTTCGCCACGCCGTCCGCACGGCGCGAGTACCAGCGGCTGATCCGCTGCGAGCGCACGCCGCTCTGAGCGACGGCGCGACGGCGCTCCTGAGCGCTGCTCAGGCCAGGCCGGCCACCGGTGCGGTGAGCAGATGGCGGTAGCGCTTCATCGGGCCGGTATCGACATAGCCCATCCAGCGCGCGACATCCTCCTCGGCATGACCGGCCTGCAGCTGGCGCACCGCAAAGGTATGACGCAGCCTGAAGGGCGCGCCGCCCTCGATGCCCAGCGCATCGAGCTGCGTGACCGCCGCGCGGTGGCAGGCCGGATGTGACCAGGGCTTGCCCGACAGGGTCGACGGGAAGACCCATTCGGAGCACTGCATTTCCGCGCCCAGCATGCGCCGGGCCGCCAGCCAGAGGCGAAGCTGGCGGGCGGCCCACGCCGCCAGCGGCACCTGATGCTCCGGACTGCTGCCATCGGCGACGATGGTGAGCCGCCAGGGCAGATCCGGATCACGATCGCCGTGACCGCCGCCGCAGCTCACGTCGCGCGACCGCAGCGCCCGGACCTGCCCGGGCGCCAGCCCGGCACCCAGCATCAGCGCCAGCGCGCAGCGGTCGCGCAGGACTTTCCAGGACGCGCCGGCAGCGGGGTCCAGCGACTGGAATTCGGTGCAGTGCGCGATCAGGGCATCGCACTGGGCATCGGTCAGCACCTCCGGCACCGGCGTCAGCGCGGCGGCATTGGCATGGCAGAACGGCGGCTCCTGCATCAGGGCCAGCGCGGGTTCAAAGGCAGGCTGATCCTCCTGCTCGCGGGCGTGGTTGAGCACCCGGTCGATCAGCTGCAGCAGTCGCCAGGCGTAGCGCGGCGTCAGTTCGGTGCGGCTGCGGCGGGTGCGGACCTGCCGCAGCGGCCGGATGGCCTCATGCTCGAGAAAGGCCAGCAGCGCCTGCCGGTCGAGCGCTTCCCTGCCGTCCGCAGCGGGAGGTCGCAGCGGATCGAGCCGGATGAGGCGCTCGCCGCCAGACGGCTCGGCCTGAGGCGGCACGCAGAAGGCGATGAAGGCCTGCCACATGTCGGCATAGATGCGTGCCGACTCCTCGCGCAGCCGGCCATTGCCGCGGGGCCCCCGGGCGGGCGCCGAATCGATCCAGGAATGGAAGCAGGCCTCAAGCCGGGCGACCAGCTGATCGGCCGGGGCGGGTTCGAACAGGGGCAAGGTGGCAGCATCCATGAAAAGATACTAACGAAAACAATTTTTCAAGACAAGGCCATTGCGGCCTTTCCCTGTAGATCATTTCCGAATCAAAGCTGTTAGTATTTTAAATGGCCATGAAAGCACGCTCCGTCACAAAGCAGGCCTCCCTGCATGGCGGCGTGAACCGGCGCTCTGCGCGAATGGCTCAGAATCGCGCATTCACGAAAGCCCGCCAGAAAAGGAAAAAATCGCTCATGAACACCGTCAGCCTGCCCGCCGACCTGCAACTGTGCGTCGAGAACGCCCTGGCCGAAGACATCGGCAGCGGCGACGTGACCTCGGTGCTGCTGTCGCGGGCCCAGCAGGTCACCGCCCAGGTGACGGTCCGTGAAGCGGCGGTGCTGTGCGGGCAGCCCTGGTTCGATGCGGTCTTCCGCACACTCGATCCCTCGATCCTGATCGAGTGGACGGTTCCGGAAGGCTCGGCGGTTCAGGCCGACGACCTGCTGTGCACCCTGTCGGGACCGGCGCGCGCGATCTTCACCGGCGAGCGCACCGCGCTGAACTTCCTGCAGACCCTGTCGGGCACCGCGACCTCGGTGCGACGCTATGTGGAGGCGGTCGGCACAACCGGCACCTGCATCGTCGATACCCGCCAGACCCTGCCCGGCCTGCGCAGCGCGCAGAAATATGCGGTGCTGGCCGGCGGCGGCCTGAACCACCGCCTGGGTCTGCATGACGGCTTCCTGATCGAGGATGTGCACATCGCCTCGGCAGGCGGCCTGCGCGAGGCGATCACCTTCGCCCGCGCGCTCGGGCTGAACGTGCCGATCATGGCCGAGATCCGCACCCGCGAGGACACGCTGATCGCGCTCGACGAGGACATCGAGCTGATCCTGGTCGAGAGCCTGCCCCAGGAGCTGGTGCGCACCGTGGCGCGCATGGTGCGCGAGCATCGGGAGTGCGGCGGTCGCACGCTGGTCGAGTATTCCGGCGGCATCTCGCTGGAGACGGTGCGCGCGCTGGCGGAGACCGGCGTCGACCGCATCGCGGTCGGCTCGATCACCAAGCACCTGCGCGCGGTCGATGTGACGATGCGCATCAGCCGGGAGCAGCCGGCCGCCGCCCCCTCCCCTGCGGCCGGCTGAACGGACAGAGCGCCGCTCAGGGCCGGGGCAGCGGTGCCTCGGCCTCGAGGCGGGCGGACTCCTCGTCGGTGAACAGCCGCGAACGACTCAGAAAGGCCTTGCCCAGCGGGCCTTCCAGACTGAAGTTGTCGCCGCCCAGCGGTGCATCCACCGCATCGACGATCATCTGGCTGCTCTTCCAGTAGGCGTACTGGGAACTGCTCATGTAGAAGGGCATGCCGCCGATGTGGCCCAGCAGCACATCGCTCGGGCTGATGGCCAGCTCGCCCGGCAGATAGCAGTTGGGCGCGCTGTTGTCGCAGCAGCCGCTGGACTGGTAGAACATCAGCGCGCCATGGCGGGCCTGAAGCTGCGCGATCAGTGCCAGCGCGGCTTCAGTGGCGCTCACCCGCGTGAGGGGTGTCATGTCGCTCATGTCGTTTCTCCGCTCGTGAAAGGATGGATGAAGCCATGAAAAAGGGGGACCGAAGTCCCCCGAAGGCATGACAGCTCGTCAATCGATCAGGAGATGCCTGATCAGAAGAAGCCCAGCTTGTTCTCGCTGTAGGAGACGAGCAGGTTCTTGGTCTGCTGGTAGTGGTCCAGCATGACCTTGTGGGTCTCGCGGCCGATGCCCGATTCCTTGTAGCCACCGAAGGCGGCGTGCGCCGGGTAGGCGTGGTAGCAGTTGGTCCACACGCGGCCAGCCTTGATCGCGCGGCCCATGCGGTAGGCGGTGTTGCCGTTGCGGCTCCACACACCGGCGCCCAGACCGTAGACGGTGTCGTTGGCGATCGCCAGCGCATCGGCCTCGTCACGGAAGGTGGTCACGGCCAGCACCGGGCCGAAGATCTCCTCCTGGAAGATGCGCATCTTGTTGTGGCCCTTGAACAGGGTCGGCTGGATGTAGTAGCCGCCGGCCAGGTCGCCGCCGAGCTGGGCGCGGTCGCCGCCGATCAGCACCTGCGCGCCTTCCTGCTTGCCCAGTTCGAGGTAGCTGCTGATCTTGTCGATCTGCATCTGCGAGGCCTGCGCGCCGATCATGGTGTCGGTGTCGAGCGGGCTGCCCTGCTTGATGGCGGCCACGCGCGGCAGCACGCGCGCCATGAACTCGTCATAGATCGATTCCTGGATGACGGCACGCGACGGGCAGGTGCAGACCTCGCCCTGGTTGAACGCGAACAGCACCAGACCTTCGATCGCCTTGTCCAGGAAGGAATCATCCTTGTCCATGACGTCGGCGAAGAAGATGTTGGGCGACTTGCCGCCCAGCTCCAGCGTGGCCGGGATCAGGTTCGACGCGGCGGCCTGGGCGATGACCTTGCCGGTGGCGGTCGAGCCGGTGAAGGCGATCTTGGCGATGCGCTTCGAGGTGGCCAGCGGCATGCCGGCTTCGCGGCCGAAACCGTTGACGATGTTCAGCACGCCCGGCGGCAGCAGGTCGGCGATCAGCTCGGTCACCACCAGGATCGAGATCGGGGTCGACTCGGCCGGCTTCAGGACCACGCAGTTGCCCGCGCCCAGCGCCGGGGCCAGCTTCCACGCCGCCATCAGGATCGGGAAGTTCCACGGAATGATCTGGCCGACCACGCCCAGCGGCTCGTGGTAGTGGTAAGCGACGGTATTTTCGTCGACTTCCGACAGCGAGCCTTCCTGGCCACGCAGGCAGCCGGCGAAGTAGCGGAAATGGTCGACCGCCAGCGGGATGTCGGCGTTGAGCGTCTCGCGGATCGGCTTGCCGTTGTCGACGGTCTCGGCGTAGGCCAGCATCTCGAGGTTCTGCTCGAGGCGGTCGGCGATCTTCAGCAGGATGTTGGAGCGCTCGGTGACCGAGGTCTTGGCCCACTTGTCGGCCGCGGCATGCGCGGCGTCCAGCGCCAGCTCGACGTCCGCTTCGTTCGAGCGGGCGGCCTGGGTGTAGACCTGGCCATTGACCGGCGTGACGACGTCGAAGTACTGGCCGGTCACCGGTGCAACCCACTTGCCGCCGATGAAGTTGTCGTAGCGCGGCTTGTACTGGACCTTGGCGCCCGGGGTGTTCGGATTCGCGTAGAGCATGGATGTCTCCTTCAGTGTTGATGCCAGGGGTTGAGATGCCACCTTTATTGCGAAGGTCGTGCCAGCCTGTGGATCCGGCGCATTCCGGCGGCTCTGCGCCCCCCAGGATCGACCCTTCAGGCAGGAATGGCCCGTTTCCTGCTGGAAAGCTGTTCACCGCTCATTCAGTGACCAACCTGACGATCCGTACTGTCATTCGCCGAGACAGTACATACCCGATGCCGCTGCACAAGGCGAAACCTGTCACGGATCGGACCATGAGCGGCTGACTCCTGACGAGACAATCGGCACGAAAACACATAAGGGTAAACACCGAAATGAAGCATCCCGGACGTCCTGCGGGGGGCAAGACGCCACGACTGAAGCCCCTGAAACAGGCCTTGCTGCGTGGCGAGACCCACGCCGGCCCTGTGCCGCTGGCCCCGCTGCTGCAACGCTCCTGGCAGCGCAGCCAGGAAGCCGGACTGACGCCAGCCGGCCTGGGCAGCGCCGGGCCGCATGCCTCGGCGGTGCAGCTCGCGCGGGCGCGCGACCGCCATCACGAGCTGATCGCGCACGCGCGGCCGGTGCTGGAATTCCTGTTCGAGCAGACCCGCGGCACCGACAGCGTGGTGCTGCTGGCCGATGCGCAGGGCATGCTGCTGGACGCGATCGGCGACACCGACTTCAGCCAGCGCGCCGCGCGGGTGGCGCTGCGCCCCGGCGCGATCTGGCACGAGCAGTGGCGCGGCACCAACGCGATCGGCACCTGCCTGGCCGAGGAGCAGGCGCTGGTGATCCACGGCGACGAGCACTATCTGGACCGCAACGGCTTCCTGACCTGTGCCGCCTCGCCGATCGTCGATCCGGCCGGGCGCATCATCGGCGCGCTCGACATCAGCAGCGATCACCGCCAGGCGCACCGGCACACGCTCGGGCTGGTGCGCTCGGCCGCGCGCATGATCGAGCAGCGCCTGTTCGAGACCCGCCATGCGCAGGGTCTGCGACTGCGCTTTCATTCCCGGCCCGAGGGCATTGCCAGCCTGACCGAAGGCCTGATGGCGCTGTCGGACGATGGCTGGGTGATCGGCGCCAATGCGGCGGCGCTGTCGATGCTGAAGCTGGAGCGCGGCCACATCGGCGCGCTGCGCGCAGACAGCCTCTTCGGCCTGGACCTGCGCAGCATCGAGGCGATGGCACGCACGCCTGCCGAGCCGCGGGCGCTGCGCTGTCCGGACGGCACGATGCTGTGGCTGCGGGTCGACCGCAGTCACAGCATCGAGGTCATGGCGCGCCGCACCGATCGCCAGCCCGACGATGCCCTGCCGCCGTCGCGCTCGCCCTCGCCTTCGTCGTCGGACAGGTCAGCGCAGACGACAAAGGACAGGCCAGGACAGGACGACGCGCTGTCCGGCTTCGCGCTGGGCGATCCGACGCTGCGCCAGATCGTCGGCCGGCTGCGGCGCCTGAGCGGCGCGCCGGTCGGACTGGTGCTGCAGGGCGAATCCGGCAGCGGCAAGAGCGCACTGGCCCAGGCGGTGCACCGCAGCGGCCCGCGCCGCGACGGGCCGCTGCGGACGCTGCACTGCGCCAGTCTGGATGCCGATCTGCTGGACGACACCCTGTTCGGCCGACCGCTGGAGCGCCCGCCGGCGCCGGGCCTGCTGCGCAGCGCACGAGGCGGCACGCTGGTGCTCGACGAGGTGGCGGATCTGCCGCTGCCGCTGCAGGCACGGCTGCTGCGAGCGCTGCAGGACGACATGCTGGCGCCGCTGCCGGGCGAGCCGGCCCAGCCGCTCGATGTCGCGCTGATCTGCACCAGCCGGCGTCGGCTGATCGACGAGGTGGCCTGCGGCCGGCTGCGCGAGGATCTGTACTACCGGCTCAACGGCCTGACGCTGATGCTGCCGCCGCTGCGCGAGCGCAGCGATCTGGCCGCGCTGTGCCGCCAGCTGCTCGACGCGGCAGGCTCGGAGGCGGCGGTCGATCCTGCCCTGCTCGAGCCTCTGGCGCACTACCCCTGGCCGGGCAACGGGCGCCAGCTCGCCAATGCGCTGCGCGCGGCCAGCGTGCAGCTCGAGCCCCACGAGCGCATGATCCGCCTCGAACATCTGCCGGATGATCTGCGCGAGGAGCTGGCCACGCTCGCGCAGCAGCCGATGCAGGACCTGAAAGGCATCAAAGGCGGCCTGGGCGGACCTGGCCGCGCGGAACGCGCGCTGCCCGATGCGGCCGAGGTGGCCCGCACGGTGGCCGCCTGCAAAGGCAATCTCTCGGAGGCGGCACGCCGGCTCGGCATCAGCCGCAACACCCTCTACCGGCGGCTGCGCGAAGCCGGGGAGGACACCGCAGCGGACGACAGCGCCAGCAGGTGACCCATCTTCTCGCGCTTGGTCGCGAGATAGGCGGCGTTCTCGGGGTTGGCGTCGATCTCGTGCGGCTCGCGCTGCACCACCTCCAGCCCCTGCTGCTGCAGCGCCAGCAGCTTGATGGGGTTGTTGCTCATCAGACTGACCGAGGCCACGCCGAGGTCCTGCAGGATCTCGGCGGCCGCCTCGAAGCGGCGGCTGTCGGGTGCATGGCCCAGCGCCAGATTGGCCTCGACGGTGTCCAGGCCCTGGTCCTGCAGCGTGTAGGCGCGCAGCTTCTCGTCGATGCCGATGCCGCGGCCCTCATGTCCGCGCATGTAGATCACCACGCCCCGGCCGGCCTGGCTGATGCGCTGCAGCGCCAGGCGCAGCTGCGGTCCGCAGTCGCAGCGCAGCGAGCCGAAGATGTCGCCGGTCAGGCATTCGGAATGCACGCGCACCAGCACCTCGCGCGCGCCGGCCAGCTCGCCGCAGTGAATGGCCATGTGCTCGATGCCGGTGCTGCGGTCGAAGTAGGAGGAAATGGTGAAGTCGCCATGCTCGGTGGGCAGGCGTGCACTCGGGCCGCGCCGGACATGGGCATGCGCATGTTCGGCAGCCGCCTCAGGGGCGTCGGCGGCCGGCTCGCTGGCCGGCCGGAAGGTCGTTTCGGGCTTCATCGCAACATCGTCGGTCGGGAGCGGCATTGTCGCCGCATCCACGCTGGCGTGCAGGCGCCCGAGGCGCCGCACCTCAGCCGGCCGTGCGGCCGCGCCCGGTGCGCCGGCCGATCTCGAGCTTGGCGATGGCATTGCGATGCACCTCGTCCGGCCCGTCGACCAGCCGCACGGTGCGCTGGTGCGCATACATCTCCGACAGCCAGCTGTCCTGGCTGAGCCCCGCCGCGCCGTGGGCCTGGATCGCCCAGTCGACCACCTGGCAGGACACCTTGGGCGCCACCACCTTGATCATCGCGATCTCGGCCCGCGCGCCCTTGTTGCCGACGGTGTCCATCATCTTCGCGGCATTCATCGTCAGCAGCCGGGCCTGATCGATCATGCAGCGCGACTCGGCGATGCGCTCATGCCAGATCGACTGCGCCGACAGCGGCTGCCCGAAGGCGACGCGGGCGCTCAGGCGGTCGATCATCAGCTCCAGCGCCCGCTCGGCCGCGCCGATCGAGCGCATGCAGTGGTGAATGCGTCCCGGGCCCAGCCGCCCCTGCGCGATCTCGAAGCCGCGTCCCTCGCCGAGCAGGATGTTCCCGGCCGGCACCCGCACATTCTCCAGCAGCACCTCCATGTGGCCGTGCGGCGCGTCGTCGTAGCCGAAGACGCTCAAGGGGCGCAGCACCGTCACGCCCGGCGTGTCGCGCGGCACCAGGATCATCGACTGCTGCAGATGGCGCGCCGCCTCGGGATCGGTCTTGCCCATCACGATGAAGATCTCGCACTTCGGATGGCCGGCCCCGGACGAGAACCACTTGCGACCGTTGATGACATAGTCGTCGCCGTCGCGCCGGATCGAGCACTCGATGTTGGTCGCATCCGACGAGGCCACCGCCGGCTCGGTCATCAGGAAGGCCGAGCGGATCCGGCCGTCGAGCAGCGGCTCGAGCCAGCGTGTCTTCTGGGCCTCGGTGCCGTAGCGCTCGAGCGTCTCCATGTTGCCGGTGTCGGGCGCCGAGCAGTTGAAGACCTCGCCGGACCAGATCACCCGGCCCATCAGCTCGCACAGCGGCGCGTAGTCGAAGTTGGACACCCCGCCCTCGCCCTTGTGCGCATGCGGCAGGAACAGGTTCCACAGGCCGGCCTCGCGGGCCAGCGGCTTGAGCGTCTCCACCAGCGGCACCGGCTGCCATGGATTGCCCGCAGCCCGCAGCGCATGCATCTGCTGGTCATGGAGGGCCTCGTTCGGGAAGATGTGACGATCGAAGAAGGCCTGCAGGCGCTCGAGCAGCTCGCGGCCGCGCTCGGTGGGGGCGATCAGGGACATGGCAACAGATCCTCGGCTGGGTTCCTGGCGGGATGGACGGATCCGATTGAAGCACCGGCCCTGCAGGGGCGGCGTCACGCAGGCGACGGGCCCGCGCTGCAAAAAAATCGCGTCCCCCTCTGGAACTTCAGGCCGACGGGGCCATCTGATGGCGCGGGGAGAAGCTCGCGGACCGGCCTCGGGCAGGCTGGACAAGCTTCACGACTTTTCTCCGCTTCCGACAATTTCCGAAAACCACTGCATTCCACAGGAGCCAGCACAATGGGTCTGTTCGACATGTTCAAGAGCGATTCCGGCGACAAGATGACGCCGCACCTCGCCTTCACCACCTCGCTGATCTACATGATGAGCGCCGATGGCGAGATGGACAGCGAGGAAGTGGGCCATCTGCTGTCGGTGCTCGGCGGCAAGGACGACGGACGCGGCACGATCGGCGTGGGCGCGCAGAACCAGGCCCTGCTGGACTCGGCGCTGAAGTACCGCCGCAAGAACTCGCTCGACACCTTCCTGGCCGAGGCCGCACCGCTGCTGAGCGACGCGCAGAAGATGTGCATCATGGTGAACCTGATCGACTCCTCGCTGGCCGACGGCCAGCCCGAGCCGGAAGAGCAGCAGATGTTCGCCAAGTTCCTGCAGGCCTTCGGCATCACCGAGGAGCGCTTCCGCCCCTTCTTCGAGGTCATCATGCTGAAGAACGACCGCTCGGTCTTCACCAACCAGAGCCACCCGAAGAACGCGCCGGGCTACCAGGTCAAGCTGTCGATGTGATCGTCGCCCCGGGGCCGTGTCTGGCCCCGGCGCAGCAAGAGGCGGCCTGCGGGCCGCCTCTGCCGTTTCAGCGCTGTGGTTTCAGGCCGGAAACTCTTCCGTGTCGATCTCGGTCTGGGTGGCGCCGTTGTAGCGCGCGCCGGCCACGTTGCCCGGGTGGATCGCCGCCTCCAGGCGGGCCATCTGCGCGGGCGTCAGCGTCACGGCGGCCGCGCCGAGGTTCTCTTCCAGATGGGCCACGCTCGTGGTGCCCGGAATCGGCAGGATGTGATCGCCGCGGTGCAGCAGCCAGGCCAGCGCCAGCTGCGCCAGCGTGCAGCCCGCCTCCTCGGCCACGGCCACCAGCGGTTCGAGCAGCCGCAGGTTGGCCGCATGGTTCGAGGCAGTGAAGCGCGGCATCGCGCGGCGGATGTCCTTCGCATCGAAGCCGGAGACATCGCGCAGCGTGCCCGGCAGGAAGCCGCGCGCCAGCGGGCTGAACGCGACGAAGGCCACGTCCAGCTCGCGGCAGGCGTCCAGCACCGCGATCTCCGGGTTGCGCGTCCACAGCGAGTACTCGGTCTGCAGCGCAGCGATCGGGTGCACCGACCGATCGGCGCGACCTCGGCCGGGCCGAGGCGGCGCAGCGGGCCAGCCGCCAGAGAGGGCGAGTGCACAAGAGGCGCGGCAGAGGTCAAGGCCAGTCTCCTGAAATCCTGAAGGCAGAGGGTGAGCGGCGCATTCTGGACAGCCGCGAACCCGATCCGCCAGCAAGACCGGCGACTAGCAGCTATGCCGGCCCGGCATGCAAGGCCACAGGATCAGGCGCGCAGACTCAGGAAGAACGGCCCTGCACGACGGGCGGATGTGCCGACGGCGGCTGGTTCAG
>RRZU010445602.1_pt1 | contig 13588 bp, 9 predicted proteins | sample 2165561 | NCBI WGS metagenome assembly RRZU01 (sample SAMN10456909, study PRJNA506462) | wastewater metagenome | isolation source: wastewater sludge | place: USA: Moscow, Idaho
CTACACTCAAATAGGTGGTGGTATCAAATTCTTTCAATTGCGAAGCTTTTAATGTTTCCTTTACTGCAGATTGAATGTCTTGCTTGATTGAAGGCAAAATATTTTCTTCAATCTTCTTCAAGACCGTATCCGCTTCGCTCCTGTCTGAGAAGACTTTATACACCCAAGAAAGGCCCCATTTAGTGTGCTTGATAGCCGCAGCTTGCTTCGATTCAAGTTGTTCATCCAGCCCTTTGTTGGCTCTTTTTGCGGCAAGAATAACCCTATTAAAAGCAGCTCCAGATTCCTCACTGGCATAACGTTTAGAATACCCACCCAAGTAGTCATCTAAAGCATGAAAATACTCATGGCTTAAGGTACCCGCCCCCTTCAGTCGAGTTAAATTGATTACATGACGACTGGGCTCATAGTGGGCCAGAGCAGCGTTACGACCGCCTCTGCCTCGGGAGCCAAATCCCAAGGATAGATTGCCCTCTAATCCAATATTTTTATCTTCAATGCCCAGGACTTCAGCCAAATCACAGAATCCGTCATATGCGTAATTGACAACAATCTGACGTTCATTTTGAGGAACCCAATTGCCAAATTCTATACCTTTGAAGTTGAATCGTTCCAACAACTCATGCTCTGTCACATCACGACCCTCACGCCATTTCGTTTCGGAAATGATCAAGTCAAGGTGTTCTGGTGCCGGATTGTGGAGTAAGTCATTCAGTAATTTACGCGCATTGATTTCTTCTGATTTTTTATCGGACCTTTCGACTTTTTCTTTTATCAGGTGGTCCCATTTTTCATAATCGATGCCATCACGCCAAGAGGTTTTTTGCTTGCTGCTGTAAACCTTTCTAACCGCCGAATTTAATTGATTTGTGGCAACATCCACTGGTGAAATAAAGGTACAGGCTTTTCGACCCATGGCCATGTGTAAATTGCTGCAGCCACTCCCCCAACTGTTGTCTTTATTAGGAGCCCATAATTTATGTAAAGCTGCCATTCTGATTACAACATCATTAAAAGTTTTTGCCCCATTGCACTCCAGCTCATCTGCGGAAAGGTCACCCATCAATACATTTCTGATTGTGGCCACTGCGCTAATGTATTCACGCCGCTTTTGGTCATCAACCGGATATTTTCGTCTGTCATGCTTACCCGGTTCAATTGGCAAAGAATCCTTAATAACTTTGATTGCTGTAACTGCTTTGGCTTCAAATCCAAGCTCTTTTAATTTTTCGTAATTAATAGCTGGCCAGATATTGTTTTTTGTAATCAGCTCTTCCTTTTCCCTCTCATTGAAAGAGTCAATGTCAGAAACTTTTAAGGCCGATTTATAGAAATCTTTGCGGGCACCGCCAATATGCTCACCTACATCTTCGATTTTATTTGAGTCTGTGTTGGGTTCTTTAGGGGGGGCTACAGGCTTTGTTTTGGCCGCTGGTTTGACTTCTTCTTCAAACTCCCCAACACCTGAAGTCAGTTCAAATTTTTCTTCATTGTCTGACTTGATGAGTTGGTTTTCGCCTAGATTTTCTCGTTGGGATAGTTGGTCCAATAATTGGCTGAAATATTTTTCATTCAATCCTTTGGAAGCATCAAAATCCGTAAGCTTTGGAGCTGCCGCGTGTTGAATGGCATTAACCAGTTTTTCCAAACCAAAAACATTATCCACTTCCTGCAAATATTGAGCATCTGAATAGTTCGCAATACTAGAATCTAACAAATTCCCCAAATTGGCGATGCTTCTCATGTCCGAGTTTGAGTGTTTTTCCAGGTTTGAACATATGTTGCCAGTGGCCCGAATATTCACCACATCATTGATGTCATCCGAAAGAGAACTGATGGCTTGGCGGGCAGTGAATTGGAATTTTTTAAGCGCCAAATCATCTTTTGAATCTGTATTTAAGGCTTGAGATAATTCGGCAAGTGCGGGTTTGAGCCTTTCTAAGCAATTCATCAACTGCTGGTCAAATTCAACATTGGCCCTTAACGTGTAAAGTGGCCATTTGAATTCATTATTGAGATCTTTATCTTCATCCAAATTCAAGCCTGAATAAGGTGAGCTGTGAACAATTTCATTCAAGCTGCGGATGTCTTCTATGGCATAGGCAATGTTTCGATCTCTATCCAACTGCAACGGCAAAGCATACGGCGTTGCCACTTTGAGGACAGTTGCGTCTTGAATGCCAAATTCCTCAATGTATTTATCTGCACCGTCTTTGTTAACAAAAAGAGGGTTAACCATGGCATTGATGTCATAACCAAGGACCTCTAAGCGGCGCTTAATTGGACTGAATACGCCAGGATGATTTGGATTGAATTCCGTCATAGGCACTTCAGCCGCTTGAATTTTCCATAAATCAGTGAACTGGGTATTGTATGAAAATTGATAGAGTTTGCCCCATTCATGCTTGTGTGAGTAGACCCAATCGAAATTTGTAAATTGGTCCATCTCCATTTCTTTTAAATGGCTTTTATTCAAAGACGGGAAAATGGCTTGTAGGGTCTTTAGGTCAATTTTCCCATCAAAATCATTGTTTGAGTACAAGACAAATGGAGTATCCACCGGGCCTGAATCAGGCTGGTATTGATGAAGAAGTTGAGAAGTTGGCAAATCAAATCCAATGCGGCCAATTTCATCTCTGCTCAACTTGTCTTCCACTTGCGTGACAAACTCTTCGATGTTGTCAAAAACAATGCATATCTTTGCCTGCCGATGTTCATTGTATGGCAGTAATTTGAGTGATGCCTTGAATTCAGATAAATCAAACCACTGAGCAGTATTTGCCATATTGACGACCTCTATCCTAAGGTTTTAAGTTCTGCATAGCCAATATTTGCTACGTTATACAAATCCCGAATGGCCATTTGCATGTCTGAAAACAGCAATGAATTATTGGTGTTGGGCCTTACAAACAAAACTTCAAGAAGGTTGACTCTATTTTGGCCGCGAGACCATCTGCATTGAGTCTTAAATCGTGTGTTTCCGATAGTGGAAATAGTGAAGTTATCTTCACCGGCTTCGGAGTCGCCTGAACAAATTACTACATCATATTCATGTGTTTTTATGTCATCAGGTGTCAGAATGACTTCAGCCCAGTTGCCAGTAGTTTGATTCTCAATCCGGTAGATGGCTTCACCTTCACCAGTTGGATCTAAAGCTTTCAATACCGAAGCAACCGTTCCATTTAACAATTGAAATGACGGTCTGCTTTTGTCCTGAAAGTTTTGCAAAAGTGGTTTAATTTGGTTGAGGAGCGTCACTTGTGTCATTTGAATTTCCTTTGCCAAACATATTTTTGACTGACTGAATCACCGCTTTAATGGCTTCCTTAATACGCTCTAACTGCTCTTTAATTTTTTCCAAGTTGCTTTGTGGTTCATCTTCTGTTTTTGGCATTTGTGCAGAATTTTTAATCATATCTTTTTCTGAATCAGCCAAAAGATCAAAAGTATCATCTTGCTTTTGCTTGTGGTTTGGTGACAGGTGGGCCGCTGAATGATTCATGCGCTCATGTGAGTGCTGCCAATCATCTAAAGCTGAATCCATCTTCTCTTTAGCCGCTTGTGCCTTTGGAGAGCTCTTATATGCAGAATTAAACTCATCAGAAATGTCTTTAAACGAAGGGTCCCCACTATTGATGTGCGCCATTACATCTTGTTCAGACAGTCCTCGTTCTTTGGCCAAGTCTTTGATTTTATCTTTGACCGAGCTCATAGCTGGTTCTTGCCAAAAATCTGCTACCGCAGCTCCATAATCTTGTTGAGCTTCTTTTAGAATTCCTGCTCGCATATCAAGCGTTGAAATGGCGGGGTCGGCAGCAATTTTGACTTCTGCATTTTCGGGAATTTCAATTTGTGAAGTCTGTGCTTGTTTTGCTTCTTTTAATTCCAGATATTTATTAACAATATCAGTACCAGCTTCTACTGCAGAAGTAGCTACCCTAGCTGTCGCTCCAAGCACAGCTGCACCAGCACCAACCAAGCTATTTACTGCGGTGCCAACACTTTTAGCTATATTTTCAGGTGAGTCACCCACCACTTGCCTGTTGTTGCTTGTACCAGAGCCAAACTGCATAGGACTACTGTTAACCAAAGAGCGATTCAACTCTTCACGCTGCTGTGCAAGAGCTTGGGAGAGTCGGCTTTCAAATTCCTGATTCAACCTCTGATATTGTTCAGTATCTAATTCAGGGTGTTCACCATTTTCTAAAGCTTGCTGTTGGCTGGGTGTCAGTAAATTTGCCTTTGCATACTCGAAAAAATCCTCCATTAATTGCGGATCATTTTTCATTCTTTCTATTTCTTCGGCAAGCAGCTCCTCTTCAGTCTTACTGTGCTCATTGCGAACCTCATCACCAGGTCCTCCAGTAGGTCGCTCTGTGATTTCTGCGACGGATTCTTCACCATGTATCGTTAATGACTCAGGACTGCCATCTGGATCAATTTCAGATTCATTAATGTAAACTGTACCAGCTATATGTGGCTGTTCAATTGAGGCCTCAACAGCGCTGCTTAATGCCGCCGCCTCTAATTCCTCATTTGAAATCTCCAGGTCGGAATCTTCTAATGGTTTGAAAAATGCAGCAAGTTCGGGATTGGTTGGCATAAAATCAACATCATCACCCGAGTTGGGGTAGACCAATGAACCATCATTTATTTCTTGAATATTGTCGTTGCTCATTGCGTATTCCTTACTGATTACCAGAATTTCCACCATGGATCGTCTGAAGCATTTGCACCATTTGAATGGTTTGCTGCTGATGGTGCTGATTTATTTGAAGTGACCTTATTATTAAGTGCTTCGTTGTGAGCAGCAGTTGTTGCTTCTTTTAAATTTTGTGCTTTTAAGCTGACATATTGCGCCATCAGCTGTTCAATATTTTGGCGTTTTTCATGATTTTGTCTGGCAATGAAATTTTCAGCTGCCGTGGCATTTAAATAATCAACCCAAAGGGCACGAGATGAAACTTTGGCCACATTGGCGGCCCAATCGTCATTGCTTAGCCTTCTTACGCCTTCAATTGCAATCATTTCATTGATAGACATATCTTGATATTCAGCAGCATCGGGATTTTCTAGCGTTCCGATACCATCTGCATCAGTAAGAAAGGCAGCTGGATCGGCCATACAATTGGTTTGAACCTCTTCGGCAGAAAAATTCATTTCTCCATTGGCGTGTCCATCTAAGACCGCATCAGCAAATTTACGATAAGGACCATTACCGCCGTAGGCTATGTACCATCGAGAAATTTTGATAATGTAGTCTAAAGTTTCGGCTGGATACATACTGGCTTTGGTTTTTGCAACTCCGCTCATGTCTTTGCCACGCTTATTTTCTGAACCCCAGCCCCAGTTGTATCCCGCTAAGGTCCGAACCCAGTCATATCCTTTGGTTTTACCAATGCGGTTCATGTAGTGAGCTTGTGCTTTGATGCCTTGATCTTCACTTTTCCATGGGTCAATGCCAAAGCCCAGATACTCTTGACGAGTAGCGGGCATAAATTGAGAAATCCCTCTAGCCCCTTTATGACTTACAGCATTTTTCATCGTGCCAATTCTAGACTCAGCAGCTGCCTGGGCTTTTAACAGTACCCAATCAACATTGTATTGGCTGCCATATTTTTGGAAGGTAGAATCCAAATCGGACCGTTGGGGTACATCTTTGTACGACCAGGTAATCAATACAGCATAGCTTTGAGGCAAACTCACTTTGGCTGCATATGAAACAGGCGTAAAGTTGCTAGGCACCAGCAATGCAACGATTAATGCTACTGAAAACAAATGGCCAATTTTATTCATGCTCAACCCTAGTTCTTCGCAGATACCGCTTTAGCGTAGACGTTTAAAAGTGATGTATAGAACTGGTCTTCACTCACATTTTTATTTGCTGGATAAGAACTTAAGGTTGTTTGAATATAAGCATTGCCCTCCAAGAAGAAACATGCCCCATCTTTGTAGGTGTAATAGGTGTATGAGGTCCATTTAACACCTTCTTCTACTTGCTTCTTGAAGTCCTGTTTATTTATTGTCAAAGGCTTAAACTCTTCGGCAGGAATCATCGCTTTTGAAGCTGATGTTAAGCACAGTGACTCATTAGAGGCGTTGACCGCATACATTAAAAGCGTGATATCGCTCTCTTCTGGGTCCTTAATCGTTTGCATTGCAATTGCTGGTAATGGTGCTTGTGGATCTACTTGTTCCAGCTGGCGAATCATTAACCCATGGGGCTTTGCAAAGTTATTCAATTCTGTTTTCAAGTCATACTTAACTGGTTTTGCACAAGCTGAAAAGCTCATGGCCACTAAAAACAATCCTGAATATTTGAATATTTTATTCATTAATTTGCCCCTGTTATCTTATTGCTGAGAGCTTGATTGGCAGCAGATTTAGCAGATTGGCCAGCACCTTTTTGAACCTCAAGAGCAACCAGAGCGGCAAGTTGGCTCTCCATCATTTCGTATTGTTTATATTTCTGCGTAGCAATGCTCAAATTAAGTGCTTTCATTTTTAATTGCTCTACTAGCAATCCTCGTTCAGCTTGAGCTGTAAGGGTTTTGGTCCATTTTTCATTTTCTTCGGTGCCACCAAAATACCGATTTACCTGAATTTTATATTGGCCCATCACAGATGATTTAGATGCACCAGTGTGATCAGTATCTGCAGTGGAGTAATTTGCAGACAAATTTTGCAGTGCATTAATCGCTGGTGACATCAAGGCATCTTTTTGGGTTTTGGCCAAAAGATACTGCTGGGCAGCCGATGATTTCGCAGCGTCCTTGGTCACAATAGCGTCTGGTGTACCCACGGCTGTATTGATAAACGAAGAGCGTAAAACTCGTAAATTGCCACTTGAGCCATCGTCTGGCTTAAAGAAAATGGAAGCATCTAGGCCCGCATATTTGCCGACTTTTTCACATAGCCCGGAATCAACCTGCGCTTGTGAACAAAAATTAGATTTGTAGTCTTCTAAAATTTGATCTTTACCTGCCGCATAGTCACTTACGTATTTTCCAGGGCCACCCAAAACAAAACGTACCTGATCGCCAACCTCAGCCTCCATTGCTCCTTGTTGAGTAGCTAATTCATTTCGCTCTTCGGCTATTAAGCATGCATTGTAACCTTGGCCTAATTGAGGGCTGTAATCACGCACTACCTCAGCAATTTTGTTTTGAGTATTTATGGTATTAATGGCTTCAGTATAGGTTTGCGCGGCTTTTCTATCAGTGTCAGTAGCTTGGTGAGCTGAGATAGCTTTTTGCTTTGTAAGAATTTGAAGTGCACTCAATACCTGCTCACTGTTGTATTTCAACTGACCTGAAAGAGTTGCGTCCATGGAAAGAATTGCTGAATTCATAGCCAATGTAGAGTTAGTGAACATTGGTTGAACAACTTCAGTTGAATACAAAGGGCAATAAGCCGCAAAGACATTTCCTGTCAAAGCTACTAGCACCAAAGGGAATAAAGACTTTTTCATATTATTCTGTTTAATTTTCATCTTTAATTACCTTTAGTAATATTGTTACTTAAACTCTCAAGGTACTTGCTTTGCACTGCTTGTTGATTGCCATTGTTCGCTGCAATCAATAACGCAGCCAAATTGCCATTAATTCTCTGTGCTTGCTCAAGTTCTTGTAAATTCAACCAGGTTTGAATACCACCAACCTTCAGTGACTCTACTAACAAGCCTCGTGGTGCGGAACGTGAAAGTGTTCCTGCCCACTCAAGCGCTTCTTTGCCACCAAAATAGGAGTTCACCCTTTCGGTTAAAAGTTGATTCGGCGTTTTACCTGTACTGTCATCAATGGTATTGGCTTCTTTGATTGCGGCAAGAGAATATGCAGGTAATGCCATTAATGCATCTTTTTTGTTTTTTGTGTAAAGGTATTCTTGGCCAGCTGACGTTGCACCTGCTGATTTGGGTAGCGCTGGGTCGGGGGTTCCCAGTACATTTTGAATGTAGGCAATTTGCGCTTTTTCTTCTGTAGAGCCTCGTTTTGCAGCTGAAGTTAAAGTTGCGGCATTTGTGTCCGCACCAGGATTTTTGCCTAATGTGCAAATTCCTGCCTTTGCTTCTGCTTCAGTACAGAAAAGGTCATTGTGTTCTTTAAGTCGAGCATCAATAGCAGCATTCACATCACTGACTAGGTTGGTTGGTGCATTGTCTAGCTTAGTAATGATTACCCGTGCATTTTCATTAATATCATTAAATTTTCGCTCGACAGTGCTGTTTTGTTGCATTACCAAGCAGGCTTTATGTCCTTGCCCTGTAACAGGACTGTAATCAATATTTGCTTTAATAATATCTCTGGTTTTTTGCTGTGCTAACTCTGCCTCTGCCTGCATTTGATACGCTTTTCGGGTTGAGTCAGCTACCTGGTGTTGGCTAATACTTTCTTGCTTTGTAGCGATTTGTAACGCAGACATAATCATCTGATGATTTAATTGCATTTGGTATGAGTAACCGGCAGTAAATGAACCAATGTTGCCTACAATGATGCCTGATTGGGTTGCAATCTGTGTTCCTGTCCACGCCTCTGCTGGGCCACCCGCTGGCAAAGCTGCCACTGCAGCTTGTCCAAATAACAATGATGAAAGTGCACCAAAAAGATACGTTTTTTTCATGATTAATCCTGCGTTGTATACGCTAATTTAACTTGGCGATTCATTCGGTTGGCAACTTGTGAAGATAGAGTGCGAGTTACCACTGATGAATGAGCGGCTGATGATAAATATGCGGCCCGTGCCTGAGTACAAGCTGAAGACTTACAATTAGCAATTTCTGGCGGCGGTGGTTCACTCATATTTTCTGTATAGGCCATGGCTCCCACAACCTGATCTCCAGATAGTGTAGATTGAGTAGAAAAGTCGCCATAGTTTGAGTCCCAGCCTGCCAGTCCAGTATTTTTAAACTTACATGCCCCGGCAGCGGCCTCATCTGTTGTACAGAAAAGTTCATTGTGTGATGTAAGACGTTCATCCATTCCATCTGCTGCAGTTGCAGGTGCTGAGTTGGTATAGGATTTCATCATTAAATCACTCACTTTTTGTGTATCAATAGCAGTTTTAATCATCGTGTCTTTTTCTGCTACAGCATTGCATTTGATACTGTCAGGCTGCCCTAAGGCGCTTGAATAATCCGTCATCACTTTTGTGACCATGTTGGTCTGATTAATAGCATCTTTACCAGTTGATGATATTTGCCGAGTTTTTTTCAAAGTATCACTACGTTGATGCATAGAGATTGCTGTTTGTTTAATGCTTATTTGCCATGCTGACAGTTCTCGTTGAAGCTCGTAATACATCGTAGACACCGACTGAAACGACAAGGCTTCTGCTTGAGTAACCAAGCCCACCATAATGATGCCTATAGTTGCAGCAACCTTTGCTTTTGCCGTCTTCATAGTTTAATTCCACAAGCTCTTAAGAGCATCACCAATACCGCCTGATTTTTTAGGCTCCTGACCCTGTTGCTGCTGCGGGACAGCTGGCGAATTTGAATTTTGAGTCACTTGATTCCGTGCATTGCCCGATTGCTGTGAATTTTGGTTTGCTGCATTGCCGAAATTCATACTTCCTGATGAATTGCCTACATTGGCTGTACTGTTGCCCGAGATATTTACAAGATCTTGACGATATGAATTAATATTGTTGTTGATTTGAGATAAGTTTGCTTGAGCTTGATTTAACGCTGCCTGAGCATTGTTACAATTTTGGCCATTAGCAATCCCGCCCATTGTTTGACATCGATTTAAATTGTTCTGTGCTTGCTGTAATGCATTTTGGGCTGGGGCAAGTTTATTTTGCTCAGCTTCTAATCTTTGACGGGCTGCTTGAACTGCAGCCGTGTTGTTCTGTGCCGTACCATTGCCCGTTACTGTAGAAGAGCCAGTACCAGTTTCAAAATCTACTTGATTTTGATTAAATAAGCCCCCTAAATTATAGGTTCCATTATTCGCAGGTGGTGGTGGATTGTAGGCAGCACCCAGCTCTGGATCTATCTGACTTAATCCGCCAGAGACCAAATCATTCAACTGTCCATCTATATTTAAGTACCCATTCACTTTGCCAATTGCATCATTTACAGGTGTTGTAATCATGGATGAAGCTTTTTCAGCAATTGAACAAACTTTTTGTTCTGCATATTTTTGTACCGCACTCATCGCTGCGTTCGCAATTGATGACAAAGAAGGAATCGCATAAGACAAGTCTATAATGTCGTTCAAACCACTGAAACAACTAGATGCATTACTAAATAGCTGTTCAACGTTAGGTTTCACAGATGCAAATTCCAAATGTATTTTCTGGGCATTAATCATCTGTTCACCCAAGGTGCCTTCTTTACCTGCTGCGCAATCAGCCGCACGTTTTGCTGCATCAGAATCCAGATTGTTTTTTATCTCCGAATATAAGTTGTTCGGATTAGCCGGTGTCATGGATTCACCAGAAGAATGAGAAATAGTAGGAGCTGCAAACAATGACAGACTTAACACGATAGCTGTCAAAGGCTTTCCGGACGGTTTAAAGGCTTTCATGTTGCAACTCCGTTAAAATTTTACGTATCTGTTCAAAACTATTGCCTGAATAAATTCTGATAATTTCACTTGTGAGGTAAATTCGTTCGAGCCTTGAGCGTAAACAAGCTACATCTTTACTATTTATTTCAGGTTTGGCATAAACAACCTGGAGCAATTCGGGCTGTTGATCCGACAGAAACTTGATGGCGCACAAAAATCTTCTTACACCTAATGCAGATAACAGAATGAAGAGTTGCTGATATGCTTCATCCGTAATTTCATATCTACAAATGGCTTTCAAATAATCTGTAATAGAGGTGTAAATCCGTTGAACTTCATTTCTATCCATATCCCCATTATCGGAACGAGAATCTAAAGTCCACGCCTCAACTCGCTCCATTTTGATAATATAAGCATGTAAATCAACATCCATTTCCAATAGATATGAACTAATGGCTCTGTCTGTTAATTTAAAGTTATCGACAGATATGGCTGGTAGCTTGTGTAAAAATACACTTATATCTGTATAACTAAGTTTATTAAAATAAGGGTTCATATGAAAAAAAAATAATTTTTATATTTAGAATAAATTTTCTCTTATTTTATTAGAAATTACAAGTAAAGACTTCATTTATAGGCTCATACTTGATTCAGCAGTGTTTCTGCGGCCCTTTTTTTGTTCCGAGAGGTTATTCTTCAACTCTTCCATGATTTCCTGACGCCCATTTTGTATAAACATATTTTGCAGGTATTTGTCTTTTTTCATGTTGTTGAGCATTTTAAGAAAATCTTCATGGCTCACTGTTGCAGTCATGGATTTGTTATTTCCATATGCCTTGATATTCATACCTGTACTTGAGTGCTCCCCTTTGACAACAAAATACCGTGAATCATTGGTAAAAGTTTTCATCAGATTCTTTTTAGGATCCTTGAAATCCAACAAAACCTTATCTGGAGTAATGACAGCCTTGAAATTGAAGCTGTTCATTGCTGTGGTGCTGTTACTGGTGAAAATAGGATATGTGTTTTGCTGGTACCGCTCATCACTCGAATATTTATTTGACAGGTATTGGCGTACATACTGTTCAATTTGGTTGGTACTCAGTTTCACTGGTCCATTGGTCACATCCTCTATGGTTGTGCCTGCCCGCAGTAAAACCGCTCTTTGACGATGCCCATTGCCATCGGTATACAAAATTGGTCTACCAAACTTCCGTTCAGCGGCGAGTTCCACTGCTTTGAATAGGTTGTCCTTAAGCACCGTCACATTTTTTGTATAGGACTTATCAGCAGCTGACTCATTAATGATTTTGAATTCTTCTAAAATCTCTACCCTGTCCTTAATGTTTACGAACATGGGCTGGCCTTCGCTATTGTTTCTCTCCAGTCCGCTGAAAAGGGTGGCCAAATTGGTTGTTTTAATTTGCTCTTGGCCAGCAATGGCCACTTTGACTTCATAATTTGATAACGCACTCATGCCCACTTGATTCCTGGGCATCTGTATTCCAGTCACGATGCCCACTTGTGGCTCATAAAGCTCATTGACGATAATTATTGGCTCGCCTGGCTTTAACTTCCAAAGTGCCGTTTTCAGAAATTGTGCTCTATCCACCTGAGATTTCACAAAAGAATACTGCTCACCATCATCAAACCGCCATTTTCGGTGAATTAGGTTTTCCGGCTTATCATCAAACCAATCTTCGGCAACCGATTTAGGTAGGGTTTTTAAAGCACGAGTCAATATTTTTTCAGCTGCAAGGTCTGCAAAACCCTCTAAACTGTCTTTATCTGTAAGTTCCGGATATTTGGATAACCACTCATGGTTGAATAGTTTTTGTTTACCATGCTCTATGGCTGCATTTAATGCTGCGTCTGATATGGGGTTGTGTTTCACTTCAAATTGCAGCTCAACAACATTCAAAGGAGCATCAAAAGAGCTGTCTGTTGCAAACTCGTTGTAGTCGTCCATGATTTGATTGTTGACTTCGTTCGCCATCCAATCATAAACATCGACTTTAAACGGGTTTTTACCTTCCGCATCCAGTTCTATCACCCTTTCTGCAAAACGGGACTCCAGGCTGTAGATGGTATTTTCTTGCTCTTCAACTGGAAGCAAAACAAGGCGACCCATCAATCTGTTTATGTATTGATTGTCTGAGCTGGCCTCTAAGGCCAATTGATAGCCGTCTTCCCCTTCAGGGATTTTTATGTCCAACTCTTTGGCCAAACTCTGATTCTGCATAAGAAATCTGAGGGCCACTTCATCACCAACATTGTTGAGTAAATCCACCTCTTCTTCCATGTTGCTGTTGTCACGGTTAGAGGTCGTGTTGGCGCTTAATTTTCTTAACTTTGAATTGTGCATCATTGTAATGCGCCGTTCTGCTGGTAACCCTGACTCCACACTGGTGATAATCGGAGGCACGACTTGACCAGTACGATCTACTCGACCTATCCATTGCAAGTAGTCAGCAATATTTGCAGCTTTTTCCAAACCAATGAAATTTCGTTGGCGACAATCGCTGTTTTCATATTTGTCTGTAGCATGTAGAGAATATCCAGTAGACCCTGAGCGAGTCACAACCGCAACATCGAATTCCCCGTTTTGAAATTTCCCAATTTCAACAGAATGATCGGCTTTCGGGAAATTGTTAAGTTTCCAGACTGCTTTTTTGCCAGGCTTATCTGGATCATCAACAAGCATTTTCACCAAATGCTGGAGGCCACCCTTTGTGCGGCCTGAGATTTCGGCCATTTTGTAGCCATCTTCGCTCAGTTTTTCACGAATAATATCCAATGGAGATAATGATATTTGGGGTAATTTTTCTATCTCATTTTCAATCATCTGCTTAATTGACAGAAAAGAAGGTTCGCTATTGATGATAACTTCTTCAACCTTACCAAAACCATTTTTCACGGTAATGGTGCCCAGTCTGTCCAACATGATTTTCAAATAATCTTTGTACTGCGGAGGTTCATCAAACTCCAAATCGTTGGAACCATTGGAAAGTTTTAATTTAAGCTCCTTCAGTATTTCAGCCTCTCGATCACTTAATTTAGGTTTGTCTTTAAGCACA
>RRZU012431021.1_pt1 | contig 13588 bp, 9 predicted proteins | sample 2165561 | NCBI WGS metagenome assembly RRZU01 (sample SAMN10456909, study PRJNA506462) | wastewater metagenome | isolation source: wastewater sludge | place: USA: Moscow, Idaho
AGGTAAAACTTATTTATAAACTCGCAAATTTATTTTTAAATAATTTTGTCATTATTTTAAGTCCCTATGTCAACTACAATACTACTCGTCTTTCGTATTGGGATTGCAAATATACGCACCATTATTCCGAACTTCCAAACCTATTTTACAATTATTTTACATAAAAACCCTAACTAACTGTTATGATGGAAAATATTTGTGGAATTTTTTTATAACCTTGTAAGGTTATTGTCTTTTGAAGGGGTTTTTATTGTGCTTTTATAAAAAAAGAGAACATAATTCAGCAAATGGATTGAATGAAAAAGGGAAATTCTTTTCATTTTTGTCTTGATACAAAAACGAAACAATGCTTCGACAGGCTCAGCACAAGCAAAATCAAGACCTCAATAAAAGGGCTAAAATGTTCAATCCTCCGCGAAAAGATTAAAAACCTATCGGCTAAATCTTTTTTATCGCTCCAAATTTCTCATTTATTAACGCCTTTTATTGAAAGGTCACTTTTTCTTATTTGAGCAATACAAGTAGGAAAGATTCTTCGACAAGCTCAGAATGACAGGGAATTTTTCTTTTTTAGAATAAGATATTGAGGCAAGTTCTGCAAGACTGGATGGATAAACACTCTTGTAGTTCCCTCGAAGGGATAGTTTGAATATCTATATTATTTCACTGCAAGGAATGATTAGACGGTGATGGTTTGCCGAATCAGGTAAAGCAGAACCGGATACTTTGTGGTTAACGACTCGGGAAAGGGAGTCCTTACTTTTCTAATTAATTCTAATCATATTTTAATTAACTGAAACTCAATATCAATTATTTATAAATATTAATTTACATTTGTTTAAATCTATTTAAAAGCAAATTTTGCCCCCAAAATAGCCACCTATTTAGTAACTCTAAATTCATTTAAACAACCATGCAAGTTTCAATCAATTTAAGGAAAGATAAAAAGGATAAATCAGGTCGATGCCCTGTTTTAATGACAATAACTTTCAATTCTGAACGATTTAGATTTCAAATTCCTGATGTAAAATCATCTGAGAACAATTGGAATCCTAAAATCCAAAGAATCAAACAAAACCTAAAGAAAGAAGAGTATAACAATCATATTGAATTTAATAAAATCATTGACAATCATGAAAACAGAGCAAATGAGATTATTCGATACTTATACTTGAATGAAATTGAACCCTCAAAGAAATTCTTTGAAGAAAAATTAAAGAGTAAATCTAACTTAATCGTAAGCAATAACTTTTTTGATTGCTTTGAAGAGTTTATTAATACAAACAAGTCTACTAAAGTCTCCAACACAATTAAGAACTACAATTCTGCAAAAAAGTTCTTAAACGATTATCAAGAGTATTCTGGAGAAAAAATCACTTTTGATACTATTGATATTCATTTTTTCGAACGAATTAGGGATTATGCTTTTGAAATAAAGAAAAGTCTAAACAATACTTTCAGCAAGCATATTGACATTTTCAAAACCTTTATGCGCTGGGCAGAAGAAAGAGATTATCATAAAAACACCTCTTTCAAAAAGTTCAAAACAACAGAAAATGAAATCGAGGTAATTTACCTAACGAAAGACGAACTATTTCATTTATTAAATTTCGAATTTGAAAAAACAAAACATTCTCATGTAAGGGATGTTTATTGCTTTTCTTGTTTCACAGGTTTGAGATTCTCTGATACTTATAATTTAAATAGGGCTAACATATTTGAAGACCATATTAAATTGAACATTCAAAAAACAAAAACAATCGATCATATTGTTCCATTGAATCAATTTGCAAAACAAATTTTAGAGCGATACGAAAACACTATTTATTATCCGTTACCTGTAATTTCGTCTCAGAAATTTAATGAATACATTAAACAGGCTTGCAAAATAGCAGAAATTAACACACCTGTATCTATTACAAGATATTCTGGTCAAAAAAGGATTGATGATGTTGTCCCAAAACATAAATTAATCACAAGTCATACTGCACGAAAAACCTTTGTTACAAACTCTGTAATTATGGGAATGAACATTTCTGTATTAAAGAAAATAACAGGACACAAAAAAGAAGAAAGCTTTAGAAAATATGTGAATATTTCTGAGGAATTAAAGAAAAACGAAATGGAGAACACTTGGGATAAAATAAAATAATTATGGCTACATTTTACTACAAACTAATCACAAACTCTCTTTTCTGCAATAAGAAAAGGTTAATCATTGCATATATTTTATTTTTCATAGTATTCTTGATTTTGCTATTTATTGGCAGAAAAGAGATAGAGAACAAAATTGTTTTACTAATTTTTATGTCTACATGTATATTTGGCGCTTATAAAACATATAAAATAAATGATTTTAATTATTTGACTTACAATTTAGATTCAAAATCATATGATTACTATCCGTTGGATATGAATAAAATAAGTTATCACGAAACATTTAACAAACTAATATCAGATAAAATCAATAGCAAGGAATTAGATATTGAATCAACTAAAAAAATTGATACCTTTCTATTGAACTTCAATAATGAATTCATCTCAAAATTAAAAGAGAATATCACTTTTGAAAGGTTTAACAATTATTTTATTAACTCAAAAGGAAATAGAACTACAGGACAGCTTTTTTATGTACAATACAGAAGTAGTTTAGTTAAAATAATAAAAGATTTCCTAATTCATACAAATGAACTTGAAGATGTTTCAAACGAAACTATATCAAAATTCATTCTCGAGCTCATTAATCTCAATAACTTAAAATTTGACTCAGATAAAGGATTACATTATAAAGATAAGTTTATTTCTAAATTTTTAAAAAAGAATAATAATCAAAAGACTATTATTCAAGAAGACGTTACTACTTATGCAGATGAGCAACTTAAAATAAAAAATATTTCAATTTTCAACTTTTACAGAGTATTATCAATTTGTATTAAAGATGTTTGTGATTTAGAATTAAATAGAAAGGAAAATAGAGAACTTAAATCATTTGTAGGACTATATTTTAAATCAAATAAAAAAGGTACAATAACTTTTGATAAAGAATTTCAAAAGTTATCGTTTACAAATGAAAAAAATTATAAAAATTTTATTCTGATTCTGAAATGTTTAACCGAGTTACATCACGTTGAAATTCATGAATCAAAACTTTCTAGAATACTAAAAAGATGTATTTCTGAAATTTCTTTTCCAAATGAAGTTAAAGATCGCACAGAGTCTATTAGACAATACTATCGAAATGCTGATTTATCGAGCATTCAAAAAGAAAAAATAAAATCAATTTTACAATCATTCTTAAATAACAAAACCTAAAAAATTACAAAACAACACATTACGCTTTGCTCAAAAAATTGTAAAATTGTAACCAATATTTCATTCTAAGTTTGACATATCGAAATCAAAGTATAATTTAAATACGATTAAATATGTCAAACTTATTGTACACACATTCAAAGAAAGATTTAGAAGCTATTGTAGAAATAGTTATTGAACGATTAAGAAAAATGGATGTTTCCGAAACCATAAAGGATATTCCAGATGATGACAGACTTACTCAAAAAGAAGCTGCAAGACTACTTAATATAAGTGTTGTTACACTTATTGATTGGAAAAAGAAAGGACTTGTACCATTTTATCAAGTTCAGAGGTCAATTTTTTACAGCAAAAAAGAATTAATTGAAATTGCTCAGAAGAATAGAAATCTATTTAATAAAAAATGAAACTTAAATGCTTTGAAATAAAAAAAGAGTTTAATCCCCATTAAACTCTCATTTATAAAAATAACTTACGTTATGTTTTGCCTTAAACCTATGGCAAATATAAGACATAACAATTAATCAAACAATTTATTATGAACTTAGATTCTGCCGAATTTATTCGAGTGGGCACGTCATATTTTGCTATAATTGAACGACCTACAATCTCAAAAGACACTGAGAAAATCATGATTTCTTGGAACAAAGAAACCATTGTTAACGACTTAGGTAAAGATTATATATCCGCTATAAAAAAGTATTACGGATTTTGCTGTATTCCTCAACACATCAATTATGAGAGAGAAATTGGAGATTTCTATAATATCTATCATCCATTAGATTATGATATCGAAATTGAATCAGAAATCGATTTACAAGAATTACAATCAAAGATTCCTTATACTCTTCAATATATCAAACATATATTTGGAGAGCAATATTTATTAGGTTTAGATTATCTCAAAATATTATTAGAAAATCCAACGCAAATTCTTCCTGTTCTTGTATTAGTTTCCTCGGAACGTGAAACAGGAAAAAGTACATTTCTGAAATGGCTTCGTAAAATTTTCTCTTTCAATGCCACCTTTATTAATGCAGATTCGTTTGTAAACAACTTCAATTCGGATTTAAATGGTAAACTTTTGGTTTTGGTTGATGAAATTATTACAGATAATCAACAAGTAACAGAACGTATTAAATTCCTTAGTACAGCCGACCGAAACAAGATTGAAAGCAAAGGAAAAGATAAAGAAGAAGTCGAATCATTCTACAAATTCGTGATGACTTCCAACTTTGAAAAGAACTTTATCAAAATCGATAAGAAAGAAACTCGATTTTGGGTTCGAAAAATCCCTTCAATTATTAAAAACCCTGAATTTGATAAGCATCTATACAAGGAAATTCCTTTCTTTTTAAACTATCTGATTAGAATACCACATTCAACACCAAAGCAATCACGTATGTGGTTCACTCCAGAGCAAATACGAACAAAGGCATTAACAAGACTAATGGATTATGAGAATGAAAATGCAAAACAAAAAGTATTTGAAATTTTAAATGAAATTCATGAAAACTTTAATGAGGATGAAATTTTGATTGCTCCGAAAGATATTCAATCTATTTCTAAAAGAATTCATGGACGAAACTCTATTGAAATAAATGACGCAAGAAACGTATTAAAAACTCTAAACTTAACCCCTTCTAATAATTCAAATAAATATGAAGGATATGAATATTTACCACATGGTGAATTCGTAAAAATTGATCGTAAAGGAAGGTACTATTCTATAATTTTCAGCGAAATACGTCATTTTTTTGATGACAGTGATGACAGCCTTATAACTATTTGAAATATAATAAAATACTGTCATCAAAACCGTCATCAAACTGTCATCAAAATTTAGTTTGATGACAGAATTAAGAAAAAAAAAATTGAGTTTGATGATTGATGACAAAGTGATGACGGCTTATTTTATTGATAATAAATTAAATACAAGCTTCTGTCATCAATCATCAAAAATTTTGTAAAATCTTAACCACACAGAAAATGAATTGCAAAACAATAAACGAACAAATAAGAATGATTGATTATTTAGCTCAAAAAGATATTTATCCAATAAATAGTAAACAGAATATTTTTTGGTTTTTGAGCCCATTTAGAAATGAAAAAACAGCTTCATTTAAAGTTGATGTTTCTACCAATCGTTTTTATGATTTTGGAGAAGGTTTTGGAGGAACTTTAATTGATTTAATTTCTAAACTCGAAAAACTTTCTATTAAAGAAATCATTCAAAAATTCAACGATAATTCTTTTTCTTTTCAAAAGCAAAATGATTTTCAATTTGAAAAAAATCAAACAAAAAATGAATATGAAATTTTGGAATTGAAAGAAATTTCATCGTTTCCTTTGATTCAATATTTGGAAGAGAGAAAATTGCCTTTGGAAATTGTAAAACGATATTGTAAAGAAATTCATTATAAATTGAATGATAAAAAATATTACGCAATAGCTTTTCCAAACAATCAAAATGGTTTTGAAATTCGAAACAAATATGTCAAAATGTGTTTGGTCAAAAAAGATATTTCTTTGATTAAAAACAATCAAAATCAATTAAAAATTTTTGAAAGTTGGAGCGATTTTATCAGTTACATTTTTCTATTTCCAACCAACGAATTTGAATCTGATTTTTTGATTTTAAATTCAATTGCTTTGCTTCGAAAAAATATAGAACTGATAAATAAATATGAATCTATTCAGACTTATTTTGATCACGATGAAGCTGGAAAATATGCAACAAATTTCTTAGAAACGGAATTAAAAACTAAAGTAAAAGATGATTCTAATTTTTATAAAAACTATAAAGATTTGAATGAATTCATTATAAAATCGTATTGAAAGAAGTTTAATAATGATTGCTTATGAATATAAGCAAGAGGGTACTGCGACAAATCGCAATACTTGTATAAACTCCTGTAATATAACATCTTAAAAAATAAAAAAAACTACAACTATGTTACACTGAAATCATATAATATTTATTACCAATCAATTACTATCTAAAACCATGTTACATAGGTAATTTTCTTTATGTAACATAATCTCTATAAAACAAGTATAAAAGATTTAATTACAATATTTTAAATATGTTACATTGTTTAATAATCAAACAAAACATTTTTTTATTATTATAATTCCATCTTTTTGAATTGAAGCTTTAACGTTTTTTCGTACCAACTTTCCGTAATATATCGCATTTGATACACTTCAAACTCATCAAAATTTAATAAATCTAGAAGAAAAGCATCAAACAAAGGATGAGTTTGTTTATCAATACAGACTTTGTTATATAATTCTGAAATAGCTTTATTATGTAATTCTTGATTAATTTTAAAATTCATCAACATTGCTAAATTGAGATTATATTTCAAAGGTATAAATTGAAGAATAGAGTACTTTTCATCATCTGACATCTCATTTAAAATTCGATTATTTAAATAGTCAAAAAATGGATTGGTATCTTCTATTTGAAAAAACTCGATTAATCTATCAGAGATTGAAGTCATCATAAAACCTTCAATAATTTCAAATTTTGGTGTTTCAAATTGATCAAACAGAAATAAATTGATTATTGACTTTAATACTTTATTCTTTGCAAGTTTTATTGAGTTGTTTTCCATGCTAATGAAGATAAAAATGGCGTGAAACTAAAATCATTTCGTGACAGAGGTACTCGGATACCCAAAACCAGAAAGACCCAGCCCACGCCACTATATGGCATGAGCGCAAGCCTTTCGAAAATTTTGGTTTTTAGAAGATTCCGAGTTTTCTGTCAACAATTGACGAAAGCTTACGCGTACGTAATTATTATTTTAATGATGTAAAGATAGAAAATAAAAAAACCTCAGAGCAAGTCTGAGGTTGTAATTTCTTTTTTTAGAGTGCAGCACTAAAGCATAAATATGAATAGTGGGACACTATGTTATGCAAAGGTAACAAATATTTTATAAAAAATTAGTCTTTGTTAATTAAATAATTAATTTTTCCTCCTATTATATTGCTTATTTCAAAATCTTTTTGATCGTAATCTAAAAATAGATTATTTAGTTCTTTTGAAAGTTGATTTGATCTATTTTCTGATATTTGACTCAAAATAAATATAATAACCTTCATGCAAGAGTCCAGGCAGTGTCTATCTTTGTCGTTAAATTCATAATAAGGAAGTTTTGGAATTCCATAAGTATTTCTTAAATCAAACATAATACCTCCATGAGCACAGTAGTTTCTAACAAACACAATAGTTTCCATTAATTTAATAAACTTATCAACATCTTTAACATTGTATATGTTTGATATCCTTTCTTTAATATCAACTTCTAATAAAGATTTAAATATTTTTAGATTTGTTCCAAATGTGAAATACTCTAATGTTTTCCATGCTGGAGCATATTTATCATTTATATTTTTTCGATGATGATTAATTATTACTTTATTCTTTTTAAAATCAGCATTGTAGTAATCGTCAAATTGTTTTATAAAGTTCTTTGAAACTACTTTTGGATGCACAAACCACGTCGGAGTTTCTTTATATTTATTTGAACAATAGTAAATTAATTTTGTTCTAAAATTAATTTCAATTCTATTTATAGATTTGATTAAAAGATGTCTTAAATCAACATCCATGTAGTATAAATCTAATATTGTTGAGAATTTTGTATTATCTTTAAAATTGTGACTTCTTTCTTTCTCTATAGACTCTTTTTCAAAAGGTTGCCAATAAAAACCAAGTCTATAATATCCAATATCAAGTAAAATTTCTTTGATTTTATCATGAGATAAATCTAAAATCATACCTCTTTCCTCTAATTTTGCTATTTGCTGTGTAATAGAAGTTGCTATCTTACCCATAGTAATTTATAAATCTAAAAATATCTTTTAACCAACATTGTTAATTGATTTAATTGAATGTTAAAATTAACAATTTTATCATACATTAATTCATTAATAATTATTAACACACAAATAGCCTCTAAAAGAAACTTTATTTTAATCCTCCTTAAATTAATATATTTGAGCAATTAAAGATTTGTCGTATAATCTAAACATAATAGATAAAACAGAATGCAAGAATTCAATTTCAACCAATATATAACTCAATTACTTAAAGCCGATAATCGTTTAGTAGACGAAGAAAACGATATACAAATAAATGTACTAAGAGATTTAGTAAACAACTTAGATAGTCAATTAATAGAGCTTTTAATCTCGGATGAAAAGGTTAGAGAAAAGTTTTTCATCAAAGTAAAAGAAGTTTACGTTTTCAAACAAAATAATTTTATATTTTACTTAGATAGCAAAGAATTAGATGGTTCTTATACCCAATATGCCAATCGTATAGGATTGGCTTCTGGGGGTAAATTTCTAACGGATAGTACAGATTATGTATTAGACTTTCCGTATAAAGATTGCGTATTAGAAGGTGGACAAAGTACAGAAGAAGGAAACGATGTTTATTTTGAATTCGATGCAGAGACTAACGACTATGTAGAAAAAACAGCTAAACGCAAAGAAATTTTCTATAATAACATTATTGCTAAAGACGAGATAGACCGTTTGTTAGAGCCTAAAGCGTTCCAGAAAGTAGTACGTTATGATGCCAATGGCGAAACGATCCCTACTTCATTTACAAGAGATGCAGAGTTGAATAGACAACGTGGTTTATTAGAAGATACCATTACCGATAATCTCATTATAAAAGGCAACAACTTATTGTCTTTACATTCCTTAGAAAAAGAATTTAATGGCAAGGTAAAATTAATCTATATCGATCCGCCTTATAATACAGGAGATGATGAATTTAAATACAATGATAATTTCAACCACTCAACTTGGTTGACTTTTATGTATAATAGGTTAGTAAATGCAAGAAATTTATTAAAAGAGGATGGTGTTTTTACAATCCAAATCAGCGAAATAGAATATTCATATTTACAACTTATTTTGAATAGTATTTTTGGAAACGAAAATTTTGTATCCTCAATATGTGTAAAAATGGCACATTTAAGTGGTACTAAAATGGCTCACAAAGGTAAGAAGATACCAAAATTAAAAGAATTTATTTTAATTTACAGTAAAAATAAAGAGCAATTTTCTATTAATCCATATTATGTTCCTGTTGAATGGGATGAAGCATTTTCTCGCTATAAATCATTTATTATAAGAGATGATAAAGATCCAGATAATCATAAATTATGGCAGGTTGCACCATTAGGTATGGTATTAAAAGAAAATAATCTAAAATATGACAATTCAAAAGAAACAGTTGATTTTCTAATTAAAAATGCTAGTAATATTTTTAGAACTGCAATAAATAGATCTTTTGATTATACTCCTTATAAACGAGACGAGTTTAATTTAATAAATAGAGGTAATAATAAAATTTATATTTACAAAGGTGAAGATGTAAACTTTGCATCTTATAAGATAAATTCCATTGAAGGTAAACTAACACCTACCTCTGTAATTGGAGATATATGGACGGATATTGGAATTAATAATTTATCAAATGAAGGGGGTGTTTCCTTAAGATTTGGTAAAAAGCCAGAGAAATTACTTGAAAGAATTATTAGCTTATTTTCACAAGAAAATGATTTAGTATTAGATTACCATATAGGTAGTGGTACAACTGCTGCTGTAGCCCATAAGATGAATCGTCAATATATCGGTATTGAACAAATGGATTATATAGAATTTATTACTATAGAGCGTATGAAGAAAGTTCTTTTAGGAGATTCTACAGGTGCTTCAAAAACTAATAACTGGCAAGGTGGTGGTTCATTCGTTTATGCAGAATTAGCAAAGAATAATGAAACAGCCAAAGAACGCATAGAGGCTTGTAATAGTTTAGAAGAATTAGTACAATTTTTTGAGGAGTTAAACACACGTTATTTCTTAGATTATAATGTGCGCATCAAAGATTTCAAAGAAAATATAGTCAAAGAAGTAGCTTTTATCAATCTTAGTTTAGCTCGTCAAAAAGAGTTATTCAAACGTATGTTAGATAACAATCAGTTGTATGTCAATATTTCAGAAGTAGAAGATGCACGCTACAATCTTTCAGAAGATGCTATTCGTTTAACTAAAGATTTTTATCAAATCAAAAACTAAGTAAATGTCAGCAGATAAATATCTTTTTGAAACTTTAAAAGATAAGGCTTTTGATTTAGAAATATCAAAACAGCGCATACCTAATTATATAATAGATAATTTACGCTTTCCATTATTTAAATGGCAAGAAGATGCTGTGCAAAATTTTCTGTTAGCAGAAGCAATTAAACAAGTAGAAAATCCTAGTACAGCATCGCATTATATGTTCAATATGGCTACAGGTACAGGTAAAACTTTGGTACTAGCTTCTACCATATTATACTATTACAAACAAGGCTATCGTAATTTTATATTCTTTGTAGACCAAAATAATATTGTAGGTAAAACAGAAGATAACTTAACAGACGCTAATCATCACAAATACTTATATACAAATCCAATCGTAATTGATGATAAGACGGTTGAGGTACGTAAAGTAGATAATTTCTCGCCTTATTTCGATGGTACTACATTAGATAATCCAGCTATAGATCATATCGAGATTATTTTTACATCCATACACAAATTGCATAATGCAATGTATGTAGTAAAAGAAAACGATATGTTTTTAGATGATTTACAAAAAAGAGATTTAATTCTTTTAGCCGATGAAGCACATAGCTTTAATGCTGACACCAAAAAGAAAAAACAATTAGAACTATTAGAATTTAAAGAGCTAAAAGATGGTGCTAAAGCAGAAGATGTAGAGCGTAGTTGGGAAAATACGGTTACTGGTAAATTATTACAGAAAGAAGGTATAAAAACCTATGTCAATAATAATGTATTGCTAGAATTTACTGCAACCATTCCTAAAGACACTAACGTAGCCGATAAGTATAAAGATAAAATTATTATTAAGTTCGATTTACCCGAATTTCTAAAAGCAGGTTATACCAAAGAAATCAATTTAGTATCTTCTAATTTCGATAAAAAACAACGTATTCTACAAGCATTATTATTTAATTGGTATCGTAACCATTTAGCTTTAGAATATGGTATTAAAAACTTTAAACCTGTTATCCTTTTCAGAAGTAAGTATTCTAATGAAAAGCTTGAAGGTAATGTACAAGAAGATTACACATATTTCAGAGAGGTGATAGAAAACTTGACAGCAGCTGATTTTAAATTCTTAGAATCAATTAATGTAGAGCAAGCTCAAAAAATCTATGAAATAGGACAAAGTAGAATTGTCGATATTGTACGTATAGTAAATGATAAATTTAATGGCGATTATCAACCCATTATCTCGTATATCAAATCTACCTTCAAGGATAATAATTGTATAGTTACCCATTCAAAAGAGAAGAATGCAACAGGACGTAAAGGAGAGGAAAAAACAACGTATAATCAAGATCGCTTACTAAATAGCTTAGAAGATAAAAACAACCCCATAACAGCCATTTTTACGTGTAAACGTTTAACGCAAGGATGGGATGTATTGAATCTTTACGATATCGTTCGTATGTACGAAGGTCGTGATGCAGGTAAAGATACTAAAACAGGAAAACGTAAAGCGGGTACAAGTACAGTTTCAGAAGTTCAGTTGATAGGTCGTGGGGTACGTTATAACCCCTTTAAGTTTGGCGATGACGAACCTAATAAACGTAAATTTGATAAGCAATTAGATCATTCGTTACGTGTATTAGAAGAATTTTATTTTCATTCTGATAAAGATGAAAGATACATTGATGAATTAAAATTAGAGTTAAAAAATCAAAAGTTGTTTTCGGATGACAATAAAGTGATTAAGCATTTTGATATTAAAGAAAATATTAAAAAAGACAAAGGCTCTTTTTATCATCAACTAAAAATATTTGTTAATGATAAATTAGAAAATCCTAACCGTCGTAAAACTACATTAGAAGATATTATTCAAGGTTTCAAGTTTGAATATACTATTCCATCTTATGACTATAAAGCCGAAAAGGTTATTTTAGAAGAAGGAAAAAAAGATGAGGTTCGCCACAGTCAAGGTAATGAGGACAAGAAACAGATAAAGAAAAAATTATCAGATATTATAGTAGGCAATCAGAAACATATCTTTTTGAAGGCTTATAATGAAGTAGCTAAAAAAGAGAATTCATTATTTAGATTTGACAAACTTCAACAAGAGTTACAAATTACTTCAATGGATGATTTGTGGACTGATGCTTTTCTAGGTAAATTATACATTACGTTATACCTGCCTAAACAGTACGATAGTTTGAGTGATGTAGAGCCAAAATATTTAGTGAAAGCTTTTGTACGTTTCTTCGAGCAATTTATTGCAGAATGGAAAAAAGAAATTCACCCACATATTGGAAGTGATTTTGAAGCAAAACCTTTTAAATATTATTTTGAAACTCCAAAACAAGTAGCTGTTGTAGAAGATCCAAAAAATACAGATTATGAAAATAAGCTTGTAACTAAGGATTGGTATGCATTAAATCATTTTCACGGCACATCTGAAGAACAGTCACTTGTTGATTTCATTATCAACACGATAGAGAATTTCAAAGAAAAATACAAAAATATATATCTATTAAGAAATGAACAAGTTTATAAGATATACGACTTTAAGGATGGAAAGGGATTTGACCCAGATTTTCTATTGTTTTTGAAAGAGAAAGAAGCAGATAGATATTATCAAGTATTTATCGAACCTAAAGGTTCACAATTCAAAGATGCTACAGGTAAATTTGACAATAGTAAAGAAGCTTGGAAAGAACAATTTCTAACTGAAATTACTAATAAATACGGTAAAGAAGATGTTCTAAAAGTAGAAAACAAAGACTATCGTTTAGTTGGCTTACCGCTATACAATGCAACTATCGCACATCTCGTAAAGCAAAGTATTTATGAAAATCTAGAAGTAGAGTTATAAAAAACAAAAGGAGCAAAAAATTGCTCCTTTTTCTATTTAAAAATTTTTTAAACGAGATTACACTAGTTAACCTTTATTTTTTAATAAGCTGCCCCCTTTTTTGCCCCCTAATAAAAAATAAATCCCTTAAATACAATTACTTAAGGGATTTTTTTTGTACTCGGAGTGGGAATTGAACGAAGTGAAAGGGATATGTAAATTAAAGATCCTAATCTATATTTTCGTAATCGTGTTTTTCGGCAAGATGATCTATAAAAGACACTTTTCGAAGTTTTGCATTTTTGGTCGGAATAATTGGATAACCTTTCATTTCGGCATATACTTTTG
>RRZU011376839.1_pt1 | contig 13585 bp, 11 predicted proteins | sample 2165561 | NCBI WGS metagenome assembly RRZU01 (sample SAMN10456909, study PRJNA506462) | wastewater metagenome | isolation source: wastewater sludge | place: USA: Moscow, Idaho
CCGCTCCGGAAGAAGGTACGCGATGACTGATCTCCATCACCTGACCGCCATGGAACAGCGCGGCCTGCTAGAAACCGGGGATATTCGTCCGGTTGACCTCGCCGAGCACTACCTCAAGCGCATTGAGCAGCTCAATCCGGTGCTCCATGCCTTGACGACTGTCACCGACGAGGCGGCGCTTGCACGTGCGGAGGCAATCGAGGATGGGTGTGGTGCCCAGGGTTCTGGTCACTCGGCTGAGCGCGTGTCCAGCCTGTCCGGTGGGGAGCTGTGTTCGGTTGACCACGCGTCGCCGTCGTCCCGCGGCTCTGGCCGCCCCTCGCGTTACGACTCTCCGTTGTGGGGCCTGCCTTTCGCGGATAAAGACCTGACGGATCGTGCTGGAGTCCCGACCAGCTACGGTTCGCGTGCCTTTGCGAACAACATTGCGCAGACGTCCTCGCCGTTAGTCATAGATATGGACGCCGCGGGCGGTGTCTCCCTTGGCAAGACCAACGTGCCGGAGTTTGGTTTTCCCGCCTACGCGGAGAACCGTCTTCCTACCGGTCATGCGCGAAACCCGTGGGACACCGAACGGGACCCGGGCGGTTCGTCCTCTGGCGCCGCCGTCGCCGTCGCCGCGCGAATGCTCCCCTTTGCTCCCGGAAGTGACGGTGGGGGATCGGTGCGAATCCCAGCGGCGGCCTGTGGGCTCGTGGGGCTTAAGCCGTCGCGCGGTCGCGTCCCGGGCGCTTCCGGTATTGACTCGCTCGGTGGCCTAGCTGTGGGAGGCCCGCTCGCGCGTACCGTCGCAGATGCCGCCTTGCTCCTCGACGGCATGTGCCGCGGCACCGATCGTTTAGCGTTGCGCGCGCCCTCACCGAACCTCCCGCCCACGGGATCCTTCGTGGACGCCCTTATGGGCACCGCCGCACCCGGAACAACGCCCGCCAGCGCATCCGCCCCTATTGCGCCGCAACCCCTGCGAATCGGCTGGAACACCTGGTCTCCCTGGGCCAGACAATACGACATCACCGTGGGCCCGGAAGCCGAGGAGACCCTCGCCGCCACCATTCGGCTTGCCGAGAAGCTCGGCCATCGCGTCGCACGCGTGGAGCCCACCCCGTTCCCCGAGTACGTCGATGCTTTCCGTGCCATCTGGATGGGTGGCGCCTCAGGCTTGCCCGTGCCCGATGAAATTCTCGACCAGCTCGAACCGCTCACCAGCTGGCTCATCCGTACGGGCCGTACTCGACCGGCAGGAGACCTTCCGCGGGCGCTTGCGGCCCTCAGTAGATTCGAGAGTCAGATCATCGCGGACTATGCGCCCTACGATCTTGTTCTTACTCCCGTTCTCACCACGCCCGCCCTGCCCATCAGCTCCTTCGATCCCGCCGACGGCAACCTCAATTTTATCCAGCAGTGCCAGTTCACCCCGTTTACCAGCTATCTCAATGTGGCCGGGTTGCCTGCCATCTCGATGCCCGTGGGGGAATCGACGCTTCCCGGCGAATCGCTCTCATTGCCGATGGGAGTTCAGGCCATCGGCCGCCCCGGCGATGAAGTGACACTGCTGCGATTTGCTGCCCAACTGGAATCCGAGCTGTGCTGGCAGGAGCGCGTGCCATACGTCGCATGAACTAACTTCAAGGTTGCATGAACCAACTCTAAGGTTGCATGAACCAACCCAGAGAAAGTAGACAAAGCTCATGACCATACAGCCAGCATCAACCTCCGACTCCCGGCGCGCCGTTTTCCTCGACGTTGACGGCACCCTCGTCCGCGACGGCCACTACATTCCTCCCTCCGCCATCGACGCAATCCGCGCCGCCCGCGCTAATGGCCATGTTGTCTTTCTCAGTACCGGCCGTGCGCTTCCCGAACTCCGTGGTGCGATCCTGGATATTGGTTTCGATGGAGTTATTTCCAACGCCGGTGGGTTTGCCACCGTCGCAGATGAGTTAATTTATTCTAAGGTCATTCCGCCTGAGGCGCTCACCAGGATCCACGCACTCATTGCTGATCGGGGTGTCTATTGGTATCTGCAGTCTTATGATCGGCAGTTTTCTGGTCCGGGTTTACGCGAAGCCATGCGCGAACTCTTTCTACTCGACGATGCACAGCGCGACGACAACCCCGTTGCCTCACAGATCCCGGTGGAAGCGATTGAATCCTTCATATCTGCATTCACCGACTACGACAACGCGACACCGCTCGATCTCTCGCGAGTTGCCAACGTTGTCATGATGAGCGACGACGCCGCCACCATGGAGCGCCTTCTCAACGACCTCTCGGACGAGTTTGCGGTTGTCCCCGGCACAATTCCAGTTCCGTTCGGCGCCTCGGGCGAGGTCACTTCCCGCGGCATCAACAAGGGCACGGCAATCCTGGCCCTCCTCGAGCGCCTCGGGATCGCCGCCGAGCAGGCAATCGGCATTGGGGACAACTGGAACGACGTGGAGATGTTCGAGGTGTGTGGCACGTCGATCGCGATGGGCAACGCGCATCCTGACGTCCAGGCTCTCACCGACCAGGTGACAGAAACATTAGACGACGACGGCATCCACCACGCCTTCGCACGTAACGGGCTGTTGTAAGGGCCTCCGTTCTGCACCAACCGGCCACGAGGATATAGACTTCGTTTCTTGACTGCCTCGGAGGAATCGCCCCTCCACTAACCCAAGAGATAGGCCCTTCGTGACTACCCAGCCTCCCGCCCCCACTGCAGCCCGCCGCGCCATCTTCATTGACGTCGACGGAACCCTTCTCCACGAGGGCCGCTACATCCCAGATTCCGCTCTCGACGCGATCCGCACCGCACGCGCCAACGGCCATCTCGTCTTTCTCAGCACCGGCCGTGCCATGCCCGAACTTCTCGGTCAGATCTTGGACGTTGGATTCGACGGCGTCGTTTCTAACGGTGGAGCATTTGCCACCCTCGGCGACGAGCTCATCGTCTCGCAGGTGATGCCGCAGGACGTCGTCGTCGAACTTGAATCGGTTTTTGCTGGACGTGGTCTGCACTGGTACCTCCAGTCCTACGACCATCTCTTCGCGAGCCCGGGCCTGCCAGAACTGATGGAGAACTACCGGCGGCGTGACGAAGAGCTGCATCTTGAGAAGGCCGCGAAAGCGGGTGTGGCGCCCGAGGAACTCGACTTCTTCACCATCGCCGTCAAGGAATTCAGCGATCCCGCGCTCTTGGATCGCTCCGGTATCGCCAAGGTGGTTCTGTTGAACGACGACGCCGTCGCGATGGACCGCCTTCTTGCTGACCTTGCGCCGGAGTACGCCGTGGTCAGCGGGACGATCCCGGTGCCCTTCGGTGCCTCCGGCGAAGTGACGATGCCGGGTATTAATAAGGGCGCCGCGATCCTCGCCACTCTCGACCGGCTCGGTTTTACCCCTGAGCAGGCGATTGGCATCGGGGACAACTGGAATGACGTGGAGATGTTCGAGGTGTGCGGCACGTCGATCGCGATGGGGAACTCCCATCCCGATGTCCAGGCACTCACGGATCAGGTCACCGCGAGCTTACTGGACGACGGGATCTATCGCGCTTTCGAGCGCAACGGGCTGCTGTAAGTAGTGGTGGTGGCCGTGAGTGAAGGACGTGAGGTCGGCGAGGACATCGTCGATCTGCCCCATCGCCGCCTTGGTTCCTTCGAGCATGCCCATGGCGAGCAGCTGCTCAAGTTCGTCGGTGGAGTTGAAGTAGGTGGTCATGACCATGCGCGAACCGGAGTCGGTGTCGGAGAAGGTGAACACCATGCGCATCGATGGCATCACGGTGTTGGGGGTGCCGTCGGGCTGGGCGAAGCCGTCCTTCACCTCGAAGGAATGTGGGGCGTCGACGGCGACGAATTCCCAGTAGCCGCCGGATGTCTCGCCGTCGGGGCCGGTCATGTAGTAATGGGAGAACCCACCGGGGGTGAAGTCGTGGCGGGAGAAAGTTGCGGGCCATCCGGGCGGACCCCAGAACTTCTCTAGCTGGTTCGGATCCGCGTAGGCATCCCACAGGTGTTGGCGGGAGACGGAGAAATCGGCCGTGATCGTCAGGGTGAGGGCGCTTGGGTCTTGATCGATACTGGTGACAGGCATGATGGTTCTTCTTTCGGGTGTGGTTCTTGGATCATCGTGGCTAGTCTGGGTGGCTCTCGAAGAGGGTATCGAGGTGGTCCTGGTGCGAGTGTAAGGCGAGTATGAAGAAATCATTGATTTGTGACCGGCGTCTCAATAGGCTCGTGTCATGGATACTTCAGATACACATGAGGATGATGGACGCTTTCAAAGCGCCGCCGAGGCAGGCTACACAAATCCAAGCAAGGAACAGATTCTTCGTGCCGAGCTGGAGGAGCGGTGGCAGGACGAGTCGCCACAGACGGCCCGGATGACGGATTTGGCCGATGAGGTGGACGGCAATCTTGGCACGCGCGAGCGTGCCAAGGAATAACGAGGCACCATGAGAATATGACTAGCGCCCGGTCCTCCGACCGGGCGCTAGAGCCTTGTGTGATTATCGCTCGTCCAACAGTTATTGCCCTCCCAATAAGAGTGGGGTTACTCTTTGTTGCGATTTCTGAGATGGCGCTCAAGGTAACCATTGACTGCGAGCCAGTTCCCGATTGCCGTCACAGCCCACAGGAGAAGCGTTGCGCTCAACCATCCGCGGCCGTAGATGCGGATTCCGCCGGGGAACAATGTAGCGATCATTAGCGAGAGGAAGGTAGAGAAGAGACCAACTGTAGCGAGAACCAGCGCAGAATGCTCGCGCACCGTTCTCGTAATAATCGGTGTGAGGATCGTCTGGACAACGGTGAAGACCACCACCGCAGTGAGAAATCCGTAGATCCGTACGAGCACCGTTGGTCCAAGGAAGACATGTGCAAGCAGCATGCCAAATGCGGATGCTATGAGGTTCGTTGCGAAAATATAGAGCAAGCGGTGCATGGTGGACCCTTCCGGCGTGATCGAGTCGGACATCCCAAGCCTAACCCGGTTTTCACGATGGGTAGCGATTGGAAACAGGGACGCTCTGCCCTCCTCAGCCTGTGGTGGGACCGCGTTTATTGGCCAGCGGGAGGGCGACCCGGAATTCGGTGCGCCCCGGGCGTGAACTCACCGTTGCTTCACCGCCGTGGGCGCGGGCCACGGAGCGCACGATGGAAAGTCCCAAACCGGTGGAGCCCTCGGATGCGGTACGTGCGGAATCGCCTCGCACGAAACGATCGAAGATCTTGCCAATGAGGGCGGGATCAATTCCGGGCCCGGTATCGGTCACAATGAACACTGCGTTCTCACCTTTAACCGCTAGCTGGGCGGTGACCGATGTTCCCACGGGAGTGTGCTTGCGAGCATTCGAGAGGAGATTGCCGAGGAGCTGGGCAATCTGACCGGCGTCGCCGCGAATAAGAACCGGATCGTCCGGGATGTCCGCTGTCCATTGGTGATGGCGTCCGGCGGCGGTGGCATCCATGACGGCGTCAAGAACTAGCTCGCCGAGGTCAAAGACCTTTGACTTCTGCAGGTGAGGGGCGGCCGCAGGGTTTACAGTGCCCGGTTTGATATCCGGATGCGCGGAACCAGGTTTCCGCATCTCGTGACTGATGCGCCCGGAACCATTACTCGATCCGCCAGCTATGGAGTTGTCCCTGCCTGAACTTCGGGTATCTGCATCGGTGCCATCAGCATTAGCTGACCCCGCTCCGGCGCTCGCGCTTTCCTCGGCGGCATCGAGCCGGGCGAGCAGCAACAGGTTCTCCACCAGCGCGCTCATTCGCTCCGCCTGCTGCAGCACTCGCTGCAGCAACTGCCCGCCGTTCTCATCCAGTGCTTCGGTCAGCTGAATCATTTCGGCGTATCCACGCACGGAGGCGAGGGGAGTGCGCAGTTCATGCGAGGCATCGGCAACGAAAGCGCGTAGCCGTGCCTCGGAGGCGGACCGTTCCGCCAACGCAGAGTCCACCGAGTCGATGAGACGGTTGAGTGCGTGCCCAACGTCGCCCACTTCGTCACGAGGCAGCGCCAGGCTATCGGGCACGCGATAGTCATGCAGATCCACGTTCCCTGAGGCCATCGGTATCTCCGAGACCTTCGCTGCCACCTGCGAGACCTGTTGCAATGGCCGCAACGAACGGCGAATCCACCACCATACGCCTAGGCCCACGGCAAGGAGTGCAAGGAAGGAGCCAACAAGCTGGATGAAGAGGAGGCGGCCTTTTGTCTGATCCGCCTGATCTGTTGATACTCCCAGAACGAGGATTCCCTCGGAGATGAGTTCATCCGTTGCTGCGCCATTCGACGACTTTGGTTCACCGTTGGTGCCGGGCTCACCCTTAATGACGGGGCCAGCTGTGGGGTTGAGAGTACCGTCGCGAGATCCGGGGTCGTCATATGGAGGGCCAACAACTCCCGAGGAATCCGGCCGTTTGCCCACTGGAGCGGCGCGAATCGCGTAGCGGCCAAACGGCAGATCGATTTCTTTGAATAATCCCAGCGAGGTTGAGGCTTCGTCGTGGAGTTTGACCACATCCAGGAGGTGGGTGACGGCGTCGTCATCTAAAGTGACACGTTGGCCCGACTCGTCGATCCGTCCGGCGGAGGAGACTGCACCGTCGCTTCCGATGACCATGGCGATTGTGTCAACCGGTAATCCCGGCGCGTTGGTGGGATTCTTGGTGACGTTGCCTGATGACGAAGAGTTCGCACCGGAGGAGTTGGCGGATCCCGAAGCACCGCCGGCATCGCCAAAACCCGGCGGGGAAGCCCCGGGCCCGGTGTTGCTGACGAAACTGGCGGTGCGCCGCCACGAGTCCGTGAGTGAGTCGCGCAGCTGGGACATCACTACGTGCCCGGCAATGCCGAGGGTTGTCACCATGAGGGCAGCGAGCGCGAGGGCGACGACGGCGACCACCCCGGCCATCGTCCTCACCGCCAACGAACGGCGAGAAAGTGGGAGGGCTTGGCGCGACGTCGTCGAATCCATCGGGGTCATCTCAGGCGGGCCTGATCACGTAGCCGACGCCACGCACGGTGTGAATCATGGGATCGCGGCCGGCGTCGATCTTTTTGCGTAGGTAGGAGATGTACAGTTCGACGATGTTTGATTGGCCGTCGAAGTCGTACTGCCAGACGCGATCGAGGATCTGGGACTTGGAAAGGACCGCCTTGGCATTCTCCATGAGATAACGCAGCAGTTCGAACTGGGTGGCGGTGAGGTCGATAGTGTCACCCGCGCGCGTCACCTCGTGGGTGCGGATGTTCAGGATCAGATCGCCGACGACGACCTCCTCCGTATCTTGCGACACCACCCCGGATCGCTCGACGAGGCGGTGCAAGCGGAGCAAGAGCTCGCCCATGGCGAAGGGTTTGGTGACGTAGTCGTCGCCACCGGCAGATAGTCCTTCGATGCGGTCGGCCACCGCGTCCTTTGCGGTGAGGAAGAGCGCTGGGACATCCGGCTGGAAGGCGCGGATCTTGGTGAGAACCTCCAGGCCGTCAAACTCGGGGAGCATCCAGTCGAGGACGAGCACGTCCGGCACGAAGCTGCGCGCTGCCTCCACCGCGGCGCGGCCGGAATGGGCCACCTCCACCTGCCAGCCGCAGATGGTCAGACCCATGGAGACGAGGTCCGCGAGCATCGGCTCATCATCCACCACCAACGCCCGCACCGGCGAACCGCCCGGGTGCTGGAGCTGGGGAAGCTTGTCGCGCAGCTTGATGAGTTCGGGACCGACGCCCGCCACCAACGGCGATGCCGAAGAAGGCTTCGGGGACGCGCCGGATCCGGGGGCTGCCCCTGATCCGGGAGTCGAGTTCGGCCGGGATGCCGGTTGCGAAGCGGAAGCGGACTGGGAGGAGGAAGAAGCCATGGAACCATTATGGGGCGTGATGGCCGAGTGCGTCTGTAGTGGCTGGTCCGTGTGTATTCTCATGACGGTTCTCATGGCTTCCTCCTCGGGTTGTGGTGTTGGTCAGTCAGTACGTGAATACGGACGTTACGGACGGCCGCCAGGGCCCATGCCGCCCATTCCCATGGCGGAGTATTCGCCTGCGGTCGCGGTGACGAGGGTGGTTGCGGAGCTCTGATCGGTCTGCCCTTCGGAGGTGAGCTGGTACACGGTGTACTCCTGCCCGGCTGTCAACTCGTCCGATGAAAAGACCACGTGAGCAATGGACTTCGAGGCTGTGAACGCTGCGATGATCTTTCCGTTGGAATCGGCGATTGCCAGTGGGGTTCCGGCAGATAGGTTCGAGCCCAGTGCCGTGCTGATCGAGGTTTGTGACGACGACGTCTCCGGTGCCTGCGCCATTCCCGCGCTGCCGGTGGCGAGCAAGGTGCCACCCGTTATCTCGAAGGTGCCTGCCACGTCGAGCGCCCCGTTGCCATCATTCTCCGGACCATTGACGGTGATGGTTCCGCCGCTGATCTCCATTGAGCCATTGGAATCCAGGCCGTCGCCACCGGCATTGACCGTGATGTTTCCACCGGTGATGGTGATCATTTGGTCCCCGGCCGCTTCCATTCCTCCCGGCCCGCCGCCGGGTATCTGGCCATCCTGGCCGAATCCCTCGGGCGGCTCACCAGGGAAGCCCCCTGGCATCTCACCGGGGCCTCCGGCAGGCATGCCGCCAGTCAAGGGCGCCTCACCTGGTGCTGCATCATTGGCCGTCGCACCCGCGGCCTCTTCCGTCGAGGTGGTGCCGTAACCACCGGAGGCGTTGATGCCGTCGTCGTTCGACACGATGTTCACCGTGCCGTCAGCGATGAGGATGCGCGCGGCTTCGATTCCTTCTTCGGACTTCGTGACGTCCACGCTACCGCCGGTCACGGCGATGGCATTCTCGGCCTTGACGCCGTCGTCGTCCGTGGAAACTGTCAGCGAGCCGCCGAGGATCGAGAGCCAGCCGCGGTTCTCGTCCTCGTCATTGTCCGAGCCGAAGCCGGTATCGGTGCTGGTGACGTCAATGGTACCGGAGACGAGGACGAGATAGTCCTTGCCGATGATGCCGTCGTCCACGGCGGTGACGGTGATGTTAGGGCCGTCAATGACGAGGCCGTCCTTGGAGTGGATGGCGTCGTCGTAGTTGCCGGTCACGGTGAGCGCGCCCGTGCCGGTCACCGTGAGATCGGCCTTGGAGTAGAGGGCGGCGGAGGCATCCGTGTTCGGGTCGCTTTCGTCGCTGGGGCGGGTGGCGGAGTCAGTCAGAGTGTTCTGCGAACCCTTGGCGAGGATAACGGTCACCTCGTCTGCGGAGGTGATATTGATCGCCGGGCCGGTTGAGGACTCAATCGACGCGCCGTCCAGAATGAGCTGCACCGCTGCCTCTGAATCTGAGGTGACAACCACCTGACCTGCGAGGATACCGGAGAGATGATAGGTTCCGGTGCCCGAAATTGTCACGACGGCCTCGCCGTTCGCCTCGCTGACTGAGACGTCTGTGGAGTCCGGCCCCGAGGCCTTCGCGGAGTTGCCGGAGAGCGTCACCGTGGTGACCTCGGATTCCTGGTAAACGGCATCGTCCGAATCGTAGTGGGTGGCGTCGGCGAGCTGGTCAGTTGAGGTGATAGCGACGGCGGCCGTCGCATCACCCGTCGTTGCGGCACTCGTGGACTCGCTGGCTGAGGTGCTGGTTCCAGTTGCGGAACTGGCGGCGGATTCAGCCGCGCCGCTGGTAACGCCAGCCGAGCATCCCGAGAGGACGAGCGCCCCGGCACCCAACATGCCAAGCACGACCGCGTGGATGCGGTGGGTGCGGGAGGTCGCGGGCAGTTTGTAGAAGTGGGAGATGTTCATGATGGCCTTTCGGACGTTGAATTGGTTGAGTATGGATCGACGATGGCCTTGAGGTAACGGTCGATTGTTCGGCTCCAGCGCTCACGCGGAAGCTCCGGATGGAAGAGGGCGATTCCGGCGGCGTACTTGGAGGAGGGGAGGGGACGATAACCGGCGGCCCACAGGTAGCGATCCGCGTTCGAGGCGTGACCGGGAGACTTCGTCTCGACGATGACGGCGTCCGAGTGGGCCGTCGCTGGGCGGGCACCCGAGGAGCCGGTTGCTGAGTTATTAGTTGCCGGGTTTCCGGTTGTGTTGTGATGAGCGCTCGAACCGTCCGCCGCGATCCAGGTGAGATCCTGGTCGATTGTCAGCCGCATGTTTGATGCGGCCAAATGAATCGTTGTGCGGCGATAGCGGGTGCACAATGCGGGTTCGAGATGAAGGGGGCGGGCATCGATGCGAGGAGCGAGGCATTCTCCAATGAACTCGGAGGCGAGTTGCTCCGTGCCGCGGGTGTCCCGAGTGGAACCACGAACCTCCCGGCCCACCACCAGTGCATCCCATGCGATGCGGTTCTTAACGGTCTGCGTGCTCGCCGACTTGGTCTTCACTTCGAGGAAGCTCTGCCCGGAATCCATGTAGGTGCGGCGGCGGACTTTGAAACGGTGGCGATTCTTTTGCACGGCCATGTGGTAGCAGGTCATGTCCGGGGTATCGAAGTACAAGGAGTCATAGAGCGACGAACGCTTCCCATTAATCTCCAGAACCCGCGCTTTCTCGAAGGAATCCGTGCTGGCGAGCCACGCGACCAACTCACTGGCCATTGCCACCGGAAGGATGTACTTGCGATCGCTGCGGGTCTGAAGCGCAGCGAGGGCGTTCAATTCTTCCAGGCTGATGGCGGGCATGAGCTGTGCGGCCCGATCGAATGGGATCTCGGGGGCGCCTTCGAATGGGTTCTCGCTCGGGTTACCGGGTGAGCGTTCGAAGACGGTCTTGTTGGACGTTCCATCTTTCATGGCGAGCGTTCGCATCATCGGTCATTCACCGTGCCTGCGAACCTGTGCGCGTGTGTTCCGCTAGTGGGAGTCGGATGGTCCGTTCCCCACCTCCCGGACACATTCGAGGAGTGAAACTCAACGGGCGCGTGCTCAAGGCACGGCGCGACATCCGCAACGCTCTCTGCGGAGCTACCGCTGGAGTAACCGCCTCCTAAGCGGTAGGTCACGTCCACGATCGTCTTGTCGAGCACGAAGTCAGTTTGGATGACGGTCACCTGGGTAACCTGAGCTGCGAGCAGCTCGGTCAGGTAGGCGTGCAGCGCTGCCTCGTCCGCGATGGCCCGGTCCACAACCATGCGCTGCCTGCGCGCCCCAGCCATGAAACGAGGGTGATCTACCACCGCCAGCACGAGCACGGGCAAGGCCATGAGGGTTGCCGTGAGCCAAAGCTGCCCCACCCCGATTCCTGCGATGAGGCCCATCGCGAGCGAGGAGAAGAAGTAGGCGACGTCATGCTGTTCCAACTCCGTGGAACGCAGCCGGATGATCGACAGCACGCCGAACAGTCCAAGACCCACGCCGAGCGACGCCGTCGACGACACATTAATCAGCGCGGAGGCCACCACGAGCACACCGGCGTTCGCTCCGAAGAAGGACACCACCAAGTCCTTGCGCCCGTGCCTGTGGCGATACATCCCGAGTACGAGCAAAATGATGAGGGCCAGATCGATGGCTACCAGTGTCCAGTTCATGTGAAGTCCTTTCTCTTGACTTCACTTTCGCGGCGCAACCTGTGCTGAAACTGTGTTTACCGATAGCCCTTCTTATGACTTTCTGCGAGCGATGGCGACGTGCGTTACCTCGTCGTCAGTACCTCGCCCTCAGTCCGAGTACGCAGGCCCCGGGTTGAGCCAGTGGTTGTAGGCCAGCCGGATCTGCTCGGGCAGCACGCGCGAGGGTGAGAGCTCGGGCAGGTCATCCACCGGGAACCATCCCACCTCGCTCGTCTCGTTGCTCGTATAGTCGAGATCCACCGCGCCCTCGGGTTCGCACACGTAGAACATCTTGTAGATGTGGTAGTCGAAGGGAGGGTAATGCGGCCACTTTTCTCTGTCGACGACGGCGGCCAGGTGCGTCGCTTTGACCTTCAGTCCGGCTTCCTCCAGTACTTCGCGCTCGGTGGCTGGGCGGGGTGATTCGAGGATGTCGCACCAGCCGCCGGGCAGGGTCCAGCGGCCCCCGTCGAGGGTTTCGCGCACGAGAAGCACCTCGTCCTTCTCGTTGAAGACGGCGCCGCGCACGTCCACTTTCGGCGTGGTGTATCCAGCCACTGAGGCAACCTGCCGGTCGTATTCGGCCAAGGGATGGGCGGCGAGGTGCTCCATGAGTTCGCGGGCGAGTTCACCCACGTTGGCGAAGCGTTCGATGTCGAACTGGTCTTTGCCATACCAGAGGCCGGTTTCGGAAATGGCGGTCAGTTGCATGGCGATGCGGCGGAGTTGCTCGGAGGCGGGGGAGAGCGGCAAGCTTTCTGGGGTTGTGTCAGGTGTCGATTCGAGCGTGGTGGGTTTCGGCTTCGGCACTCCCGACGGCTCTGATGCGCTAGGACCGGCCAACTCTTCTGCCGTGCTCGAAGACTCCTCCTGTGATACCTCGGTGCGCTCTTTCGCAACGTGCGCGAGCACCTCGGTGTTGGGAACGAGGAAAAAGGCGTCGGGATCGGAGCCCCAGCTGCGCCATGCATCCACAATGGCCATGACGTCGTCGTCGGAAAAACCAAGCCTGGCAGCCTGTGAACGGAAGGCGGCGCCGCCTACGCGGCGGGCCTGGCTCTCGCCCCAGCCGCTGCACTGCTGCACCGAGGAGTAGCTGAAGTTCGAGGTGGTGACGGTGAGACTCGTAAGTCCGGCCTCCCGGAACCAGCGGCGCAGGTGACGTCCGGCGTCCGGCTCGGCGCGGTTGGCGTGGGCGATGTCGCGATAGAGAGTGCGCCAAGTCTCCAGTTTGGGCAGTTCGGGGTACCAGGACATGGCCGCGTAGTCGGCGTCACGGACGGCAATGAGGCCACCGGGTTTGCAGACGCGTGCCATGTCGCGCAGCGCGCCCACCGGGTCGGCAAGGTGCTGGAGAACCTGATGCGCGTGCACCACGTCGAAGGAGTTATCTTCGAAAGGCATGGCCATGACGTCGGCGCGCACGAACTCGGTGCGGTGATCGCCGCGCGCCGTAGCGTTGTCTTGGGCCGCGCGTATCGGTACGTCGGTGTTCTCGATGCCTACCACCCGCCCCGGAGCCACAACTTCCGCGAGATCCAGTGTGATACTCCCAGGGCCGAAGCCGACGTCCAACACACTCATTCCCGGCCGTAGGTGAGGGAGCAGGTAGGCCGCGCAATCCGCCGCCCGGCGCTGAGCGTGATTGGCAAGAACGGCCTGCTCGTGGCCGTGAGTGTAGCGGTTCGTGTACTGCTCGTGCTGATGCGATGCGTTGGAGGCCATGTAGCGATGGTAGTCTCGCATGAGCAATCGCTGTGCGAAGCGATCACGGAATTTTCGGCTCCGATAGCCTCCATTACCTCGTATGGAAAAATCTGTGGGAGGCTGTCGATAGCATCCGCTTATGACGTATTCAGACTCAACTTCCTGTTGTAGCGCAGGTTATCCGGTGGCATTCTATTGGCACGCATGCCATACCCAAGGACAACATCTTGACCAAGCAGTAGATGCATTGACTGAGATTGTCTATCGGCCCGCGAACCGCCTGGCCAATCCCTTCCAACGAGCTGCTCTCCGAGGGGAATTCCGCGCCGTTCTAGAAGCGGCCCAG
>RRZU013488491.1_pt1 | contig 13581 bp, 13 predicted proteins | sample 2165561 | NCBI WGS metagenome assembly RRZU01 (sample SAMN10456909, study PRJNA506462) | wastewater metagenome | isolation source: wastewater sludge | place: USA: Moscow, Idaho
ATCACCACGAGGCCGCCGCGAGCGGCCTCGTTTTTTTGGTGCCCCCCCACCGCCGATCAGGGCGGCGTCGGCGCTTTCCGCGACGGTCGGGGATCGAACTCCCGACACTCTCGTGCCGTGCTGCGCGGGCAGACGCTCAGGAACGCTAGGCACACGTACTCCACCCGGCCGCGCACGGCAACGCCGTGCAGGCAGTCGGCGCAATCGCGCGCCACAGCGGCGCACGCATCCACCCGCGGCAAAGGAAAGGGATCGGTCATGGATCGGAAGAAGCGGCAAACGGGGCGTATTGAGACTAGTCTCGGCGACCGCCTCCACGAAGGAACAATTTCACGCCGCGTGCGTTGTTCCTGAACACGGCAGCGGCGTGTGCCCGAGCGCGTGCAGCACCGCCTGCGGATACGCCGCGAGGCGTGCCCGCAAGGCCGCCAGCGCGTCGTCGACCGCGGTGCGCGATTCGCCGACCACCGTGCAATAAACGTTGTACGGCCAACTCGCCCCCAAGCGAGGGCGACGATAGCAGAGCGCCAAAGCGGGCGCTTCGGCCAGACACTGCGCCACTTCGTCCAACTCGGCCTCGGGAACGTCGAGCAGCCACAAGGCCTGCGCCGCTTCGCGTCCCGCCGGCGAACGGACGACGACGCCGAAACGCTTGATGTCGCCGGAGAGCTGCCAGGCCCGGATCCGTTCGATGACCTCACGCTCCTCGCAACCGACCCGGCTGGCAAGCACGGCAAAGGGGCGGACGAGCAGGGGCAGCCCTTCCTGCAAGGCCATCACCAGACGCCGGCCGATCTCGTCCAGCGCCGCCTGCATTCCGCTCGCACGGGGCACGAGGCTGGCGTCCTCGCTGGGAACCGAGGTCTTGCGCAGTTCGCCCAGCAACGGCAAGCGCAGCAATTCCAGCCCGGTGGCAGCCTCGATCGCGGCGAGCGCCGATTCGAGCCGCCCCTCGCCGCCGGCGGTAACGACGAACCACAGGTTCACGCGGTGCTCGCGCACCACCACGTGGTTCACTTCAGGGAAGCGGCCGATGCTCTCGACCACCGCAGCCAGTCGTTCGGGCGGCACCGTCATGGCCGCCAAGGTGCTGGCGCCGATGCGCTTGGGCGCGAAAACGGCGCCGACGCGAAGGATGCGTCCTTCGCGGCGCAGGCGCGTCAGGCTGTCGAGCAGATCGCGCTCCCCCACCCCCAAGCGTCCGGCCAACTCGGCAAAAGGCATGGCGCAGAGCGGAAAATCCTGCTGGCAGTCGTTGAGCAGCGTACGTCCGAGGAAATCGTCGGCGGCAGCGTCGATCATTGTGGTGCTCGTCATAAGGAAGACCTCCCCATTATGGTGGCAGCTCCGCCGAACGCCAAGGGCGTGCGCCCAGGCCGGCGCGACAGTGGCATCGATTCGGCGGATAATGCGCGTTTTCGCCGCCATCCGATTGTTCATGCCGCGTCACACCTTCGCCTTCGTCGCCCTGGCCCTGGTTCTGGCCATCCTCGGCGTGCTCGGCTACAAGCTTTCTCCGCTGCTTTTCGCCCGCGCCGACGCCCTGTTGCCGCCGACGTCGTGCAACCCGGCCGAAACGCCCTGTTCGGCAGCCTTGCCCGACGGCGGCCGCGTGGTGCTGAGCGCCGCGCCACGACCGATTCGTCCCTTGCAACCGCTGCGCCTCTACGTCCATCTGATCGGCACCCAGGCCGAGACGGTCGAGATCGATTTCGACGGCGTCGACATGCGCATGGGACTCAACCGCGTCCGCCTGGCCCGCCAGAGCGGCGTCGACGGCCTCTACGCCGGCCAGGGCATGCTGCCCGTCTGCGTCAGCGGCGACATGCGCTGGTCCGCCACCGTCCTCGTCGCCACCGCGAACGGGCGCGTCGCTGCGCCTTTCCATTTCAACGTTCCCGCCCACTGAAGGAGATTGCGTGATGCGACGCCAGGCCTGGTGGCTCACCCTGATCGCCGGACTCGCGGCGCTGCTTGTCTGGCTGGCCTTCTTCTGGAATCCGGGCGGCAACGATGGCGACCGCCCGCATCGGCAACTCGAGGCTGCCGCCGCGCGCGGCGGCGACTTCACCCTGCGCTCGCCGGACGGCCCGGTCGCGCTCGCCGAACAGCGCGGCAAGGTCGTGCTTCTCTACTTCGGCTACACCTTCTGCCCCGACGTCTGCCCCACCTCGCTGGTGCTCGTCGCCGAGGCGCTGGGCAAGCTCACGCCCGAGGAAGCGACCCAGGTGCGCGCCTATTTCATCAGCGTCGACCCCGAACGCGACACACCCGAGGTGCTGCGCGCCTACGCCCCCTTCTTCCACCCAAGCATTGTCGGCCTCACCGGCTCGCCGCAGGAAATCGCCGAGGTTGCCGGACGTTACGGCGTCAGCTACATGCGCCAGAAATCGCGCGACGGCGCACCCTATGCGGTGGACCATTCCTCCTATACCTACGTCATCGGCCCCGACGGCAAGCTCGCCGGCCGATTGCCGCACGCTTCGCCCGCCAGCGAAATCGTTGCTATGATCCGATCGCGTTTGCCGGCCGAAGCCGGAAAATGACACCTCCATTTTCATCCGACGAGGACGATTCCATGCCGCGCTTTTCGATGCCCGCCGCCGCCCTGTTGCTGACCGCCCTGACGACTTCGCTGCCCCTGGCCGCGCAAACCGCCGCCCCTCTGCACATCGACGCGCCTTACGTCCGCCTCGCACCGCCGCAGGCGCAGGCCACCGGCGCCTTCATGCAGATCCGCAACACCAGCGACGCAGAGCGCAAGCTGGTCAAAGCCGAAAGCCCGGTCGCCAAGACCGTCGAGCTGCACAACCACGTCAACGAAAACGGCGTGATGAAGATGCGCCCTGTGACGCACATCGTCGTTCCCGCGCACGGCAAGGCCGAGCTCAAGCCCGGCAGCTACCATGTCATGCTCATCGACCTCAAGGCACCGCTCAAGGAAGGCGAGGCGGTGCCGCTGACTCTGAGTTTCGACGATGGCAGCACGCAACGCGTCGACGCCCCGGTGCGCAAACCGCACGACGGCGCTCCGACTGGGCACGGACATGGCAAGAGCCACTAAAGCTTCCGCGACTTCAAACGCCGGCTGCCCTTGTGGCAGCGGGCGCGCTGAAGCCGACTGCTGCGCCGCGCTGTGCGCCGACCGGCTGGCCGGCGGCGCAGGCGCGCCGACGCCCGAAGCGCTGATGCGTTCGCGTTACTGGGCCTACGTTCGCGCCCAGCTCGACTACCTGCGCGCCACCTGGCACCCGAGCACCTGCCCGGCCGACCTCGACGCCGACCCCGCCACTCGTTGGCTCGGGCTCGAAATCCGGCACCACGAGATCGACAGCGACGGCGACCAGGGCCAAGTCGAATTCATCGCCCGCTACAAACTCGGCGGTCGCGCCCACCGCCTGCATGAACGCAGCCGCTTCGTGCGCGAAAACGGCCACTGGCTCTACGTTGACGGCGACTTCCTCGCCGCCTGATCCGTGAATTCCGCCCCCCCAGCCGACGCCGTCGAGGCGCCCCTGCGCATCCTTTACCGCGACGACAGCCTGATCGCCATCGACAAGCCCTCGGGCCTGCTCGTCCATCGCAGCGACATCGACCGGCGCGAAACCCGTTTTGCCGTGCAACTCTTGCGCGACCAGATCGGCCGCCGCGTCTATCCCGCGCACCGTCTCGACCGCGGCACCTCTGGGGTGCTGCTCTTCGCCTACGACGGAGAGACGGCGAGCCGGCTCGGTGCCCAGTTTGAAAGCCGCGCCGTCGACAAGACCTACCTGGCCGTGGTCCGCGGCCACCCGCCGGAAAGCGGCGTGATCGACCACCCCTTGAGCCGCCGTCCCGACGATTACGAGTATCTGCCCGCCACTGCCCCGCTCGCCCCCCAGCCTGCGCTCACCCGCTTTCGCCGCCTCGCGGTGACCGAGCTGCCCTACGCCGTCGACCGCTACCCGACGAGCCGCTATGCCCTCGTCGAACTCAGCCCCGAAACAGGACGCCGGCACCAACTGCGTCGCCACCTCAAGCACCTGGCGCACCCCATCGTCGGCGACTCGACCTACGGAAAAGGCCGCCACAACCGCCTGTTCCAGGAACTGTTCGCCTGCCAGCGCATGCTCCTCGCCTGCACCACCCTGCGCCTCGCCCATCCCGCCAGCGGCGCACCGCTGCATCTCGAAGCCGCACCGGACGGCGATTTCGCGCGGGTTCTCGCCGCCCTGGGCTGGTCGCACGCCCTCCTGCCCGGTTAAGATTCGCAGGTGTCATATCCGGAGCATCGACACACCGCCCACCGGAACACGCGTTCTTTCCACTTCGACCAGGAGTTCATCCCCATGCGCATGCTGCCCCTCATCGCCGGCCTGATGTTCGCCGCCGGCACGGCCCAGGCCGCCACGATCTTCACCGGCGACAAGATCGACGGCGTCGCCGTCATCTCGCAACTCGACGTTGCCGACCTCGCCCCGGGCAAGACTCACCGCTTCTTCTTCCAAGGCACGACCGACGGCATCGGCCAGGCTCAGTATGTCCCGGTCATCGTCGCCAAGGGCGTCAAGGACGGCAAGAAGCTCGTCCTCAACAGCGGCAACCATGGCGACGAGATCGCCGGCGTGCGTACCGTCCAGATCGCCCTGAGCCGGATCGACCCCAGCCTGCTTACTGGCACGGTCATCGGCGTGACCGGCAGCAACCCGAACGCGATCACACGCATGAACCGCAACTGGACGATGACCTTCGACGGGACGGAAACCTCGAACTTCAACCGCCTCTTCCCCGGAAAAGCCGACGGCAATGCCGCCGAGCAGCACGCTTTCCTGATGTGGAACAAGCTCTTCAAGGGCAACGTCGACTACCTGCTCGACGTGCACACCATGTCCACCGGCAGCGCCTTCCCCTTCTTCATCTACGCCGATTACCGCGAACCGGCGATCCGACGCCTGGCCGAGATGTTCCCGGCCGACCAGATCAAGAAAGATCCCGGTGAAAAAGGCTCGCTCGAAACGGCGATGGTCGAAGCCGGCACGCCGGCGGTGACGCTCGAACTCGGCAACGCCCGCGTCTTCGACAAAGACATGATCGGGCGCGCCAACGAAGGCATCCACAACGTGCTGGTCGACCTCGGGATGGTTGACGGCAAGCTCGGCCGCACCGCGCATGCGTTCAAGTCCTACGTCGGCAACGACATGAAGAACATCCGCGCGGCGCAGGGGGGTTACGCCGAAGTGCTGGTCAAACTCGGCGACATGGTCAAGAAAGGCGACAAGGTCGCCGTCCAGCTCAACCGTTTCGGCGACGTGGTCAAGGAATACACCGCGCCCGCAGACGGCAAGGTCCTGGCGGTCGGCACCGACGGCGTGCGCGAACCACGCGCCTTGCTCGTCCGCCTGCTGGTCGTCAATCCCGACCCGAAATGCGAGAAAGGCTGTTAAGCGCCTCTTGCCTCCGAAAGACGCTCAGAGCGCATTTCCAATAACCCCGCCAATCGGCGGGGTTTTTCTTTATCGCCTGTGTGCCCTATTGCACGACAACACAACATTTCGATTACATTTTCGACAGCAATCGATTTTTTCTTCACCCGTTCACATTCGCGTGCTAACATTCAAAGCGAATTAAATCAAAATTCAACAACGCAAGAACGATCATCCACCCAAGGAGAGATAACAATGAGCGACACGCGTAGTTACGACGCTGTCCTGCGCGAGATCGAGAATCTCAAGCGCGAAGCCGAACTGATTCGTCAAAATGAAATCAAGGCCGCCGTCGATCAGGCGCGCGAAATCATCGCCAAATACCAACTCACCGCCGAGGACCTCGGTTTCGCGCCGGTAGCCGGCCGCAAAGCCAAAGGCAAGTCCGCGGCCAAAGGCGTCAAGTACCGCAGTGACACCAACCCGAGCGACACCTACGGCGGTCGCGGCCCGTTGCCCGGCTGGCTCAAGCAAAAGCTGAACGAAGGTCGGCGCAAGGAAGAATTTCTGGTGCGTTAATGCCTGCGGCCGGAAGCCTGCAATGGCGATTCCGGCAGAAAATTTAAAGACGGCATTCCCGAATACGGAATGCCGTTTTTACATCTTCGCCTTTGAAATCGATGCATTGACGAACATCGGATCTGGCTTCCAAGGCAAACGCCGACTGAACCCACAGCAAATCGACAGAAAATCAAATCAGCTCGAAAATGCATCGCGCGCCAACACCATTTCTGCACGCAATCTCCGCGCGGCCCGTTCGAATTATCAGTCCCGGCGTTGAACATTCAGAATAGGCTGAGGTAATCCGAACACGGAATGAAACGCCAGACGCGCAGCAAGCAGGCGGATAAAGACAACAAGCGCGGGGGCAAGCAGCGGCGAAGGTCGCGACCTTCCGGCAAGCTTTACACCATACGGCCGTGGACCGGGGCGCCCCGTTCGTGAAACCAGCCCGGGATCACACCGCGCCCGCAGCGCCTTCGTCCCACACCGGCAAGTAGCCGGATGCACTGCTCAGGCTGGCATCGACGCCCAGTCCGCCGACCCACGCCAGACGATCGCCCAGCCAGAGATAAGGCAAGCGCGTCCGTTCCCAGGGCGGCACTCCGTTTTCCTGCAGCAAGTTGCGCACGCTGCGCCGGGGCCGCTGCTCGCTCAGTTGCAGGCGCTCTCCCCCTTGCCGGGGGCAAAGCCGAGGCGAGGCCGCGGCCAGGCATTCCGGTGCAATGCCGCCGGGCATCTGCGGCAAAAAGCGCACCCGCCCTCCGGCCCAGGGCAATTCCAGCTCCCCCGCCCAGGCCAAACTTTGCGGCGGCAGCGGTCGCGGCGGGAGGCAATAGAGTTCGCCGCGGTAGATGCGCAATTCGCCGTCGCGGGTCGACAGGCAGGTTTCGGCGTCCGGGCGACACACCATCAACTGAGCAAGCGCTTCTTCCAGCCAACGGTGGTCCGGGGACCGGAATCCGGCTTCACGCCAGAGGAAGCGGAGCAGATTGCGCGCCCGTGCCGGCGACAAGCGGCCGAACCCAGTCACGTCGATCCTACCGGAAGCAAGGCGCAGGGCGGCGGCATCGATCCGGGCCAGTTCGCCGAGCAGTTCCTCGGCTTCGCCGAACTGCTGTGCCGCGCGTGCCAGCGCCGCCTCGCCACCCGGGAAACGCTCCGCCAAGCGAGGAAAAACCTCGTGCCGCAGGCAGTTTCGACGCAAGCGCGTGTCGGCGTTGCTTTCGTCTTCGATCCAGGACAAACCATGCGCGCGGGCATGCGCGAGCAACACGGCCCGTGGCTCGCCAAGCAGCGGGCGCCACCGGCCCGGCCCCCCGGCCACGCCAGGCCGCTGCTCGGGCATGGCGGCGGCACCGGCCACCCCGGCCCCCCGCAGGAGGTTCAGGAGCACCGTCTCGGCCTGGTCGCCGCGATGCTGCGCCAGCGCTATCCAGTCGGCCCCGCTGGCCGCGAATTCGGCATAGCGCAGCCGGCGCGCAGCGCCTTCCAGACCTTCACCCGACTTCCGCGGCACCTCAACGCGGCGGAGCTCAAAAGGCACCTGCCACGCCTGGCACAGTGCGGCGCAAAAATGCGCCCAGGCGTCGGCATCCGCGCTCAGACCATGATGGACGTGCAACGCGGCGAGCGCGAACGCATGCGCGTCGGAATCACGCACGCTGCACAAGGCATGCAGGAGAACGACCGAATCGAGGCCGCCGGAAAGGCCGACGCACAGGCGCACGCGGCGCCCCTCAACCGGCGGCAGGGCGGCCAGCGCGCGCCGCAGGGTTTGGACGACCGGCGCGTCGATGGCGCCAGCCGGCGCCTCAGTTGGCGGCAGCCGGCTTTTCGCTGAAGCGCCCATAAGCCATTAACCGGGCGTAGCGCGTCTCGAGCAAAGCCTCGGTCGTCTGCCCGCCGACTTGGGCCAGTGCATCGAGCAAGGCCTTCTTGAGGTTGGCGGCCATCGCCTGCGGGTCGCGGTGCGCGCCGCCGAGCGGCTCGCTGATTACCTTGTCGACAAGGCCAAGGCTCTTCAGGCGGGCGGCGGTGATGCCCATGATCTCGGCCGCATCGCTGGCTTTCTCGGCGCTCTTCCAAAGGATGGAGGCGCAACCTTCGGGCGAGATCACCGAGTAGGTCGAATACTGCAGCATCTGCACCACGTCGCCGACGCCGATCGCCAGCGCGCCGCCCGAACCGCCTTCGCCGATCACGGTGACGATCACCGGCACCTTGAGCTGCGCCATTTCGATCAGGTTACGCCCGATCGCTTCCGACTGGCCGCGCTCCTCGGCATCGATGCCGGGATAGGCGCCCGGCGTATCGATGAAGGTCACGATCGGCAGGCCGAATTTTTCGGCCAGACGCATCAGGCGAAGCGCCTTGCGATAGCCCTCGGGACGCGGCATGCCGAAGTTGCGGTAGAGCTTTTCCTTGGTGTCGCTGCCTTTCTGATGGCCGATGACCATCACCGGCAGGCCTTCGAGACGCGCAAGGCCACCGACGATGGCGTGGTCGTCGGCAAAGGCGCGGTCGCCGTGCAGTTCCTCGAAATCGGTGAACGCCAGGCGCAAATAATCGAGCGTGTAAGGACGCTGCGGATGGCGCGCCACCTGGGCAATCTGCCACGAGGTCAGCTTGGCATAGACGTCCTTGGTCAGGGCCTGGCTCTTCTTTTCCAAGCGCGCGATCTCATCCGAAATGTCGACGGCGGATTCGCCCTGCTGGAAACGCAACGCTTCGATCTTGCCTTCGAGTTCGGCGATCGGCTGTTCAAAGTCGAGAAACGTGGTCTTCATCGCATAGGTACCAGGAGGACTCCAAAGAGAAATGGCCCCATCGGGCCACGCAAACGCCGGCATTCTACCGCACGCGACCAGCACGGACGTAGCACCCGCTCGGCTTGAACTCCGTCCTCGCGGGTGGTAGTGTCCCGGCTTCGCCGCCGGAACCGGGCGGCACAGCCCTTCAACGCCGCTCCGCGCGGCTTCCGCCAGGATACTCCTACCGTGTCGCACTATCCGTCGCCTCCGCCCTCCGTGAACCGCCAGGAGCGCGCCTGATGGATCAACTCTTGTTCTGGGTCGGCCTGGCCGCCGTCGCCGTCAACGCCATTTCCGGCGTCCTTGAAGCCGAAGACAAACGCATGGACCTGCTCGGCGCGATCATGGTGGCGCTGGCCACCGCGCTCGGCGGCGGCTCACTGCGCGACGTGCTGGTCGACCGGCCGGTGTTCTGGATCGTCGATCAGACCTACCTCGCCGTCGGCATCATCGCCGCCGTCGCCACCTTCTTCTGGGCACGGCGACGGAAAATCTCGCCCAACCTGATCCTCTATCCCGACGCCATCGGCCTGGCCCTGTTCACCGTCATCGGCACCCAGATCGGCCTGCAATGGGAAGTGTCCTGGCTTGGCGCTAGCCTGCTCGGGGTAATCACCGGCGTTTTCGGCGGGGTTCTGCGCGACGTGTTCTGCAACCAGGTGCCGCTCACCTTCCTGCCCAGCGAACTCTACGCCACCGCCTCGTGGCTCGGCGCGCTGACCTTGATCGGCCTGCAGGCGATCGGCATCGACCCGGCCCTGGCGGCATGGATCGCGATGGCCGTGGTTTTTCTGCTGCGTGCCGCCGCCATCCGCTTCCGCATCAAGCTGCCGAGCTTCCAGGGCGAGCCCTGAGGCTGCGCGTCAGTATTCGACCGGCACCGGATCGAGACTGCGCCAGAGGTACCAGGTTGCGACCGAGCGCCAGGGACGCCAGCGTTCCCCCAGTTCCGCCAATTGCCGCCGACTCGGGCGCTGATCGGCGAAATAGAGCGTCGCCACGGCCTTCTGCAAACCGATGTCGTCGAGCGGCAGCACGTCGGGGCGCAACAGGTTGAAGATCAGGAACATCTGCGCCGTCCACTCGCCGATGCCGCGCACATCAGTCAGTTCGGCGATGATTGCGGCATCCTCCATGCTCGGCCAGGCGTCGACGCGAATGCGCCCGGCGACAAAATGCGCCGCCAGGTCGACGATGTACTCGACCTTGCGCGCCGACAGGCCGCAGGCGCGCAATTCCTCCACACTGAGCGTCAGCACGGCGTCCGGCACAAGTTCGGGCAGAGCCGCCGAAACGCGGGCCCAGACGCTGTCCGCCGCCTTGACCGAAATCTGCTGCCCGACGATCGAGCGCACCAGGGTCGAAAACGGCGCCCCGCGCGAAACCAGGGTCGCGCCGGCGTAGCGTTCGACGAGTTGCGCCAGGGCGGCGTCGCATCGACTCAGTTCGCGGACCGCCTGCGGCCAGTAATCGGGCATCATGTCTTAAGCTCCGGTTGAAGGGGTTACCCCCGGTTCCCCTGCAGGCCGCGCCATTGCTGCGCCCCCGTGCCGCCGCAGGGCGCGCGCCGCAAACGCGACCCGACTGCATTTTTCGCCCTATTCTAGGGACGTCTGGAAACAATGTGCGAATCCGTGTTAAATGCCGGAATTTTTCTGCACGTGCGCACTCAAAAATGCGCTTGCAGAACACACTTTGTTCTCTTCGCCCGTCGCCCGAAATTCCACATCCTGGGATCGGTCTGCCCGGGCTCCACACTGACGAAAGCATTGATCCATGGGTGAAAAAGTCTGGCTGCAAAGCTATCCGACCGGAATGCCGGCCGAAATTGCGGCGAGCCCCTTTCCTTCGCTGACCGAACTGTTCGACGACGTCGTCCAGCGTTTCCGCGACCAGCCCGCCTTTCACAACCTCGGGCATACGCTCAGCTTCGCCACGGTCGACCGCCTGTCGCGCGACTTCGCCGCTTACCTGCAGAGCCTTTCCGGCCTCTCCAAGGGTGATCGCGTCGCGATCATGATGCCCAACCTGCTGCAATACCCGATCGCGCTGTTCGGCATCCTGCGCGCCGGGCTCACGGTGGTGAACGTCAACCCGCTCTACACCGCGCGCGAACTTGAGGCGCAGATGAAGGATTCGGGTGCCCGCGCCATCGTGGTGCTGGAGAACTTCGCCCACACCCTGCAAAAAGTGCTGCCCACCACCGCCATCCGCCACGTGATCAGCACCCAGGTCGGCGACTTCGTACCGGCGCCCAAGCGCTGGCTGATCAATGGCCTCGTCAAGCACGTCAAGAAGATGGTCCCCAAATGGGACATCCCCGAAGCCATGTCCTTGCGCGACGCGCTGCAACGTGGCGCACACAGCACCTTCACCCCGGTCCCGCTGACGCGCGAGGACATCGCCTTCCTGCAATACACGGGCGGAACCACCGGCACCGCCAAGGGCGCCATGCTCACCCACGGCAACATGCTCGCCAACCTCGAGCAGACCAACCTGTGGATTTCGGGGAGTTTCAAGGAGGCGCGCGAGATCGCCATCGCCCCGCTGCCGATGTACCACATCTTCTGCATGACCTCGACGATGGCCTTCATGAAGTGGGGCAGCCTGACCGTGCTGATCACCAATCCGCGTGACCTGCCCGGCTTCGTCAAGGAGCTGCGCAAGTGGAAGTTCAGCGTCATGACCGGGGTCAACACCCTGTTCAACGGGCTGATGAACACCCCAGGGTTCGACAAGCTCGATTTTTCCGGGCTCAAGCTCGCCGTCGGCGGCGGCGCCTCGGTCTTGAAGCCGGTCGCCGAACGCTGGCAGAAAATCACCGGCAGCAACCTGACCGAAGCCTACGGCCTGACCGAAACCTCGCCCGGCGTCTGTTGCACGGTGATCGGCACGCCATGGAACGGCACCATCGGTCTGCCCGTTTCCTCGACCGAGGTGTCGATCCGCGACGAGAGCTTCAACGAATTGCCGCTGTGGACCGGCACGGGAGAACTCGCCAAGTGCACCGGTGAAATCTGCGTGCGTGGCCCGCAGGTGATGCGCGGCTACTGGAACAACGAAATCGAGACCGCACGCACGCTGCAGGACGGCTGGCTGAAGACCGGCGACATCGGGCACATGGACACGCGCGGCTTCGTCACCATCACCGACCGCAAGAAGGACATGATCCTGGTCAGCGGCTTCAACGTCTATCCGAACGAAGTCGAAGGCGTGGTCATGACCCATCCCGGCGTTGCCGAATGCGCGGTCATCGGTGTTCCCGACGAGCATTCGGGCGAGACGGTCAAGCTCTTCGTGGTGCGCAAGGACCCGTCGCTGACCAAGGAAGACCTCCTCGCCTTCTGCAAGGGGCAGCTCACTGGCTACAAGCGGCCGCACCACATCGAGTTCCGTGACGCCCTGCCCAAAACGCCAATCGGAAAAATCCTGCGCCGCGAACTGCGCAACGAGAGCGTGCCCAAACCTTAACCCGGTCCGGATACCCAAAGCACAAGGCCGCGCCCTCAACGGGTCGCGGCCTTGTTTTATCGGCGGTGCGCAGGAAGCTTCGGCGCGCAATCCGCGCGCGAGGGCCTCAGGCCGGAAGCATGGCGCGGATCACGCCAGCCAGACGCTCGATGCCTTCTTCGATGCGCGGCGGCGGCACGGTGACGAAGGCAAGGCGCAAGGCCTCGCGCACCGGCGCCTCGGCAAAGAACGGCGCACCGGGGACGAAGGCCACGTTCTGTTCGACCGCACGCGCCAGCACCGCCGAGGCATCCATCCCGGCAGGTAGCTCGGCCCACAGGAACATGCCACCGCGCGGTGAATTCCAGCGCACGCCTTCGGGCATGTGGCGCTTGAGCGCGTCGAGCATCGCCGCGCACTGGTCGCGGTAAAGGCTGCGGATGGTCGGGATGTGGCGATCAAGAAAGCCATCCTTGACCACATCGTACACCGCCATTTGCGACAGCGTTGCGGTATGCAGGTCGGTGGCCTGCTTGACCTGCACCAGCTTGGCGCGCAGCGCCGCCGGAGCGACGATGTAGCCCAGGCGCAGGCCGGGCGCCAGCACTTTGGAGAAGGAGCCCATGTACACGGTGCGCTCGGGCGCCAGCGAACGAATCGACGGCGGCGTCTCGCCGTCGTAGGACAGCGCGCCATAGGGGTCGTCTTCGAGGATCAGGAGGTCGAGTTCGCGCGCTTTCTGCGCCAGCCGGTGACGGCGGTCCTCGGCGAGCAGGCGGCCGGTCGGATTCTGGAAGTTGGGCAGGCAGTAGAGGAACTTGGCGCCGCGCATCGACGGGTCGAGCGCCTCGGGGATCAAACCGTCCTCGTCCGAAGCCACGGAGACGAACTCCGGCCCGAACAGCGAGAACGCCTGCAAGGCGCCGAGGTAGGTCGGCGTCTCGACCAGCACCCGGTCGCCCGGATCGATCATCGCCTTGGCCAGCAGATCAAGCCCCTGCTGCGAACCGGAAACGATCAGCACTTCGTCCGCCGACACCGGTGCCGCAGCCGTCGACAGGCGCGCCGCAATCCACTCCCGCAGCGGCGCAAACCCTTCGGTGGTGCTGTACTGCAGCGCCTCGCGTCCGCGCGTCGCCAATACATGGGTCAACGCAGCCTGCATTTCATCGACCGGGAAGGTCGCCGGTGCCGGCAAACCGCCGGCAAAGGAAATGACTTCCGGACGCTCGGTCACTTTGAGAATCTCGCGGATGGCCGAACTCTGAATGGCGCGGGCGCGCTCGGAAAAAAGGCGCTGGACGTCCGGCGCGGCGGCTTGATGCGGTGCTTTGGCGTTCATGATGATCGTGAAA
>RRZU010071285.1_pt1 | contig 13580 bp, 15 predicted proteins | sample 2165561 | NCBI WGS metagenome assembly RRZU01 (sample SAMN10456909, study PRJNA506462) | wastewater metagenome | isolation source: wastewater sludge | place: USA: Moscow, Idaho
CTTGGGTGGGATCGAACCGGGTCCTCATCGCCGGGCCTCCCTCGGGGAGCGTGCGTGGAGGTCGGGGCGGACGATGGCGGCGACCTTGCGGAGCCGGCGGACGCCGAGGACCTGTTCGGCCTGTTCGCTGGTGGCCATGCCCTTGAGCCGCGACGGTCCCCAGCGTTGCCACGTGCTGTAGGCGGCCCAGCCGAGGCTGCCGGTCAGCAGGAGTTCGACGGTGACGACCCACACCCGCGGGTTGACCGCCGCCGAGGCCGGTTCGGCGGCGAGGACGGCGGGGATGCTGCCGAACAGGTCACGGGGCTGGGGCCAAGCCCACGGCTGGCCAGCGGTGAGGTGGGCGAGGGCGTCGCCGAGGTGGATGCCGACGGCGAGGGTGAGCAGGATCGCGCAGGCGATCCCGAGTGGGATCTCCCAAGTGAGCGGGTAGGGGTTGTGGCGGCGGGCGCGCTGCATGGCGGGGCTCCTTGGCGGTCAGTGGGACACGGCGACGCCGCGGGACGGCGTCCGGGTGGTGGTCGAGCGTTGGGCGGCCTGCGCGCCGTCGAGACGCACCCTGGGGACGGTCTCCCAAGGGGCGGGCGGGGCGGCGTCCGCGAGGGACGGCTGGGCACACTCCGGGATGGTGTCGAGCTGCTTGGGGCGGGTGAGGACGGTCTGCTTGATCCCGTTCCATTCGGTGTGGGCCTTGACGGTGCCGGTCACGGTGAGGGGGTCGCCGACCTTGACCTGGTAGGCCCACGCGGCGGAGGTGGTCATCTTCGCGACCGCGGTGCCGCAGTCGACCACGAGCATGACCTGGTCGGGTGAGCGGTAGGTGTACCCCTCGACCCGCATCGCCGTGCGGACCACGCCGGACAAGGTGACCTTCTCCCCGACCCTGCCGGCGTAGTCGACCGTCTGAGCGGCGTCCTGCCGGGCCGTCTCGCGCTGACGGTCGGCCTGCAGGCGTTGGTGGGCGGGGATCGCGCTGACCGCCAACCCGAGGTGCCGGGCGTCGACCGCGGCACCGCGGAGCACCACCACCAGGTTGGCCTCGTATCCGGAGCTGCCCGTCAGCCCGGTCAGCAGGTCGTCGCGGAGCCGGGGAATGCGGGCGGTGGCGTCGGCCAGATGGGGGGCGAGCTGGTCCCGGAGCCGGTCGGCGCCGCGTCCACCCACCAGGGCGAGGCGCACCAGGTCGCGGGTCGGAACGCGGCCATGCTCGGACGCCGACGCGGGCGTCCACCCGAACGCATCGACCGCGGCGGCGGCGTAGGTGAGGACGCTGTGGATGTCCCAGGCGGACGGGGTGCCGCCCTGGCTGCCGCCGAGGGTGTTGGTGATCTCGTCGGCGGTGAGGAACACGGGCAGGGTGTTGTGGCCGAGGAAGTCCTTCAGGCAGGAGCGGCCCACCTGCAGCAGTTGGCCGGTGTCGTCGTGGGAGACCAGCACCGTGGAGCGGCGGGCGCGTGTGGTGTGGCAGTGGTCACACTCCCCGGCCCGAATCTGATCGTTCGGCACCTCGGCGGTGGAGCCGGGCGGGTAGCGCAGGATCGTGCCGCCCTCGACGGCGTCCACGGCGGCGACGAACCGCCACCCTTGGTAGCGGGGCGGGTCGCCGGTGATTGTCACGTCGAAGCCGTGCACGGTGACCGGCAGTCCACCCGCCGACGTGGAGGAACGCGTCGCCGGGACGGCGGACACGTCGATCGTCCCGGAGAACCCCTTCCTTTCGGCGCGTTGCTGGAGCTTGGCCATCTTGGCGCGGGTGGCAGCCAGCTCCTCCGCGTTGAGGAACCACGGGTGGACCCGGTCGGTGTCGGGGGTGTCGGCGTCCATGCTCATCGCCCCCACGCTCGCCGCGGTACATACCGTGGGGAACCCGCGGGTGGGCTCGGGCGCCGCGGGCCTGGGCTGTCCACGCGCTCCCACACCGGGGCGTCCACGGTGGCGGCGTCCGGTGTGGCGGTGGTGGCCTCGGACGCCGAAGGTCCGGCGCCGGGCGGGGCGTCCCGTTGGGCGGCTTCCTTCGCTTGACGCTGTTCACGGTAGAAGTCGCGGTGGGGGTCGTACTCGAGGACGCGCACCTCCCGCGGCGACCACCACAAGCCGAGGAACACCTGGTAGGCACACACGAAGTAGTGACCCTCCTTGCGTGCCGGGACCGGGCGGCCGCCCCGCACACTGATCAGGTAGGGGTACCGGCTGGGCGTCTCGTTCGAGTCCATCGAGCTCCTTCCCTTCTTGTCGATGGTCAGCGGTGCAGCGCCGGCGCCGGGCCCACGGACTGCCGCGGTAAGGCCTGCCGGTCCCGCGCGGCGCCGTCCAAGGCGGGACTCGTGAGGCGTTCCCACACGGGCACGGGTACGGACGCCGCCCGCAACCCGGAGGCGTCCGGGGTGGACGTCATCGTCGGCCACGCAGCGCTCGCGTCGGCGTCCACGGCGAGTTGCCGGGTGGAGGCGACGGCGTCCACGGGGCGGCCGACCTGGACGGACAGGTCGGCCAGGGCCTCCTCGACGAGGGTGGGGGCGGGTTGGGTGGCTTGCAGAATCCTGTCGGTGGCCCCGATCACGCGCTGGCCGGTGGCCTTCACGGTCTCTTCGACGGTCGGCCCGTCCCCGGTAGCGGCCTGGTGGGCCCAGCCGGCCACGTAGTTGAACGTGTACTGGGAGGCGTCCAGACCGTTGGCCTGAGTGACCAGGAACGCGACGCTCTCGGCTTCGACCTCCGCGACACCTCGGCACGAGAAGTTGTCCCGCCGTTCGGAGGCGTGCAGCAGGACGTGTCCGGCTTCGTGGGCGAGGGTCTTGACCGCTTGGGCGTCATCGACATCGCCGCGGACCCGGACTTGCCGGGTGTCGAAGATCGTGACCCCGTTCGCCTCGCCGCAGTCGCCACGGGACACGCTGTAGCCCTGCGCTTCGACGAAGGCTTGCAGGGCGTCCCACAGGCCCGGTGGTGCTTGCCCGGTCAGCAGCCTCGCCTCGGGCGGTTCGGGCAGCGGGTCGCCGTCGGTCTGGGACACGTCGAACACGCTCACCGGCTTCACCCCGACCACGCGGACCTCCATCGCCGGCTTGCCGTCGGCGTCCCGTACGGGCCGTCCCTGCGGGTCGAGCTTGGGCTCGCGGCGGGTCACGGGTCCGTACACCTTGATCGACTGCTCACCACGGCGGACCTGCCGACCGCGGGCCTGCCACGCGCGATAGCCGGCGACCATCGTCGCCTGCGGCTTCTGCGCCCAGATCAGCAGGGTGTTGTTGAAGCTGTACCGGTGGAAGCTGTTCGCGAACCGCAACCAGGACGCCCACCCCTCACCGGACGCCAACGCGGCGACCTTCTCGGCCAGTTGGGTGTGCATCGTCTCCAGGGTCGCCTGACGGGCGGCGTCCGCCTCCTCCCGGTCGTAGCCGGAAGTCCTTCGACCACGCGTTGCCATCGGGCTCACCGGCCGTGGAGGAGCTCGACCTGGGCAAGCAGGTCGGCGATCACGTCGACGTCACCGTCGGTGGCGCGGAGTTCCTCGATCTGGCCCAGCAGGTCCTCAAGGATCAGCGGCACGTCGGCCAGGCCGTTGCGGACGTCGTCGGAGTCGGTCTCGATGCCCATTGATGTTTCCTCTCGCGGTGGCTCTCACCCTCCAGAAGTGAAGAACCACGGCCCCCGCGGACACCTGGTTCGGTTTTCGGCTGGTTCTTCCCGTGGACCGGTCGCGACGACAAGCTGATGTCCCCGGGGTCGGGGAGGGAGCGACGCCAATTTGGTCGCGGTCATGTCGGCCGTGCTCCTGGGCGGCTGCACATGGCCGAGCCTGACGACCTTCACTGCGGAGTCGACTGTCAGGCTCAAGGCGGCGTCCGCATCGGACGGGGACACCTTTACCGCACTCGACGCCACCGGCGAGAAGGTCCGGATCCGGCTCCTCGGCATCGACGCCCCCGAAACCGCCGACGACGAGCCGGCCATATGTGGCGCCGACCAAGCCACCGAGGCACTGCGACGCCTCATCGCTGGACCGTGACGTGGCCAGTTGTCCGTTCGCGGACTCAGTCGACCGCTACGGTCGGCGGCTCGCCTACGTCAAGGTCGACGTCCAGAACGTCGCCCTCACGCTCATCCACACAGGCATGGCCGCAGCATGGCGCCCCGGCAGCGAACCCCAATCCACCCGGTACACCGACTACCGGGCAGCCGAACGAGCCGCCCGCCCCCACACCGGTCTGTGGGCCACCTGCGAAACCCTGGGCTGCGAAGAGACACCCAGCAGAGCGGCGCCCAACACCGACCTCACCCGACTCGACACGCAGGGCTTGCGGGCCCGGCGAACTGCGACCACGGACCGCGGTCTGCCAACGCCACGGCTACGTCGGGCGCCATCGTGGCCACGGCACTGGGCGAAGATCCGGTGGTCCCCTGAACCCTTGTGCCATACCGTGGTGACACCCGAGAACTCGCGGACGTCAAGCGGCTGCCCGCTCAGGTTTCACTTCGCCGAGGTCACGCTGCGCTGCAACAGGCGATGGGCAAGTTCGGCGCCCTCGGGTTGGGGTTGATCTTGGGAGGCTCGTCGTGCTCGACGTACTGGCCGGATTGCCAGGTCGAGCCGTGGGCGCCCTCGAGGAGCACGAGCTTGCCAGCTTCGTCGCACGGACACTGACAGCGAGAGAGGCGGTTGACCTGCTGGCAAGCGAAGCGCCACCTCTGGCTCTTCTGATCACTCAGGACGGCAAGAAGACGCAGTCGGACCTGAGGATCTTGGTCTCACCCAACGTTCCCGCCCTACTGAACGCGTTGGGAAGGTGAAGGAGAGAGGGGCAAACGAACCTGCGACAGCCTGACGGCAAAGAAGCGACCCGCGGCCATTCCGGTCTCTGTGGTGGCTGGCCATCGTGGGGGCCGCCAGGACGCTGCTGTGTTGCGGTCGCTGCCTGGAGCTTTCGGAGGTGTCGACGGCGCTTTCTTGCTGATCCGAGTGGCGGTTCAATCCTGCTGGTCTCTAATCGGGGTCAGGTTCGGCCCACTCAGGTCCGCCGTGCGAGGATCCCAATCGAGCAGTCGTCCTTCGTGGCCCGACGCAGTTGCGTGTCGACGAACCTTCTCAGGCGTTTCCTTTGTTCGGGATTCCTTGCATGGGTAGGGCGCATACCACCAACAGCTTCGACGAGCTTCGCACAGGCTGGCGCTAGCGTCTTGGCGCGATAGTCGTAGAGGCGTGCGCTCGTCCCATCGCTCATCTGTATAAAGCCCGCAACCCCGTCCAAGCTCCCTCGTGAGAGCCGCATGGAGGCTGACGCATTAGCAGAGGTGACGAACGTTGTCTGGTTCGCGAACTCGTCGTTGTCCGGTGCCGATACGACACGCAGGTCACCATGCTTGATGTAGCCGATGACGCCGTCTCCGATATGGATGACAACGAATCGGTCAGCCGACACAGCGACAGCGAGGAAAGTCGACGCAAGATCAGCCACGGAGCAGTCGAGCCTGGCCGCAACCTGTTCGAGCCGCGCACGAAGGCGTTCGAGAATCTCACGACGTGACTGCTCTGCATCAACGCTCGTGACCAAGTCCGCGAACTTCTCGGCCAGTATCGCGCAGCCCTCTGTCACCACCGCCTGGGCGCCGAACTCGGAGTGTGCCGCCGAGCCAGCGCCGTCTGCAAGGCAGAGGACCTGGACGCCGCGAAGTGACAGGTAGGCGGTCCTGTCCTGTCCGCGCGTGCCGTCCCGCATATGTCCTCGGCCCCGGACTTGGTAGTGGAACTCGTTGAACACCTACAGCTCCGCCCAGCCTGCCAAGCCCTCAAGGTCGAGCTTGACCGTGTCCCCGGGTGTCGACCGGGACACGCGGGACACGGACTTCGACAACCACTCGAAGAACTCCTTGAAGCTGAGCCCACGCAGCCTCAGTGGGGGTCGGTTCGGGCTGAACCGCGCCAGAACGCCCATGTCAGCGTCGGCGCCGATCCCGATGGGGAATACGGTCAGCTTCTTCTGAGAGACGAGTTCGGTCACTCGCTGCACGGCGCGCTCCAGCTCCGCGGGGCGGCCATTCGGTTGGCCGTCGGTCATAAGTACGAGCCAGGGCTGGTAGTAGAGGACGCCGGCGCCGGAGTAGACCGACTTGCGCCTCTCCAGAGTGTCGAGTGCGAGGTTCACACCTTCACCGAGGGCGGTGCCCCCCGTGGGGGTGATGGTGTCGACCGGCTTGATTCGATCCACGCTGGCGAAGTCTTGGATGAGGCTTGCTGCGGAATTGAACTCGACGATGCTCACCTCAGCGGCGTCGTGCGCGTCGTCGTCCTCGTCGATGGCGTCGTAGAAGAGGTTGACGCCCTCCATGAGCTCGCGGATCTTGTCGCCCAGCATTGACCCGCTGGTGTCGAGGCAGAGGGTCACGGGTACGCGAGGAGTCGGGTTCTCGACGAGGTCGTCAGATCCGATGGTGAGTGCCATTGCAGTGTCCTTTCAGTTCGGGCTGGAGGTCGCGAGGCTTCAGAGGTTCAGCCACTCGAGGAAACGCCCCCAGAGACTCTTCCTGGGCGTCGCGTTCATGGTCTTGGTTGGTGTACTGGCGGGTATTGAGAGGCGGGGTGGGTTCGTTGGGGTGAGCCTCGGTGGGCATGACTTCCTGATTGCCTGGTGCGTCTTCGGGATGTCAAGTCCCTTGCCTCTGAACCACCCTTCGTGCTCGAGCGTGATGAAGGGCTGGCGGCAGTCCACACACAGTCGGGCAGGATCCAGCTCCCCTGCCTTCTTGACGCAGATCGCGCAGCGCCCGTAGGTGAGCGCCGTCTTCGGTGTTGGGCTCCCGCAGTCCTTGCAGGGGATGAGTTGACATTGTGAGCAGCGGCCATCGACGAGGTAGCGCCGTGGCTTCTCCTTGGAGCAGTTGATGCAGGCCGCATAGTTGCGCTTGCGGTTGCACTCCCAGCACAGTCCCTCCCGCAGAGCGTCGCCCTGCTTCGGCTTGCCACAGTCCGAACACCTTGACAGGTTCAGTCGGCAGTCGTCGCAGAGGCTTGGCGTCCGGTAGGACTGCCTGTCCTCTTGCCATCGTCCGATCATCGACGTGCCGCACTGGGCGCAGTTGTACTCGGGGGTGTCGGCCCCCTTCTTCCTGAATCGAGTCGGATACACGTCGTGCGACATCCGGTCGAAGTCATCAGCGCTGCCGAAGAACTGCTTGTAGTCGCGGAAAACGTGGAGCCACTCGATCGCGGACGGTCGGCTCTGATAACGGTTGCCGTCGCGGTGGAAGGTGTTCCAGAACATGCGCTTTACTGGTGGGGGCAGGTGGCTCCACATGTACTTCCAGTTACCCTCCGGTTGGTCTCGATCGGACGGACCTCCGAACTGGAACGAGAACTTGCCCTGCTTGATCAGTGTCGCGAAGTCACCTCCGTCGACACCGGTTCGGGCGTAGGGGAACTGGCCGGTGATGAGGATCATGAACAACATGGTCGCGACGGCGAACAGTTCCTCCTGCTCGGTGCGCAGGGCGTCTGAGTAGTCACCGGTGAGGCTGGGAGCTGTGAACATAGGTGTCCCAACTGGGCAGGGGTAACCCTCCAATTGCCAGGAGTCTGCGTCGATGATCCAGACGTCCTTGTTTCCGTCGACCATGACGTTCTTGGGGTTGATGTCCCCGAGGAGGATGTTCAGCGAGTGCAGGTAGGCTACCTTCTCCAAGAACGAGATGCACACGTCGACGAGGTCGGCTTTCGTCCAGTTTGGATAGGTCCGCTTGAAACGCGCAGGGCGCATGACGGTGGCTTGAAGCTCTTTCCCGGCGGCGCGAGGCATTGCGTACCCGACGAACTCACCGTCGAGGTTCATGATTAGGCTGGTGGGAAAACCGATGCCGGCCTGCTCGAAACCCCGGGAGAGCAGAAGCTCGAGCTTCTCGCGCCGGTGCTGGGTGCGATGCTCGGCGTCGAATATCTTGACGACGCTGCGCTCGTCGTCCCTGACGCTGTACACGCGACCCTCGCCGCCTTCACCGATCACTGGCCCCAGAGTTAGAGTCCCACTTCCCCGCCCGGCGGACAGGAAACGTACTTCCTGGCCCTCATCGGGGCGCGAAACCTCTTTGAGGACCACATCGGGTGCCTGCATCGCAGCGACCCCGCTGAACGCGCCACCTGTGCGGTTCGCACCTGTCCCTGCCGGGTGTGTGTGCGGGGACTTTGCCTTACGGGGCCCCGGATTCCCCCGGACCGGGCTCACTCGAAACGTCTCTTGGAACGCGGCCAGTAGGGGCGTGAGCGAGGCGACTTCGCTGGAATCCTTGCTGTCCCCGCTCCCCTCTTCAAGGTGACGGATCTTCCGCTCAAGCTTTCGTGCGCCCCGCTCATACAGCACTTGGTCGCTTTCAACTTCGATCAGGCCATCTCGGGTCAGGACTCCGGCGATGAGGCGTCGGTGCGTCTCAGCGGCGAGCAGCCGTATCCGCAAGCGCAGTGTGATGTCGTTCGTGATCAGGCACATCTCGAACCGGTGCGCCGCACGTCTGAACACCTCGACGAAGAGATCGTCGGCGTACGGGTTCGAGACGTCGCCCAGGTCCTTACGGATCAAGCGTTCGCCCTCGGCCGCGTCGAGGAAGGCGAGCGCATTCCCTGCCTTCTTGATGGCGGCGACACGGTCCTCGCTGAGCCCGGTCGTTTCGATCTGGCTCTGCTTCTGGAGCTCGTCCACGACCTTGCTCGGAACAACGACCCTGTGCTCCTCGTGGGAACGAATCGTCTCGGCGCAGCGCTCAAACAGCCTCTTGAGTCCGCCGTCACGGGCCGGGTGGGTGTCCATGAACACGTTCGTGTCGATGAACAGCCTGCGACCTGTTGCGATGAACTCCTCCGGTGACACGGTGCTTGTAGCGTTGTCGAGGGTCACTGCGACTCGTTCCCTTCTCCGAATGGTCGACGCGTCCGCGACCGCTCGGTACCGAACCTAACGTTGCTCTGGAAGTTCGCGGATCTTGCGGAGAACTCCCCGAGGATCTCGGAGGCTCTGTTGCGGCTGACTTGGCGAGCATGCTGGTAGGCCAGGAGTTCGTCAGCGGGCACGCGGTGATGCGTTCCGACTTTGACCGCTCCGATTTCCCCGGACTCGATGAGCTTCATGAGCGATGCGCGCGAGATCCCGAGCATGGATGCTGACTCGGTGGTCGTGTAGAACTCCCTGACGGCGACGACGACCGCCCCGGAACTGTGCTCCGCCTCCAGGAGGGTCAGCAGCTTCTCGGCAATCATTCGCGGGATCACGAGGCTGACTCGTACGGGGTCGGATGACCCGTCAAGCGCATCGTGAAGGGCGTCAATTGCGTCGTCGAGTGGCTCCGACATCCATCCCCCATCAGGTACAACAGATTCTAACTGCTGTAAGTGTGAGCCAACTAGCGCAACTGGCGCAAGGGTTGCCGGTCGAGATGGACGTGTCAGCTTTGAACGCTGAGGTGGACGTGGTCGAGGTGTCGCAGCGTCGGGTTGCTGGTCGGTCCGTTGGGGTGGGTGTAGGGCGTCCAGCCTTGTGAAGGGCGGTAGGCGCGCCAGACGTGGTCGTCGTAGATGACGTACTTGACGTTGAGTTCGGTGGCGTGGGTTTGGAGCCAGCGGGCGACTTGCCAGCCGCGGGCTCGGCCTTCGGTGGTGTTCCAGCTCGGGATCATGAAGTCAACAGCGCGGCCGGCAGGGTGGTCGGAGGTGTTGGGTCGGTTCCCCACGCCGCCCATGCTGGTGATCCAGGGGAAGGCTGCTTTGACGCACCGCAGCGCTCGGAGAGCAGCGGGCTGAAGGCCACGTTCGGCGGCGCTGCCGGAGGGTGGACAGAGGCCGTCAGGCAGCTCACCCGCTTCGGTTGTGCAGGCTTGGGTGGCGTAGTGCTGCGCGTAGGCGAGCACGTCGTTGACGTACCAGATCGCTCGGTTGTAGCCGAACAGGGCGCGTCGGACACCGTCGTCCCCGTTCGCCGCGCCCAAGGCGGCGAGGTAGTTGGCGGCGGAGTGGATGCTGTCGGCGTCGTTGAGGATGTCGGCGCGGCCGTCGCCGTTTCCGTCGATACCGTAGGCCGCGAAGGTGGCGGGCAGGAACTGCATAAGTCCTCTGGCTCCGGCCGAGGAGGTGGCGGTGAGGCGTCCGTGGTTGGTTTCCGCCATGCCGACGCCCGCGAGGAGCGGCCACGGCAGCCCGTGGGCGGAGGCCGCCTCTTGGTAGAGCGTCAGGATCGTCGCGGGGATGTCGGCGGGTGGGTTGGTGAGGCTGGCGCGGCGCTCGTCGCCCGGGGTTGGTAGCGGCTCGAGAATGTCGAGGGTCCCGTCTGCGCCGACGGTGGCGCATGGGTTGGCGTTGAGGGAGCCTGCGGCGGGGGTGGCGACGGTGGCGATGATCAGGGCGGAGCCGAGGGGGACGCCGAGCAGGAAGGCCAGGACGGGGGCGAGCAGCCAGGCAAGCGGGTTCATGTTCGCTCCTCATCGTGCTGAGTCCAGCGCATCGTTGGTGTAGGCGAGGGCGGCCTCGGCCGGATGGAGGATGGTTGCGACCTTGTACTGGCGGTCGCCGACGCACCACAGGGCGCGTCCTTTGCCGTGCATGGCCCAGCCGGTGACGAGGTCCTGGGCGATGGGGCCGAGCCCGAGGAGACGTTCGAGTTCTTCGCCGACGGCTTGGTCCTGTCCGTGGAGGATTTTGATGTCTGCCAGGTGGAGCAGGTCCTTGGCGATCGCGGTCGCCTGCGAGCCGGCGTCCCCGGCCGACAACAGGTCGGAAGGTTTGTGGGCGACGGCGAACTGGATGTCGCCGTCCCGCCGGGAGAGCCGCAGGTCCGCGTCGAAGCTCTTCACGGCGTCCGGACCGAGCCTGAGTTGCTTCCACGACTCGTCTCGGACCACGATGCGCAGGTCGCCGGGGGCGGCGAGCTCGCGCATGCCGCGTCCCCAGCTGTTGAGGCACGTGAGGGCGATCCCGACGGCCTCGTCCCCCAAGGCTTCAAGCCGGGACAGCGACAGCGACTGGATCGGGGCGGTCCAGTCGACGGCGATGGTGGTGTGGTCGTCGAACAGCCCGGCCAGCGCCCCGGACACGAGCTGGCCCAGGGCGTCCCGCAGCAGACGGGTCTCGTCGAGGAACTGGCGTTCGGTGGCATACCGGCATTCCCTGACGAGTTCCGCGGTGGGTTGGTCGAGGAGGCGCCACAGCTGCGGGATGGTGGTCTCGGTCAGCCGGGTGTTGCCGGCGGTGTAGCCGGTGAGGTGCGCGAGGGCGGTCTTGACGACGACTTCGTCGGTGGGGCCGAAGGGAACGTGGGCATCGCCGAGGCGTTGGGAGCCGACGAGGCCGCGGACGAGGGTGAGCCAGCGTCCGAACACGATCGCCGCGCGGCGTTGGGCTTCGGCGGTCGGGAGGTCGGCCCAGCCTTGGGCCAGCGGTCCGAAGGCGAGGGGGTTGATGCGGGCGCCGAGCCCGTGGCCGATCGCGAAAGGCTGGACGCCCAACGCGCGGCAGAGCTTCTCGTACTCGTCCTTGGGGTCGCCGAGGATCAGGGTGCGGTAGCCGAAGTCCATCATCCGCAGGCAGAAGGCCTTCACCGTGCCGGACTTGCCGCGTCCGGGTTTCCCGAACGCGCAGATGTTCGGGTTGGTGACGGGGATCGCGTCGTCGAGGACCCACCCGTTGGGGTCGGCGTAGAACGAGCCCCCGGAGAGGTGGTCGATGCCCATCTGGGCGCCGGTGGGTGGCAGGCCGGGGGCGGCGATCAGCGGCCACAACACCGGTGCCTGGTCGGAGGTCATCCGCCACACCGACACGGGCGCGGACGCCGGCGCCCAGCCGCGTCCACGCTGTCGGACGCCACGGCGCGGGGTGGGCGGAAAGAACCGTGCCTCCCTCACCGGCGGCGCGGGCTTGTCGAGGGTGGGGAGTTGGTGGCCGAAGTCGGCGAGCAGGCGGGCGGTGTCACGACCGCGGGAGGCGTTCATGCGTCGCTCCGGCGGGTGAGGCTGACTCCGAGGGGGAGGGTGGAGGCCGCGAAGGCGGCGTCTTGGGCGAGGTCCAGGCGGAGCGGGGCGTAGCCGGCGCGGCGGATTGCGGCGTCGAGTTTGCGGCCGTACTCGCTGATACGGGTGGTCTTGGCGACGGTGACGGTGGCGACGGCGTAGGGGCGGGTGAGGGCGTGGCCGCGGGCGAGCTTGTCGTCGAGGTGGTAGGTCTTGGCGGCGTCCGCCCGCTGCCGTGCGCGCATCTTGACGCCGGCTTTGGCGCGGAGGCTGGCGCCCATGTCGGCGGCCCACTCTGCGTTGGCGGACTGCCGGTCGGCGGTGGTCTGGCGCAGCAGCGGGAACGCGACCACGAGGCTGCGGCGTTCGCCGGGTTCGCTGGGCACAAGGACGGGGGCGAGGGCCCCGAGGGCTGCTCCTTTGTCGGGCAGCTTCACCGTGGCTGAGACCGAGTTCCACGCGTCGTGGGAGTAGTGACGGGGGGCCACATCGGCGCCGGAGGGTCCGGCGTGCGCCCAGGGGACGTCGGCGTTCACCGCCGGGTTCGTCTCGCGTTCGTTGAGGGCCTCGATGATGCCGGCGCGGTCACCGGGGGCGAACCCGGTACGGACCGCGAGCGCGAGCTGCGGGCTGGTGAGCCAGGTGACGTCGGTCGCATTCAGCCCGCCTCGGAGTTGGGCCTCAACCTCGCCCATCAGCAAGTAGAGAACGCGGGCTCGGCCCTCGAGGCCACCGCCGGCCTCCCGGGCCTCCCGACCGAGTCGAGTTTCGGGGACCACGATCGTGGCGAAAGACTCGGTGCGGACCGACGCGCGGGCCAGGGTGGCGGCCAGGTCGTCGTTCACCTGGGTGGCCAGCGCTGGGCTGGTGGGACGCCGGTGCTGGCGGATCCACAGGTCGCGTTCGGCGCCATCGTCGGGGACGGTTCGGACGAGGATCAGGAGTTCATCGATGAGTTCGGTACGGGCGCACACGTCGAGGAGGTCGGCGAGCCCGGCGCCCTGCCGGACCCGGGTGGCAGCGTCGGCGAGTCCGATGCCGGGGTGGGTGATCGAGCAGGTGACCGCCCAGGTGCGGGCCGCCTTGTCCTGGATGATGGCGGCGCGGGCGAGGGTGGATCCCTGCGGTGGGCCGTCGTGGATGGTGATGCCGGCGAGGACGCCGGGCAGGTCAGCCTGGGCGAGGTCCTCGGCGCGACCGGCCGCGGCGTGGGAGCGGAACCGGGTCCAGCCGCTCAGGGTGCCGACCGCGTACTTGCCGGTGGCCAGCAGCCAGCCGGTGGCGGAACGGCCGCGAACCGGAACGACCACAAGGACGGCGAGGAGCGCCCAGACGAGCGCGAGGGTGCCAACCAGCGGCCATTGTTGAGCGTTGATCGCCCAGAACACAGGCAGGCTCGTCAGGGCGAGGGTGCCGAGTTGCGAGCCGGTGAGGCCGAAGAACCAGCCGATGCGGTTCTTGGCGTAGTCGGAGTAGACAGCCACAGGGGTGCTCCTTCGAGGAGGGGGTCAGACGACGAGGACGGCGGCTTCGCTGGCGCTGACCTGACCGGCCGCAACACCGGCGCCTGCTGGTGCAGCTCCGGTGCCAGCGGCGGGAGCCGC
>RRZU012902716.1_pt1 | contig 13579 bp, 10 predicted proteins | sample 2165561 | NCBI WGS metagenome assembly RRZU01 (sample SAMN10456909, study PRJNA506462) | wastewater metagenome | isolation source: wastewater sludge | place: USA: Moscow, Idaho
GAAATCGTAACCCCGGTAAATTTTCCAGTGCTTCGGGATGGCAAACGGCGCAATGACATGGGTCCAGCGCTGGTCCTCATAGTGGGCCGGGTCGTTCCGCCACTCGGTGAACACCTGCCCCTGAAAGCTGTCCCAGCTGCCGTAGAGCAGGGCCTGCTTTTCCGCTTCCGGCAGGCTGGCCAGAGCCGCCAGATAATCCGGGTCGTTTTCCAGCAGGGCTGGGTTATCGAACACGCTGGACGGGATGAACACCCGCGCCCGTTTCAGTTTTTTCTCCGTGCCGTCCGGCATCCGCACCGGGTATTCTTCCACGATGGGCGTACCGGGCGGGGCCGGTGTGATGAACCGGGCCTTGACCCAGCCGTGCCCCACCCCGCCGGGGTTGGTGGTGGCCCGGAGATACACCCGGGTGCCCGGGCCGGTAGGGCGGTTGCGGCTCATCAGGTAGCTGTACTCTTCCCATTCAAAGTGGGTGAGCTCATCAAAGCCGATAAAATCAAAGGCCTTGCCCTGATAGTTCGTCCGGTCTTTGGTGTACTGCAGGGAGCCAAAATAAATTTTCGCCCCGCTGGGGAACACCCACACATGGCTGGTGGCGTTGTACTGCGCCCCGGGGAATGCCCGGCGGTAGTACAGCTGGCTTTTGTCCACAAGGTCGGTCAATTGCGGGTAAGTTTTGCGGAGGATGAGGGCCCGGTAGTGCGGGATGTGCACCTGCCGCAGCGCCTCGATCACCAGCGCGTCGCTCTTGCCGCCGCCTGCCGCCCCGCCGTAGAGGGCTTCCGGCTCCGGCCGCCGCATAAATTCCAGCTGCCTCGGCTGGGGCCGCCAGACCACGGCGGCTCTCTTGGGTTCACTCATGCTTCCTCCACCGACGGCAGCAGCACCACGCCGCAGACCGTGCCCTCGGCCTCCACGCCCTGCTCGTTCAGCGTCCTCGCCACCGCGGCCAGGTCTTTTAAAACAGCGGTGGCTTCTTTCAGTCCCTTGAAGCTGCCGGGGTCTGCCGGGCCGTCTTTGTCCGCTGCCTTTCTGGCCGTTTTCTGCCGGGCGTTCAGCTCCCGGACTTCCTGCGCCAGCAAGGTACTCAGGGTGTCGGTGGCCCGCTGTAAGCTTTCCATGCTCTTACTGGCGGGCTGTTTTGTCTGCCCCATCCTGGATTCTTCACTTCCTTTCCTGTTTGGCTTGGCAACAGGATACCATAGCGTTCCGCCCCCCAACAGTGCACATTTTTCAGATACTTTTTGCTTATTTTTGATTTGATTATCCAAATTGTATAATAATAGTATCTAAAAAACTCCCTGCCTGTGTTCTTTTCCACAAGCAGGGAGGTTTCATGCTGTAATTCTTTTACAAAAGCCGCTTAAAAATCGCGCATTCTTTCCGAGGTGCTCTTACAGCGTCTCCACCCGGTCAAACAGGCCCTTGGCGGCTTCCACAGCGTCCTTGCTGCCAAACGCTACCCGGACGCTCTTTGCCATCTGCCGGGGCAGAGCGGCGGCCTGGGCTTTCAGGGTGTCGGCGTCCACGGCGCAGAGGGCGGCACGGTCGGCCGCTGCCATCTCGTCCGTGATGCCGCAGAAATACCGGCGGTCCAGCTCCTTGGCCTGGGCGTAAGGCTTGCGGGGCGTGTCGAGCTTTGCCACCGTGCCCACGATGAACTCGTTCATGTCCTTTTCGGTGTAGTCCCGCGCGGCCAGGTCTGCCGGGCCCTTGGCAAAGGTGTCATAGCTCTCGGTCAGGTGCGGGTCACGGTAGGTGTAGAGGTACTCCACGCCATCCTGGGTCAGCATCCCGGTGCCGTACGCGCCGCCCACCTCGCGGATCTGGTGCCACAGATACTCGTAGCTCATCACCCGGGCCAGCACCTTGCGGGCAGCGCACCGCTCCATGGGCCAGACCAACAGGTCGTAGTTCACGCCGCCGTCAATGATGAACGCCTCGTTCACCGGGGCCGTCAGCTCCTCGGTGTAGGCACAGGCCGTGCCCCGCTCCACCTCTGCAAAGGCACTGCCCGGCAGCAGCTTCCGCAGGGTGTCCAGCCCGGCCTCACTGCCATGGAAGCTCACGGTCAGCTGGGCGTGGTGCAGGATCTTCTCCCGCAGGGCCTCAAATTTGGCCCCCACAGCGGCCCAGTCGGCCTTTTCCAGCAGCTCGCACAGGAAATGATACGCCGTCACGCCGCTCACCCGCTCGGTCAGGGCGTTCTCCACGGTAAAGTGTGCCCCGGCGCGGACGGCCGCATAGCTGTTGCCCTGCTGGATGAACTGCTGTTCCATGTTCAGCTTCTGCTGGCTCAGCACCCGGGCATAAGCGGCCTCGGCGCCTGGCCCGGTCAGCCGGGTCTCGTACAGCCACTCGCCGCCCAGCTCCACGGCCTTTTCCAGGCTCCGCTCCAGCAGGCTCATGCTCAGGGTCAGCTTGGTGTGGCAGGGGCTGCCCGCCTGCCGTCCGGTCCAGATGCTCAGGGCCACGCTGCTGTTGCCCAGCCAGGTGCCGCGCAGGGTGTTCAGCTCCCGGGCCGTGTGGCGCGGGGTGTCCAGCTCGTCCAGCACGTCGGTCAGCAGATCGAGATACTGCATTTCTTCCGGTGTCAGGCTGCCCAGGTCGTAGTAGAAATTCAGGTAGGTGCTGCCCGCCGAGGGGTGGTGCAGCAGGGTAGCTCCGGCCAGCTGCTCTTCCCCGCCCGCGGCGCTCTTTTCCCCGCTGCCAAGATCGGCCACGGTCAGCGGGTGCTCCAGCACCAGCTTGCCGTCCACACGGGCAGCCTGTGCCTCTTCCTCTTTCTTGGGCAGGGTCGGCACCTGGGTCACCTGCACCGGCTCTGCCGCAAACAGGTCTTTCAGCAAAGCATCGAACCAGCCCTCGGCCAGTTTCTCCCGCAGGGAGGCAAACAGGCTGTTGGTGTGCAGCAGCATGGCCGGGTCGCCGGTGTGCAGCCAGCCCGTGGCCGCGTTGATGGCGTCCAGCACGCCGTCCGGGATGCTGCCCGGCCGCTCCAGCGAAGCAAACTCCGCCGCGTTCAGAGAGGCCAGCAGCAGGTCTTCCGGGATGCCCTCAGCCAGGATGTCGTCCACGGCTTTCCGCACGCCCGCGGCAAACCGGGCCGCCGTATCCTCGGTGGCACCGCGCAGCACCAGCTCCAGCGTGGGCTGTAACGTGCTGTCGTCAAACCCGATGTCGATGTCCGCGCCCAGCTTCTCGTTCAGCAGGGCCGCTTTCAGCGGGGCCTGATTGGAGCCCAGCAGCGCGTCCAGCAGGATCTCCACGCCCAGCTGCCGCTCCCGGTCTGCAAAGGCTCCGGTATACCAGGCCAGAGCGCACTGCACCTCGTCGGCCTCCGGCTTCTCGGTGTAGTAGGGGATCTTCACCTGCACGCCCGGCTGCTCGTCCTGCATCGTCAGGCGGGGGCGGCTGGTGCCCTTGGGCATCCTGCTCAGGTAGGCCTCGTCGAGGAATGCCAGCGCCTCCCCCATGTTCAGGTTTCCGTACAGGGTGATGCAGCAGTTGTCCGCGCTGTAGTGGCGGTGGTACACCCGCTTGTACTTCTCATAGGTCAGCGCCGGGATGGAAGCCGGGTCGCCGCCCGAGACAAAGCCGTAGGCCGTATCCGGGAACATGGCCCGCTCCAGCGCGTTCTGCAGCTGGGCGTCCGGGGAAGCCAGAGCGCCCTGCATCTCGTTGTAGACCACGCCGCTCACGGTGCCGTCCTCGCCCCGGTGCCAGCCCTCCTGCTCAGACACGGCCTTGTCCACCATGGCCCGCGGGCAGAACACCGCGTTGAGGTACACGTCCATCAGGTTCTTGAAATCCGTCTCGTTGGGCGTCGCAAAGGGGTAAACGGTCTTGTCCGGGAACGTCATCGCATTGAGGAACGACGCCATGCTGCTCTTGAGCAGCTGCAAAAACGGCGATTTGACCGGGTACTTCTCACTGCCCGCCAGCACCGAGTGTTCCAGGATATGGAACACTCCCGTGTCATCGGACGGGAATGTCCCGAACCCGATGCCAAAGCCCTTGTTATGATCGTCATTTTCCACCAGCAGTACCGACGCCCCGCTGACATCATGGGTCAGCACCGTCAGGGTGCCGTGCTGCTCCGGGCAGTCTTCCTGCTTTACCAGAGTGTAACCGGGATATTGCTTCATCGCTGTTTCTCCTTTGGTTTTTATTTTTTTGCCTTTATTGTATCATTCTTCCGGGTAAAACACAACAAACCAAAAGCGGCAGCCTCCCGCTCCCGGGAAGCTGCCGCTCTGTCTTTTAATTTACGCTGTCGGTAATGACCCCCGCTTTGCACGACACCCTGAACAGCACAAAGCCCACCACGAACAGCACGATGAGGGAACCGACGCCCACATTGGCGCTGCCGGTCAGCTGGCTGCCCACGCTGACGATCATGGTGCCCAGGAACGAGGCCCCCTTGCCGCAGATGTCAAACAGGCCGAAGTATTCGCCGGATTTTTCCGGCGGGATGATTTTGGCAAAGTGGGAGCGGCTGAGGGCCTGCACGCCGCCCTGGAACATGCCCACGATGACGGCCAGCACCCAGAACTGCCACTGCCGGGTCAGGAAGAACGCAAACACCGCAATGCCCGCGTAGGCCGCGATGCAGACCGGGATGAGGGCCGTGGACGGGTATTTCGAGGACAGCCGCCCGAAGATGAGCGCTGACGGGAACGCCACGATCTGGGTCAGCAGCAGGGCCAGCAGCAGACCCGTGGTATCCAGCCCCAGTGCCGTGCCATAGGCCGTGGCCATATCAATGATGGTATACACGCCGTCGATGTAGCAGAAGAACGCCAGCAGGAACCAGAACACCTGTTTATCTTCCGGCAGGTGGCGGATGGTGTGCCCGATGCGGGCAAAGCTCTGGCGGATGGCGTGCCGCTCCACCTCCACATAGTGCAGCTGTTTGTATTGGTTCAGCAGCGGCAGCGTGGTCAGCAGCCACCAGAACGCCGTGATCAGCAGGGCCAGATCCAGAGCTTTCATCTGGCTGATGCCCAGCTTGTCCGCCCCCAGCACAAGGCCCAGACAGGCCACGAACGGCACACAGCTGCCAATGTAGCCCCACGCGTAGCCTTTGGAGGAGACTTCGTCCATCCGTTCCGGGCTCGTCACATCGCTCAGCATGGAATCGTAATAGACAAGGCTGCCCGAGAAGCCCACCTTGGCAATGACAAAGATGACGAGGAACGGCAGCCAGGCGGACATCTTGCCCATGGCAATGCAGCCCACGATGCCCACCCAGACGCAGAGCAGAAAGATGGGCTTTTTGAAGCCTTTCGTGTCCGCCAGAGTGCCCAGGATCGGGCTGAGGATCGCCGTGATGATGGTCACCACCGAGGTGGCGTAGCCCCAGTAGGCCAGATACTCCACCGACGACAGCCCGCCCGCGGCGGCCAGCGCGTTGAAGAAAATCGGAATGAGAGTGGCCACCATCAGCACAAAGGCCGAGTTGCCCACGTCGTACAGGATCCACGCGCGCTCCAGTTTGGTCAGCCGGAACCGCTGCTTGCTCTCTTTTTCCATGTTGCCCCTCTCAGTTTTCCCCAAAGGTGTGCTGGTATGCTTGATCCAGCGGTGCCCCGGTCTGCAGTGTGTCGCGGTATTCCAAAATCAGCCGCTCGGCCAGCGGCAGGGCTTTCTGGTACAGCGCATCCAGCTGCTCACAGCTCTCCGCACAGGCGGGGTTGGGCTGCGGGTTTGCCACCAGCCCGTGCAGGCCCTCGTACCTGCCCACGGCTTTCATGCCGGTCAGCACCACCCAGCGCTTGGCCGGGCTGGAGGCCAGCAGCAGCTTGTGCACGGCCACCATCCCTTTCATGGCGTCGTAAGCCTGCAAAATGGTGATGCCCTGATAGAACGGCGCGATCACTTTTGCCCGCTCCATGCTGGGGTGGATGTGGCTGGCCGTCAAAAAATGCAGCGGGTCTTTGCCATCCCGGCGGAGGAGCATGTTGTCAAACTCCGTTTCAATTTCGCAGTGGCTCACGCCGCTGTCCCGGACATCCTGCTCCACGCGGGGGTGGCAGGTGGAGTCCAGCGCAAAATGGCAGAGGAAGCCCAGCGCGTAGGCCAGCGCGGCGTCTCTATTTTTCGCTTTGTTCACCACGCCCCGGGCCCGCTCGAAGAAAACCGCTCCCGGCTGCTCGTGCATGGCGTTGCCCAATGCGCTCACCGGGGTAGATTTTGCCGCGTGGTAGTAGAACAGCAGGTCCGGCCCGTGCAGGCCGATGTCATACAGCTCCCGGTAAGGAGCAATTTTTTCCTGCAATTCCGCGGGCAGGCGTTCCAGAACATCCGCGCCAAAGCGTCGGTGTGCATAGGTGGATGGCATAACAAAGGCCTCCTTTATTTTACAGCTTACAGCTGCGGCAGCTCGTTTTTCAGGCCGCGGTCCATCAGGGCGCGGACGGCCTCGGCAGCGCTCATGCCGTGGTTGACGATGGCGTCCACCGTCTGCACGATGGGCATTTCCACCTGATATTTTTCGGCCAGCTCCAGCGCGGCGGGCAGGGCGTTCATGCCCTCCACCACCATGCCGACTTCTTTCACGGCCTCCGCCGGGCTCTTGCCCTTGCCAATGAGGATGCCCGCCCGGTTGTTCCGGCTGTGCATACTGGTGGCAGTAACGATGAGGTCTCCGATGCCGGCCAGGCCCGCAAAGGTGTGGACATTGCAGCCCATGGCCACGCCCAGCCGGGCGATCTCCGCAATGCCGCGGGTGATGAGGGCTGCGCGGGCGTTGTCGCCGTAGCCCAGGCCCGTGGAGATGCCCACGCCCAGCGCGATGACGTTCTTCATGGCACCGCTCAGCTCCACGCCCTTGATATCCGGGTTGGTGTAAACGCGCATACAGGTGTTGTTGAACACCTCCTGCACATACCGGGCGGCCTCCTCGTCCGGGCTGGCCGAGACGATGGTGGTGGGCAGGTCAACCGCCACTTCCTCCGCGTGGGTGGGGCCGGAAAGCGCCACCAGACGCACGCCCTTGGGGCCGCCCTCCTTGCCCAGCTCGTCGGCCAGGATCTCCGTCATGGTCATCAGGGTGTCGGGCTCCACGCCCTTGGCCACATCCACGATGATCTGCCCGTCTGCCACATAGGGCCGGGCCTTGGCCGCCGTGCCCCGCACGAAGACGGACGGCACGGCAAACATCAAAATATCCTTGTCCGTGCACACTTCCTCCATGCTCTTGGTAAATTTCAGCTCCTGCGGGATCTTCATCCCCGGCAGGTTGGGGTGGACGCGGGTGGTGGAGAGGTTGTCGATCTCCTGCCCCAGCGCCGACCACACCAGCACATCGTTTCCGCTCACGCACAGCATCCGTGCCAGAGCCATGCCCCAGGTGCCTGCACCCAGGATGCCAATTTTCCGTTTTGCCATGTTCTTGTCCTCCGTGTCCGCGCGCCGGGCAGAGCGCCCGTTCGCGCGGCAGTTTCTATGCAAAAAATAGTTCCGATATTTTAGTGTTCTACACCCAAGCCCATTTTACACGAAAGGCTGTATCCCGTCAACTCTCTGGCAGGCTGCACAAAGTCCGGTGGTGTTTTTCAGCGGTTTTGTCTATCGTATGCGATTTCATAACTACCAATTGCATCCATCGGAAATTCATGTTATAGTATTCTGGTAGGTTTTGTAGGTTTTTTCAAAAACCCCTTGACCTCAACGCAGGTTTATCCTGTATACTCTGCTTCATCGTCACATTTTCTTTAAAAAAAGAGGATTTCAAAAAGCTTATGTTTGAGTCATTCCTTGCCAACCGCACCGTCGGCGTGCTGTGGGAGGCCCTGCCCCGTATCTTATCCGCGGGCCTCACCATGACCATCCCCCTCACGCTGATCTCGTTCTCCCTCGCCATGGTCATTGCCGTGGCGGTGGCTCTGGTACAGTATGCCCATGTGCCGGTGCTGAGTCAGATCGCCCGGTTTTACATCTGGGTGGTACGCGGTACCCCGCTGCTGGTGCAGCTGTTCATCATCTTTTACGGCCTGCCCAGCGTGGGCATCATGCTGGACGCGTTCCCGGCTGCCGTCATTGCCTTTGCGTTCAATGAGGGTGCTTACTGCGCCGAGACCATGCGCGGCGCGCTGGAAAGCGTGCCCCAGGGCCAGCTGGAGGCCGGTTCCTGCGTGGGCATGACCTGGGCCCAGATCATGCGCCGCATCGTGCTGCCGCAGGCCCTGCGCACCGCCGTGCCCGCCCTCTCCAACTCCCTCATCGGCATGATCAAGGACACCTCGCTGGCGTCCAACATCACGGTGGCGGAGCTGTTCATGGCAGGCCAGCGGGTGGCCGCCCGCACCTATATCTTCCTGCCCATCTACTGCGAGGTCGCCGTGGTCTACCTGCTGTTCTGCACCGTCATCACCAAGCTGCAGAGCCTGCTGGAGCGCCAGCTGAACGCCCGCGGCTTCCAGTGAGAAAGGAGTGGAGCGTATGGCCATGTTAGAAGTGCGGGATCTCCGCAAATCGTTTTATACTTACGCAAAACCCGGCCTGCAGGCCGGCATCTTCCACAAGCCCGGGGCCCGCAAGGTAGTCAGCCAGCTGGATGTCCTCAAGGGCGTGGACCTCACCGTCAACAAGGGCGATGTCGTCGCCATCCTGGGCCCCAGCGGCTCGGGCCAGACCACGTTCCTGCCCTGCACCAACTTTTTGGAAACAACCGACAGCGGCACCCTGATCTTTGACGGCGAGCAGTTTGACCTGGGTAAGATCACCAAGGCCGACATTGCCCGCCTGCGCAAAAAGACGGCGTTCGTCTTCCAGAATTACAATCTTTTCCGGAACAAGACCGCCCTGCAGAACGTCACCGAGGGCCTTGTCATCGCCCGCAAGATGCCCAAAGCCCAGGCCGACGCCATCGGGATGAAGATGCTGGAAAAAGTCGGCCTGGCCGACCGAGCCGATTCCTACCCCCGCCAGCTCTCCGGCGGCCAGCAGCAGCGGGTGGCCATTGCCCGGGCTCTTGCCACCGACCCGGAAATTCTTTATTTTGATGAGCCCACCTCCGCCCTGGACCCGGAGCTGACCGGTGAGGTGCTGGCCGTTATGCGGCAGCTGGCCGAAGAGGGCATGACCATGCTGGTGGTCACCCATGAGATGGGCTTTGCCCGCGGCGTCTCCTCCAAGACGGTCTTCATGGAAAACGGCGTGGTGGTGGAGGCCTCTCCCTCGCAGGAGTTCTTCGCCCACCCCAAAGAAGAACGCACCAGAGAATTTTTACGCAAAATTGAACAGACCAACTGAAAGGAATCCAACCATGAAAAGAAGAACCTTTATCTCCCTGATGAGCGTGATGGCAGCGGCAGGCGTGCTGAGCCTGAGCGGCTGCTCTTCCTCCCATAACACCGCAGCTTCCACCGCCGGCACTGCCGCCTCCAGTGCTGCCTCCGCGGGCGGCGACCTGCTCTCCACCATCCAGAACCGCGGTACCCTCATCGTGGCGCTGGAAGGCGCATGGCAGCCCTGGAGCTTCCACGACGCGGACGACACGCTGGTGGGCTACGACGTGGAAGTCTCCCGCGCCATTGCCGAGAAGCTGGGCGTGGAGCCGGAATATGTGGAGAGCGATTGGGACAGCCTGTTTGCCGGCATGGACGCTGGCCGTTATGACATGGTCTGCAACGGCGTGGAGGTCACCGAGGAACGCTCCAAGACCTACGATTTCACCACGCCTTACGGCTACATCCACACCGCGCTCGCCGTCAAGAAAGACAACGACAGCATTACCAGCTTTGAGGACCTGGACGGCAAGACCACGGCCAACAGCCTGGCCGCCACCTACATGGAGCTGGCCGCGAGCTACGGCGCTACCGTGCAGGGCATCGACACGCTGGAGGAGGCCATCCAGCTGCTGACGGCAGGCCGCATCGACGCTACCCTGAACGCCGACGTCTCGTTCTACGATTACCTCAATGTCCATCCGGACGCGGACTTCAAGCTGGTGGCATTCACGGAGGAAGCTTCCCACGTTGCCATCCCTCTGCGCAAAGGCGACGAGACCGCCACCCTGCTGGAGGCCATCAACAACGCCATTGAGGAGCTGCGTGCCGATGGCACTCTCTCCGAGCTGGGTGAGAAATACTTCGGCCAGGATATTTCTTCCGAGAACTGATTTTTTGATTTTGACAGCACAAAAGGCAGCCGCGTTCGCGGCTGCCTTTTTTCGCGCGTCAAATCGTCTCGCGGTACACTTCCAGATACACGCTCTGGCGGGACTCGTACAGTTTGCGCCGAAACTCGGTGCAGAAATCCGGGTCGTCGAACAGCTCCACCACCGCCGGGGCGTAGCGGCTGCCCTTTTGGGCCCGCAGCTCCTCGATCAGCTTTTCCAGCGGCTTTGCCGCTGTGTAGCACCGCCCGATGTTGTCGGTGGCCGCGTCCAGAGAGTCGGCCACGGTCAGGGCGTCCACAATGGGCTTCATGTTCTTCGGGCAGGGCGGCTGATCTTTCGGGTAGCCTCCCTGGCCGTCATAATACGTATGATGGTAGAGTGCCGCCAGCGCCAGGTCGCCTTTGTGGCCGATCTTACACAGCAGCTCATAGCCAAACGCCGCGTGCCACTGCACGCAGACAAATTCCTCCTCCAGCAGGCGGCGGGAGTTGTTGCCAACATACATGGTCACCATGCTCTTGCCAATGTCGTGGTACACGCCGCATTCATAGGCCATCACACAGAGTTCCTCCGCGTGCTGCCGCACCGCTTCCACGGTATCGTACCCCATGGTGCCCACCATGGCCTCTGGCTTCTTCCACAGCAGCCGCCGGACAAAAAAGCGGGTCAGGTTGGCCACCATCAAAGAGTGGACATAGGTCGGCTTGTGGGCCGCCAGCATGTACACCAGCATGTTTTTGCGGTAGGGCCGCTCCGCGACTGCCTGCATCTCCACCAGTTCCCGCACCGCGTTGCTGGCCACACGGGGATACTGGTTCACAGGCAGATCGTTCAGGTAGCTCACGCTCTTGCTGAACATTTTTTCCAGCCGGCAGGCGTACTGGGGCTTTTCCTCCGGCGGAAGCGCGGCCTCATAATAAAACAGGGAGGAGAGGCTGGTCAGATTGTTGTTGATGCCCGTAGGCGAGTAGTCTTTCGGGTCCGCCTTTTCAATGGCCTCCAACAGCACGTCCACCACCTCGCGGACCGGGCAGCGCCCGGCGTGGTAACGGGCCATCGCGTAAAAATAGCCCAGCCGCCAGTTCTGCAGCCGCTCGTCGTCCATCTGGTTCTTCGCCTGCTCCCGGTGGATGTACTCCGCCGATTCCAGCACCTTTTCCGCGATCTCCGGGTCCTTAAAATCCCGCAGGTAAGCCAGCAGGGTCATCCGATCCGCGTGCATGGCATACTCAAATTTATCCCAGGGGATGGAGGGGTCCAGCTTGCGGTAATAGGGCGAGCGGATGACCCCCATGGCCTTGTCGAACACTTCCATGTAAGCTTCGCAGTCGGCATGGCTGTGGCGGGACATGGCCATCCGGCTGTTGCCCAGGCACCGGATGATATAGCTCTTGGTCTCCAGGTCAAATCCCTCGTACCGGGCCATGTAGGAGGCTCCCTCCTGGAAGTATCCCCGCACCTGTTTGCCCAGGGGATTGATGCTGGAATCATCGCTCCGGACATTCATGTAATGCATGGTCACGCCGGCCCAGTACAGCTCCCGGATGATGGCCCGGTCGTCCTGTTTCAGGCGGGCGTAATCCAGCAGCAGGGCGTGGATCTTATAGGCAATGCCGCAGTCCTCGCTGTTGGCGTAGTGGAACAGCTTGCCCGCGAACTCGGAAAGGCCCGCGGCTTCCTCCTCCGTCAGGTTTTCCGCCCGGCGGGAAAAGATCACTTCGTCCAGGATGGCATTGCTCTGCTGCATCAGCGTGTAGGACTCCGCCGCGTTCTGCTTGATCTCTTCCAGCAGGTCGGCGGCTTTCATTCCGGCGTGGACTTCCGCGCGCACGAGGGCACGGACCCGGCGCAGGTTTTCAATGTACCGCGTATACCGTTCGTCCATTCCCGGAAGCCCCCTTTCTGTGGTGCTGAAATCGTTTTCCTACGTTGTTTTTTCAAATTTCAACAGATTCCCATAATATCGTGTTTCATTATACCCGGAATCAAAAATGTTGTCAATTCCCCCCATCTAATATTATTTTCACCCGGAACAATGGCCCACAATTTTACCAGATTTTCACTTTTCTTTTTGTCTGGATCGCTGTTTTTCTCCCACATACAAAAAGAGAGCCGCTTCCGCCCGTGCAGCGGCTGCAGCTCTCTTTGCAAAATATCCTTTTGTTGCCGTGGGTCAGTTGCGGTAGCAGCGGTCCTGGGTCACAAGCCAGTCCTCGCAGCGGCTCTGGGCCTCCTCCACACTGCGGCTCACACAGTGGAAAAACGCCCCCTGCAGCGAGCGGTAGGAGTAGCTTACTTTGGGCACGCCGTTTGCATCCTTGATCTTCTCACAGCGTTCCTGTCCGGGCATCAGATAACATTGTTCCATGTTGCACTCTCCTCACAGTATTTCGCGGCCTGCCGCAAACAGACTTATTCTATCACGTTTGGGCTGCGGAGGCTATGCGCTCTTTTACCAAAAAGAACGCGGGATTTTGTGGGAGAATGCGTATTGACATTTTTTTGTGATTTGTTACGCGGTTTTCCGTTTCTTCCGATACCACCAGAAACCGCAGTAGACGGCAAAGACCGGGATGGCCGCCAGCGTCACAGTCCGGCTCAGGGAGTAGCCATCGGCCTGGTAGACAAAATCAACGCGGTTGGTCCCTGCCGGACAGAGCACCGCCATCAGGCCCTCGTCCACTTCCACGATGTCGGCCTGCTCCCCGTTGACATAGGCCGTAAAGCCATCGTCATAGGGCACGGAGAAGAAGACAAGGTTTTCCCGGGTCAGGTCGATCTCGGCATGGAAGCCGGAATTCGTCATTGTAAACACCCGGCTGGCCGTGGCCCGGCGGGCATCACAGTCCTCCACGTAGGTGTCATAGTAGAGGTCGTTCAGCCGTTCCTCGGGCAGGGGTTGCAGGTACTCGCTGTAGGTTTCGGCATCCTCGTCTTTCAGCACCAGCGCCCGCATCAGCAGGTTGGAGCGGGTGGTCTTGATGGTGTTCTCGTACTGGCTCTCGGTCAGGTAGTAATCGTAGGGGAACCCCATGGGGACGTAATTCTCGTTCTCATACAGCAGGTAGCCGTCCCGGGTGTCGTAGTAGCTCCAGCCCTCGTCGGCCTCCGCGAGGAAATCCTCCTGATGTTTCTGCGTGGTCAGCAGATATTTCACACTCAGCAGCCCCCGCAGGGCGTAGTTGGAGAGCTCCGGCTCGCTCCGCACGTCCCGCTTGACGCCCAGTGCCGGGTAAAAGCTCAGGATGCTGGGGGCTGCCGTGCTGCCAAAATATTGCAGGCAGCTCTTGTCCAGCCAGAGGCCCAGGTTGTCGTGGGTCTTGTAGGTGTCAACGCGCCAGTCACCTGCGGGGAGGTCTTCTTTCAGCTTGAGGGCGTTGGTGTACTCCTCCACCAGGTCGCTGTCGGTATACCACTGGCCGAACTTGCCAATGCCGATGTGCACCACGCTGA
>RRZU011287369.1_pt1 | contig 13577 bp, 12 predicted proteins | sample 2165561 | NCBI WGS metagenome assembly RRZU01 (sample SAMN10456909, study PRJNA506462) | wastewater metagenome | isolation source: wastewater sludge | place: USA: Moscow, Idaho
AGGTCCGGCACCGGAACGGTGATGCGCAAGTCGAACCGCTTGTCGGCGGGGGGTGCCACGATGTGCACTGGCCGGCCGCCGCTGAGGTACTGAGCCACCACCTCGACGGGCCGGACCGTCGCCGAGCATCCGATGCGCTGCACGGGATGGTCGACCAGCTGATCCAGGCGCTCCAGACTGAGGGCCAGGTGCGAGCCGCGTTTGCCGCCGGCCAAGGCATGGACCTCGTCGACGATCACGCAGTCCACGTCGGTCAGGGTGTCCCGCACCGATGACGTGAGCATCAAGAACAGCGACTCCGGTGTGGTGATCAGGATGTCGGGGGGGTGGGTCGCGAGTCGGCGGCGTTCCCCGGGCGTCGTGTCGCCGGTGCGGACACCTACCGAGATCGACGGCAGCTGTGGGTCGATGCGGGCCAGCCCGGCCAAGGGGCTGCGCAGGTTGCGCTCGATGTCGACGGCCAAGGCCTTCAGCGGGGACACATAGATGACCCTCGTGCCCGGTTCGCGCTCAGGATCGGCCGTGAGCCGGTCGATCGCCCACAGGAAGGCCGCCAGAGTCTTGCCGGACCCGGTGGGCGCCACGACGAGGGTGTCCTGGCCGGAACTGATGGCGTCCCACGCGCCCACTTGGGCTGCTGTCGGCTCGGCGAAGGACTGCGTGAACCATGTCCGGGTGGCCGCCGAGAATCCCGCGGGGAGGGTCTGGGGGATCCGGGGCATGCCGCCATGGTGCCGTCCAGGCCCGACAGCCACCAAATGGGTGGCGGCGACGGCCACCGGGTGGGTGTGCGGCCCCGCGGGGCGGTGGGACACTATGGCGTGCGGCTCACCGAATTCTGGCGACGGATGGACGCGGTGTTCGGCACCGCCTACGCGCAGTCGTGGGCGGCGGATTTCGCTGTGGCAGCGCTCGGTGGCCGCACCGTGGTCGAGGCGTTGGCGCAAGGGGAGTCGGCCAAGGACGTGTGGCGGGCAGTGTGCGAGTCGGTCGAGGTCCCGCGGCATCTGGTGTGAACTGGGGTGCGGTACTGGTTGCAGTGCTTGGTTGAAGTGATGGCTGCAGTGATGGCTGAGACGGCGCCGGGCGGGGCGGCAGCCCGTCGCTGTGACGGTGCGGCGGCGCCGGGCAGGGACCGGCGCGACACGCCAATCGAAAACACTGTTGTTCGAACATATGTTCGCTTAGAGTGCGGTCAACACCTTAATACCGATGAACCCCCCCACCGATGAGTCGTGTTCCCGCCGCAGAGTTGTGGCAGTGGATGACCGGAAGTTGTCCACAGCGACCCTGCGGCGCTGCCGAGGTGTCGGACCCCGCTCCTAGGTTCAGCAACGACAGAACAGATCCCCCGATCGAAGGACGAAACGATGGCCTCCTCCAGCGAGAAGAAGAGCCCGGTGACCCACAACACCGGTAGCGACCGTGAGAAGGCGCTGGACAGCGCCTTGGCGCAGATCGAACGGCAGTTCGGCCGGGGGGCGATCATGCGCCTGGGCGAGGAGAGCCGGGCTCCGATCGAGGTCATCCCCAGTGGTGCGATCGCCCTCGACGTCGCCCTCGGGATCGGCGGCTTCCCGCGCGGTCGCATCGTGGAGATCTACGGTCCGGAGAGCAGCGGTAAGACCAGCCTGGCCCTGCATGCCATCGCGAGCGTGCAGAAGATGGGGGGCATCGCGGCGTTCATCGACGCCGAGCATGCCCTTGACCCGCAGTACGCGGGGAACCTCGGGGTCGACCTCGACAGTCTCTACGTGGCGCAGCCGGACACCGGCGAGCAGGCCCTGGAGATCACCGACACCCTGGTCCGTTCCGGCGCCATCGATCTGATCGTCGTGGACTCAGTGGCCGCTCTCGTGCCGCGGGCCGAAATCGAAGGCGAGATGGGGGACAGCCACGTCGGGCTGCAGGCCCGGTTGATGAGTCAGGCCCTGCGCAAGATGGCAGGCGCCTTGAGCAACTCGCACACCACCGCCATCTTCATCAACCAGTTGCGAGAGAAGATCGGCGTGATGTTCGGCAGTCCCGAGACCACGACCGGTGGTCGCGCGCTGAAGTTCTACTCCTCGGTGCGCCTCGACGTGCGGCGCATCGAGACGCTCAAGGGCGGCACCGAGGCAGTCGGCAACCGGGTCCGGGTCAAGGTCGTCAAGAACAAGGTGGCGCCGCCGTTCAAGCAGGCGGAGTTCGACATCCTGTACGGCGAGGGCATCTCACGCGAGGGCAGCTTGCTCGACCTCGGGGTGGACCAGAACATCGTGCGCAAGTCCGGGGCCTGGTACACGTATGAAGGCGATCAGTTGGGGCAGGGCAAGGAGAACTCCCGCGCCTTCCTGCGGGACAACCCAGACCTTGCCGAGGAGATCGAGAAGCGCATCAAGGAAGCCATGGGCATCATCCCCCGGGTGGATGCCCCTGCTGACGAGGACGTCGATGTGACGGACGTGTCGGCGGGCCGCGGCAAGGGATCCGCCGCGAACCTGGTCCCGCCGACCCCGATCGACCTGTAGGTCGGGGCCCGGCATGGCCGAGACGGTTCCCCCCGCGGATCCCGAGTCGTTGGCTCGGGCCATCGTTCTTCGACGACTGACCCTCGCGCCTCGCACACGGGCGGAGCTGGAGAAGGCGCTGCGCGATCGGCTGGTTCCCGACGATGTGGCACACGGTGTTCTGGATCGTTTCACTGACCTCGGCTTGATCGATGACGTGGAATACGCGGCGGCCTTCACGGAGAGCCGTCGGCTGCGGCAGGGGTGGAGCCGCCGGGCGATCGCGGCGAAGCTCCGTGAACGGGGTGTGCCTCGCGAGATCGCCGACGAAGCACTGGACACCGTCGGCGCCGAGGACGAGCTGCACACCGCACTCGACCTCGGTCGCCGGAGGTGGGCGCGGACTGCCGGGTTGGAACGCGACGTCCGCCGCCGGCGGCTGTCCGGGATGCTCGCGCGACGCGGCTATTCATATGGCGTTGTGGCCGCGGTGATGGCGGAGGTCGATCAGGTCGATGACGCGGCTGACGATGTCTGCTGATCTGGGGTGGCAGCCACTCCTGTGGCCCGATCCGGGTGCTGATGGCGCCGGTCCGCGGTGGGCCGCAGAGTCCCATCGCGAGTTGGGCGATGGCGCCTGGATCGACCACACCCCAGGGTGGCTGCCCCATGCCGATGAGATGTTCGCTGACCTGCTCCAGCGCGTCCCATGGCGAGCTGACTCACGTCAGATGTACGACGCGGTGGTGAACGTTCCACGTCTGACAGCGTGGTTCACAGACGCGGCCGCAGTGGGGTCCGCGGCTGTGACTCACTCCCGGGACGCCCTGACCGACCACTACCGCTGTCAGGACGACCCGTTCACGTCCGCCGGCCTGTGCCTGTACCGCGACGGCGCCGATTCGGTGGCGTGGCATGGTGACCGCATCGGACGCGGGCGCACGAGTGACACGATGGTGGCCGTGCTTTCCCTCGGAAGCGCGCGCTCCTTCCTCCTGCGACCCCGCGGCGGCGGTAGCGCACTGCGGTTCACCGTCGGACATGGTGATCTGCTCGTGATGGGTGGGTCCTGCCAGCGGACCTGGGATCACGCCGTTCCCAAGACCCGGCGCCTCACCGGGCCACGGATCAGCGTCCAGTTCCGGCCCAGAGGGGTGGCGTGAGCCCGAGCTTCCACATCAGGTTCTGCAACTCCCAGGTGTCCCGGTAGGCGTCCCAGCGGCGCAGATCGCGTCGCAGCCAGGGGTGCCGCGACTGCAGCCGCCGACTCACCTCGGCAGGGACCACGTGCAGAACCGCCGCGGCGTCGATAGCGGGATCGCCTACCACCGCGGCGTCCCAGTCCAAGATGCCCGCGAGGTGTCCGTCGGCCCCCACCATGATGTTGTCGCTGGCGAGGTCGCCGTGGACGACCCGGATCGGGGCGTCTCTCGCCACCGCCGCCGCCCGGTCAGCGGCGGCGATCAGTCGGCCGGCGTCCTCGTGCGGCAGCTCCCGCCGGTGGCGACGGGCGGTGGCGCAGAAGTTGAGCCACATGTCGACCCAGTCCAGTTGTGGGAACGGCCATTGGCTCGCTCGGGTTCGGCGCAACCGCGTCAGCGCCTGTTCGACGGCGGGCTCGACGTCATCCCCCTGTGCGAGGGCGGTCAGCAGTGGTGTGCCGGACACCCGCGCCAGCTCCAGATGGCCGTATCCGGGTGGTCCCGGTACGACGGCGGTCACGGGCGGCACCCCGAGGCCGAGGCGGCCTGCAACAGCCATCCGATCGGCCATGTCACCCAGGCTTGCGCAGCCGGCACGTCGCAGTGGGAACCGCCATGCCGTCGAGGCATCGAGCAGAACGAGGTTCTGGGCCCCGATGACCACGGGCGAGGTTGTTGCGGCACCTGCCACGAGCCGGCAGCGATCCACGAAATCGTCGCTGATGGTCGCTCTTGTCACGGTCACCTCCCTCCCATCTTGCGCCACGAGCCGCTGGACGCGCAGCCGTCAGCTGCCGATGAGATTGCGGGTTGGTGGCGCACAGCGATCACCCGCCAGGGTGACTAGGGTGGCGTGGTGCACCTCTACCTGATGCGGCACGGCCAAAGTCACGTCAATCTGACGGACTTGACCGCAACGCACCGCGATGATCCGCTGACCGACATCGGACGGTCACAGGCTGAGGCTGCCGCACCCTACATCGCCGAGTCCATCACACCCACCCAGATCTACTCCAGCACCGTTGCGCGGGCGGCCGAGACCGCAGCGATCGTGTCCCAGGCCTGCGGTGTGCCGGTCCAACCGGACGATCGGCTGCGCGAGATCGGTACCGCGCACCCCGATGGCCGGCCCGTGGCAGAGGCGGACCTCGTGCCCTATGTGCCTGACATGTGGGGCACGCTGCGGCCGTATGAACCGGTGACCGATGGGGGTGAGTCCTGGATGCAGTTCCGCTCCCGGGTCGGGTCCTTCATCGAGCATCTGGTCCCGGCCAAGGACCGCTTCGGCGATCGCGAGGTGGCAAAGGAGCTCGAGAACGAGCGGGTGCTGATCGTGTGCCACGCCGGTGTGATCGAGGCGATCTTTGAGTACGTGTTCGAAAAGGGACCGTGGAGTGTGGTGGCGATCCACACTCAGAACACAGGCCTGTCGCATCTGCAGTACCGGCCGCTACCGTTCCTGCCTGACTGGTGGCTGCACTACCACAACCGGATCACCCATCTGCCTGAGGATCTGGTGACGTGACAGCGTCATCGTCGGGTGCGGGACCCCAGGGGCCACCGCCTTCTGTGGGGGCGTCCTCCACCGCCTTCGCGCACGTCGAGGACCTGTCCAAGTACGGGGTGCTGTCGCTGGTTGCCGGGATCGTCGTCCTGGCGATGAAGCTCCTGGCGTGGTGGGTCACCGGGTCCGTCGGACTGTTGTCGGATGCCCTGGAGTCGCTGGTCAATATTGCCGCCGCCGCGGTGGCGATCGTCGCCCTGCGGGCCGCCAGTAGGCCGCCCGATGCCCACCACCAGTTCGGCCATGGCAAGGCGGAGTACTTCTCGGCCCTCGTCGAAGGCGCGATGATCGTCGTGGCCGCCACCATGATCATCATCACGGCCGTTCAGCGCTTCCTCAACCCTGAACCTCTTGAGGAAGTCGGCGTCGGGCTGGCGATCTCGGTGCTCGCTTCGTTGATCAATGCCGGCGTCGCGGTCATCTTGTTCCGAGTCGGGCGGCGCCACGGGTCCGCCGCTCTGATCGCCGACGGCCACCACCTGGTGACCGATCTGTGGACCACCGGCGGAGTCATCATCGGAGTGCTGCTGGTGTCGTTGACCGGGTGGATCCGCCTGGATCCGATCATCGCCTTGGCCGTCGCGATCAATATCATCGTCGTCGGCGTGAACCTGTTGCGCGGGTCCACTGCCGGCCTCATGGACGTGTCCCTCCCCGACGATGAGGTCGAGGCGCTGAGAGGGGTCTTGCGCGGCTACCAGGCAGACGACGTGACCATCCACGGCCTGCAGACCCGACAGGCGGGTCGGCAACGGTTCATCTCGATGCATGTCCTGGTACCGGGGGAGTGGACGGTGGAACGCGGTCACGACCTGTGCGATGCCATTGAGACCGACATCCGGGCCACGCTGCCCGGATCCACCTGTATCACCCACCTGGAGCCCCTCGAGGATCCGCGCGCGTGGGAAGACCTCCACGAAGGGCACCAGGATGTCTGAGCGAATCAGCATGACCGACGAACCCGATTGGTACCGCACCGCGGTCATCTACCAAGTGCATGTGCGTTCGTTCGCCGACTCCAACGGCGACGGCATCGGGGACTTCCGTGGCCTGACTGCCCACCTGGATCACATCCAGGATCTGGGAGCCACCGCGGTCTGGTTGCTGCCGTTCTACCCCTCCCCCCTGCGCGATGGCGGCTACGACATCGGTCACTACACCGACATCAACACCGAGTACGGGTCGATGCGGGACTTCAAGCGATTCGTGGCCGAGGCGCACAGCCGCGGCCTGCGGGTGATCACCGAGGTGGTCATCAATCACACCAGCGACCAGCACGACTGGTTCCAGCGCTCCCGGCGGGCCAAGCCCGGCAGCAAGTGGCGTGACTTCTACGTGTGGAGTGACACCAACCAGCGGTATGAGGACGCTCGCATCATCTTCACGGACTTCGAGTCGTCCAACTGGACGTGGGACCCGGTTGCAGGTGCGTACTTCTGGCACCGGTTCTACTCCCATCAACCGGACCTCAACTTCGACAATCCGGCTGTGCATGACGCCGTCATCAAGGTCATGGACTTCTGGCTCGATCTGGGGGTCGACGGGCTGCGCCTCGATGCCATCCCTTATCTGTATGAACGTGAAGGCACCACCTGCGAGAACCTCCCCGAGACCCACGAGTTCCTGAAGAAGCTGCGCGCCCACGTCGATCAGAAGTTCCCCAACCGCATGCTGCTGGCCGAGGCGAACCAATGGCCTGAGGACACGCGCGAGTATTTCGGCGACGGCGACGAATGTCACATGGCGTTCAACTTCCCGGTGATGCCGCGCATGTACATGGCACTCCAGATGGAGGACCGGTTTCCCCTGGTCGACATACTGCAGCAGACCCCGGACATCCCAGCGGGAGCCCAGTGGGCGCTCTTCCTGCGCAACCACGATGAGCTGACCCTTGAGATGGTCACCGACGAGGAACGGGACTACATGTACCGCGTCTTCGCTGCGGACAACCGTGCCCGGATCAACGTGGGGATCCGACGCCGACTGGCGCCGTTGCTGGATAACGACCGCCGCAAGATCGAGCTTCTCAATGGCCTGCTGCTCTCGCTGCCGGGCACACCGATCGTGTACTACGGCGACGAGATCGGGATGGGCGACAACATCTACCTCGGCGACCGCGACGGGGTGCGCACTCCCATGCAATGGAGCGCGGACCGCAACGCGGGGTTCTCCACGGCGAATCCCCAGCAGCTGTTCCTCCCTGTCAACATCGACCCCGAATACCGGTTCGAGTCGGTCAACGTGGCCTCTCAGCAGAGCAACCCGAGCTCACTCCTGCTGTGGATGCGTCGACTGGTCAACGTGCGGCAGCAGTACCCACTGTTCGGCACCGGCAGTATGGAGTTCCTGTTGCCGGATAACCCCAAGGTGCTGTGCTACCTGCGATCCGACGGTGAAACCACGATCCTGGTCGTGGCCAACCTCAGCCGGTTCTCGCAGTACGTCGAACTCGATCTGGGCGACCACAAGGGCAGCACGCCCATGGAGCTGTTCGGCGGGTCGACTTTCCCCCGCATCGGTGAGCTGCCCTACTTGTTGACGTTGGGTCCCCATGCGTTCTACTGGTTCGACCTACAGCCTGCCACGAGCGAATCGGCGGGCGACAGCGACCGGCTCCCCGTCGTCACGTCGTCGGCGACGTGGGCCACCTTGTTCGAGAACAAGCGCAGCCGAGCGGGGGTTGAGGCGGTCCTGCCCGCGATCCTGGGGAGGCGGCGGTGGTTCGGAGGCAAGGGTCGGCGGATCACGGCGCTCAACCTGACCCCTTCGGTGTGTCTGCCGATGCCGGGACAAGCCGCCGAGGCTCAAATCCTGCTGGTCGATGTCACCTATTCCGACGGTGAGCCTGAGACCTATGTGCTGCCGGCCAGTTTCGTGCCGGACGAAGATGCCGAGCAGTTCCTGCACGAACATCCCGGTGCGGGTCTGCTGCGCCTGTCGAGTCGCGGCGACAAGGGCTTGAACGGAGTCCTGTGCGACGCGTTGGCCGACGCGGACTTCTCGCGGCAACTTCTGGCGCTGATGGTGGGGCGGCGTCGCCAGCGCGACAACGGGATCGAGTTGCGCGGCATGGCGACCCGGCACATGACCACAGCCCTGGCCGGGGAGGCAGTGGCAGAGCTCCCCGCATCGGTACACCGAGGTGAACAGAGCAACTCGACCGTGTTCTTCGGCGACCGGGTCGTCATGAAGATCTATCGGAAGTCCGACGCCGGATTGAACCCGGACTGGGAGTTGAGCCGGTTCCTGAGTGAGCGGGCCGAGTTCGAGCACACGCCCCAGGCGCTGGGTGCACTCGAACTGCGGGATCGCAACGGCGAACAGCGCACGCTGGGAGTCGCTCATCAGCAGGTACCCAACGAGGGCGACGCCTGGAGCTACTTCCTGCACCAACTCGGCCAATACTTCGAACGGCTGCCATCGGTCGGCCGGCGTCGGCTGCGCCGCGAGCCCTTCGCGGACCCGCTGTCACTCGATGGCGCGCCGGCGCCCGCTCTGGCAGAGGAGCTGTTCGGACCGATGCTGCAGAACGCGGAACTGCTGGGGCTGCGCACGGCGCAGATGCATCTGGCTCTGGCCAGCGACCCCATCGACCCCGCGCTGCGACCGGAACCCTTCGATGCCCACTACCAGCGGTCGCTCTACCAGTCGATCCGCAACCAGGTCCGCCAGGCTGTCACCCTGTTGCGCCGACAACGCGGGACACTCAATGCCCAGGATCAGGAGTGGGCGGCTCAGGTCATCGATCGCGAGAGCGAACTGACCCAGGTGCTGGCTGAAGTGAAACGGCTGCAGATCTCCGGCCTGCGGATGCGCATCCATGGCGACTACCACCTAGGACAAGTGCTGTTCACCGGCAAGGACTTCGTCATCATCGACTTCGAGGGCGAGCCGGCAAAGGTGATCAGCTCTCGACGGATCAAGCGCTCGCCACTGCGTGACGTGGCCGCAATGCTTCGTTCGTTGGACTACGCGGCCTTCGCGGGGCAGCGCGAATACATCGCGCGGTACAACGTGCGCCGCACGGGGGCCGAGTTGGCCGAGCTGGGGGCGGACTTCTGGGCCGGGTGGGTCGGACAGCGGTTCCTCCAGGCCTACCTGGATGAAGTGGCAGGACAGCTGCTCGTCGAGACCGACGAGTCCACCGCGGTGTTGCTGCGGTCGTTCATCCTCGAAAAGGCCGGCTACGAGTTGGCCTACGAGTTGAACAACCGGCCGTCGTGGGCCGGCATCCCGCTGCACAGCCTGGTGGGAATGTTGCCTCGGACGCCGCAGTAGTCTCAGGCGTGCCCCGCCCCCTTGCTTTTGCCCTCGACCTCGTCGTCGTCGTGGCGTTCGTGGCGATCGGTCGCTCCGCACACGATGAGGCCAACGCGGTCATCGGGTTGGCGACCACAGCTGCGCCCTTTGTCGTCGCCCTGATCCTCGGATGGATCGGTGTACTGGTGCTGCACCGGGACCCCGTGATGCTGGCGGAGGGGATCGGCATCTGGCTGGGGACCTGGATCATCGGTCTCGTACTTCGCGCAGCCGTTTTCGCCGGCGGTACCGCTCCCGCATTCGTAGTGGTGGCGGGAGTCTCGCTCGCTGTCGGACTGATCGGATGGCGTGCGGTGCGCGCCCTCATCACCCGGCGCTCGAAGAAGTGAGCGTCAGATCAGGCGGGAACCGTGTCCGGACATGACTGAGGGGCCCTGCCTTACGGCAGGGCCCCTCAGTGGTTCGATGGATCAGTACCCGCGATCCGGGTAGCCGCCACGGCTTCCGCCGCCGCCACCGTAGCCGCCACGGCTTCCGCCGCCGCCGCCACCGTAGCCGCCGCCACCGCCGCCGCCGCGGTAGCCGCCGCCACCGCCGCCGCCACGGTCACCGCCGCCGCCACCACCGCCGCCGCCGCGGTCTTCACGAGGACGAGCCTCGTTGACCACAATGCGACGACCGTCGAGGTCCTGGTCGTTCAAGCCATCGATAGCGGCCGCAGCCTCTTCATCGGTGGCCATCTCGACGAACCCGAAGCCGCGCGAGCGGCCCGTGTCACGATCGGTCAGCACACGTGCAGACTGCACGCTGCCGAACTGTGCGAACGCACCCTCAAGGGTGTTGTCATCTACTGAATAGGCAAGGTTGCCAACAAACAATCTGTTCCCCACGGGGAAACTCCTTCTATATCGGATCTCACGCCGAAAGGAACTTCCCAGAACACAGCCGGCCGTAAGGCGAGTATCACAGCCTCAGGCGCTCCCGGCAAACGCCCACACCCGACTGAGCGTGATTGTGGGGCAATTCGGCCTGATTGGACCCCCGGATGGGCCGCGGGCGATGATTTTGGCATGGCACTTGCGCGCGTGGTCATCATCGGGGCGGGCTTCGGCGGACTGGCCGCCGCCAAGAAGCTCGAGAAGTGCGATGTCGAGGTGACCATCATCGACCAGCACAACTACCACACCTTTTTGCCGCTTCTGTATCAGGTGGCAACCGCCGGCCTGAACCCAGCCGACGTGGGCTACCCGGTGCGTGGCCTGTTCCGCCGCCGGCGTCGGGTGCTGTTCCGGCAGGGTTTCGTCGAAGGAGTGGATTGGTCTCGACAGGTCGTAGTGATCCGCGATGAAGACGAGGTGCCGTTCGATTACCTGATCATCGCAGCGGGGGCCACCACCAACTACTTCGCTGTTCCCGGGGCGGAACGCTTCGCCTTCCCCCTGTACACGCTCACCGACGCGCTGCGGCTGCGTAACCATCTGTTGTCCCTGGTGGAGGCAGCCGAGGCGCGGCGCGACCTCATCGAGGACGGCATCCTCAACTTCGTGGTCGTGGGCGGCGGCCCGACCGGGGTCGAGGTGGCAGGCGCCATCGCAGAACTCGTCCGGCAGGTGCTGGACAAAGACTTCCACAACCTCGAGTTGTCCGCGACGCGCGTCATCCTGGTGGAGCGTGCCGACGCGGTGCTGTCCGCTTTCGACCCCTCACTGCGCGAATACACGGCGAGGACACTGACCCACATGGGGGTCGAGGTCAGGTTCGACACCGCGGTGTCGCGCATCGCGTCGGACCACGTCGTGTTCGCCGACGGCTCCACCTTGCCCACCCGACTGGTGGTCTGGGCGGCAGGTATCCGCGCGGGGGAGGTCGCCGAGAACCTCGACGTCAGCAGGGGGCCGGGTGGCCGCATCACCGTTGACCCGGACCTGCAGATCCCCGGGCACCCGGGCGCCTACGCGATCGGAGACATCGCGGATATCGACGATGGTTCCGGCGGGCGTCTCCCGCAACTGGCCCAAGTGGCCATTCAGGGCGGACAGTTCGCCGCCCAACAGATCCGGCGCAGCCTGGCAGGCGAACCGACCTCGGCCTTCCACTACAAGGACAAGGGCATCATGGCCACCATCGGCCGCAAGGCCGCGGTGGCCCAACTTGCGGGCGGTACCAAGCTCAAAGGGTTCATCGCCTGGCTGGCGTGGCTGTTCCTGCATCTGGTGTATCTACTGGGTGCGCGCAACCGGTTCTCCGTCATGCTCAACTGGTCGTGGAACTACCTCACCTGGGACCGCGGCCCACGGCTGATCTTGAACCCTGAGGCCCTGCCACACGCCGTACGAACCCCGCCTGATGCGGTGACCCGCGCTATCGACCCACCCCCCGACGGTGGCGCGACCGGCCCTGCGTGACGCGTTCGGGTCGCAAACGCGCAAGGGCTTTGACAGGGTGAGGGCGAACGGAAGGGGCCTCCATGGCTGAACAGTCCGATGCGTTGGTGATCTTCGGAATTTCCGGGGACCTGGCCAAGGTCATGACCTTCGGGTCGCTGTACCGCCTGGAGACCCGTGGGAAGTTGAACTGCCCCATCGTCGGGGTCGCTTCCAGCGACTGGACGATGGCGGATCTTGCTTCTCACGCGCGGGCTGCGATCACAGGTACGGGAATCACGATCGACGAGGCCGTGTTCGATCGGCTCATGGCGAGGTTCAGCTACATCGCCGGTGACTTCCTGCAGCCAGACACGTACGCCAGGATCGGGGCCGCCATCGCTGACGCGAAGTGCCCCGCGTTCTACCTGGAGATCCCCCCATCGTTGTTCGGCCGGGTCGTGCAGCATCTGGCCGAAGCCGGACTGACGCAGAACGCGCGCGTCATCGTGGAGAAGCCGTTCGGGCATGACCTCGAGTCGGCGAAGGCTCTCAACGAGGAGCTGCACGCCCACATCACCGAGGAGCAGTTGTACCGCATCGATCACTTCCTGGGGAAGATGCCGGTCGAGGACATCCTGTACCTGCGGTTCGGCAACCAGATGTTCGAACCGATCTGGAACAGCAAACACATCCAGAGTGTCCGGATCACGATGGCCGAGAACTTCGGGGTCGACGACCGAGGGTCGTTCTACGATCCGGTCGGCGCGCTGCGCGACGTCGTCCAGAACCATCTGCTGCAGGTGCTGAGCATGGTCGCCATGGAGCCCCCCGCGGGGACGGGCACCGACATCATCAACGACCGCAAACGTGATGTCTTCATGGCGATGCCTGCTGCTGACCCCAAGCACTATGTCCGTGGGCAGTATGAGGGCTACCTCGATGTTCCCGGCGTCGCCGCTGACTCCACCACCGAGACGTACGTGGCGTTGAAGTTGCTGATCGAGAACTGGCGCTGGCATGGGGTGCCGTTCTTCATCCGGGCCGGCAAGGCCCTGCCGGAACGCGTCACTGAGGTGCGGGTCATCTTCCATCGCCCGCCACCTCTGCCTATCGCGGCGTCGAAGTCGGAACACCCTGCGCCCAACGAACTTGTTCTTCGTATTGACCCCAGTCCGGGTGCGCGACTGCAACTGACCGCCAAGGCCGCTGACAGCCACCGGTTCCGCGACATCTACATGGACATGAACTTCGCCGACGAGGGCGGCGACGGCCCCACACCGTATGAGGAGCTGCTCAGTGCGGCCATGGCGGGTAACAAGGACAACTTCGCTGACCAGGTGGCCGTCGACGAGACTTGGCGGATCGTGCAGCCGCTCCTGGACGACCCGCCGCCGGTGCTGCCGTACCCGAAGGGATCGTGGGGTCCGCAGGAGACCAACCAGCTCACTCGCGCCTACGGCGGCTGGCGGGAGCCCTGGCTGGGCGACCTCAACTGAGGGACGCGCCGGTTGGTTGCCAGTCCGCGCCCTGCCCCGTCGGCGGGTCAGGCCAAGGGTGAGGTGCCGCGCACGAGGGCATGGGCGGCGTTGATGAGTCCGATGTGGCTGAAGGCCTGAGGCATATTGCCCAGCATCCGGCCCGCGACGGGGTCGTACTCCTCGCTGAGCAGCCCGACGTCGTTGCGCAGACTCAGCAA
>RRZU011170658.1_pt1 | contig 13574 bp, 13 predicted proteins | sample 2165561 | NCBI WGS metagenome assembly RRZU01 (sample SAMN10456909, study PRJNA506462) | wastewater metagenome | isolation source: wastewater sludge | place: USA: Moscow, Idaho
ACGTGGGCATCCCCTTTGAGCAGCAGGACCTGCGCATCGCCGATTTCGCCGAGACCGAGGGCCGCGCCGTGGTCATCGCCGCGAATAAATGGGATCTGGAAGACGACAAGCCGCAGAAGCTGAACGAGCTGCGCGAGGCGTTCGAGCGCTTGCTGCCGCAGCTCAAGGGCGCGCCCCTGGTCACCGTCTCGGCCAGGACCGGCAAGGGGCTGGACCGGCTGCACAATGCCATCCTGAAAGCCTATGAGGTCTGGAACCGCCGCGTGCCGACCGCGCGGCTGAACCAGTGGCTGGGCGCCATGACCGAGGCGCATCCTCCGCCCGCGCCCGGCGGCCGCCGCATCCGGCTGCGCTATATGACGCAGGTCAAGACCCGGCCGCCGGCCTTTGTGGTGATGGCGACACATACCGACAAGCTGCCCGACAGCTATGCGCGTTATCTGGTGAACGGACTGCGGGTCGATTTCGACATGCCCGGCACGCCGATCCGGCTGACCTTCCGCGATCAGGGGACCAAGAACCCCTACAAGGACAAGGCCAACAAGATCAGTCAGTCCGGGGCGCTGTCCAAGCACAAGAACCGGCAAAAGCCGAAAAGCACCTGAGCCGCAAAGCGCCTGAGCCCCAAAAACACCTGAGCCAATGGCTCAGGTCGTCACCCGGACCAGAACGACCGCGATGATCGAGATGGCCAGCACCGTCGCCGTGGCGATGGAGATGTCGGACGTCACCGTGCCGGCGGCCACGCCGATCAGCCCCCAGATCAGCGCCACGCTGAAGCCGAACGGACGGCCCAGCCGCAATTGCAGGCTGGCCGCCGCGACCGAGCCGATCAGGATGGCGATGACGGCGGCGGCGGCCTGCGGCAGCCCCAGCCGCATCTGCAACAGCCCCGACAGCATCGACAGGCAGACCAGCAGCGCCCAGCCGGCGACGAACCCCAGAACCGAGCGTCGGGCGATGCCCGCGGGCGGCCCTCGCTCGGCCTCGGGCGCGGGGTCGCCGCCCCGGCCCCGCAGTGCCGCGGCCAGCAGTCCGGCCAGCATGGCGACCGACAGCAGAAAGGCCAGCAGCGGCTGCGACAGGATCAGCCAGGGTCCGACCGCCCCCAGCGCCAGCGCCGCGATCAGCGACGCATCGTCGCCGCCTGTCCCCCGGATCAGGCTGCGCAGCGCGTAATAGACCAGTGCCGCCCAGGTCATCGCCAGCAGCGCCCACATCCCCGGCCCGCGCGGATGCAGGAACAGCCCGGCCAGATCGACCTGGGGCGAGCCCTCGGCGAACAGTTGCGGCACCGTCAGCATCTCGGTCAGATGCGCGGGCGAGGTGCCGTTCAGATGCAGCGCAAAGCCCAGCGTGCTGGCGATGAAGGCCAGCGTGGCAAGAAGCAGCAGGGATGCGCCGGCGCGTGACATAAGCAGGCAACGCCTGCCGCCCCGTCCCGGTTTCGCGCCGCGCGCGGGAATTATATCGCAGCGCCCGGCGCGGCGGTCAGGCCAGTTGCCCGTCCGCCCCCAGTCGCGTCTTGCCGCCCAGATAGGGATGCAGCGCCTCGGGCAGATCGACCGAGCCATCGGCCTGCTGGCCGTTTTCCAGCACCGCGATCAGCGTGCGCCCGACCGCCAGCCCCGAGCCGTTCAGCGTATGGACGAATTCCGGCTTGCCGCCGGCCTCGGGGCGATAGCGCGCATTCATCCGCCGGGCCTGGAAATCGCCGCAATAGCTGACCGAGGAAATCTCGCGGTATTTGCCCTGCCCGGGCAGCCAGACCTCAAGATCGTGGGTGATGCGGGCGCCAAAGCCCATGTCGCCACCGCACAGCACGATGGTGCGGTAAGGCAGGCCAAGGCGCTCCAGCACCGTCTCGGCGCAGCGGGTCATGCGGTCATGCTCGGCCTCGCCGGTGGCGGCATCGGTGATCGAGACCATCTCGACCTTCTCGAACTGGTGCTGGCGCAGCATCCCGGCGGTGTCGCGCCCGGCGCTGCCCGCCTCCGAGCGGAAGCACTGGCTGTGCGCGACCATGCGCCGCGGCAGGGTGGCGTGTTCGACCAGATCGCCGTTGACGGTATTCGTCAGCGTGACCTCGGATGTGGGGATCAGCCACCAGCCCTCGCGGGTCTGATAGCTGTCCTCGCCGAATTTCGGCAATTGCCCGGTGCCTTCCATCATCTCGGACAGGACCAGAACCGGGGTCCAGGTCTCGGTCAGGCCATGCTCGGCCGTGTGCAGGTCCAGCATGAACTGCGCCAGCGCGCGCTGGATGCGGGCGACGGCGCCCTTCAGCACGACAAAGCGCGCGCCCGATAGCTTAGCCGCTGTCTCGAAATCCATGCCGGGGCGGACGCCCGCGATGTCGAAATGCTCGCGCGCGGCAAAGTCCAGCGCGCGCGGCGTCCCCCAGCGACGGATTTCGACGTTGTCATCCTCGTCCTTGCCCGGGGGCACGCGGTCCAGCGGCAGGTTGGGGATGCCCAGCAACAGATCGCGCAGCTTGGCGTCCAGCGCCGTTGCCTCGGCCTGAAGAAAGGCGGTCTCGTCCTTCTTGGCGCTGACCAGCGCCCGCAGCCGGGCGAATTCGGCCTCGTCGCCGCGGGCCTTGGCGGCGCCGGCTTCCTTGCTGGCCTTGTTCTGCTCGGCCTGCGCGGCCTCGGCGCTGGCGATGCGGGAACGGCGGTCGGCATCCAGCGACAGGATTTCCGGCGAGGCCGGCGGCAGGTTGCGAAGCGCAAGCGCCGCATCGAAGGCGGCAGGGTTTTCGCGGATTGCGCGGATGTCGTGCATGGCTGACCCGTTCCTGAATTGACTTACGCCGCCCCAGATACCGCAAGCCGGCGGCGGGCGAAAGCCTCAGCCCCTGCGCCGGGCTTCATCCAGCATGGCCCGCAACACGCCAAAGAACTTGTCGGCGCCGGGATAACCCTCAAAGCGCATCACCTCCTGCCCGCCGCGAAGCAGGATGAAGGTGGGCGTCAGCCATGGCCGGCGGTCCAGTGCCAGCCCGTCGGGATAGGGCCCGTCGACATCGACCGTGAACAGGGGCGCCGCGCGCCCCTCGGGGCGGCTGGCATAGACCGGCGCGATCTCGCGGTCCCATTGCGCGCAATAGACGCAGCCGGGGCGGCGCACCATCATCAGCCGCAGCCCCGGTCCTGCCAGCCCCGGTCCTGCCAGCGCCGGCCCCCCGGCCAGCGCCACCACCCCGCCCAGAATGAACCGCCGTCTCTGCATGACGCCCCCGATGATCCGGCCCAAGACCTAATCCCTGCGACCCGCCATCGCAACAGCACGGCGTTTACATGTCTTCCATGTGCAAATATCCACGGGGGTGCGGGGGCAGTCAGCCCCCGCCGACCACCTCGCCACCCGGGGGACGCCATGGACGAGCTGACCAAGCCCTTGACGCAGGGCGACCGCCGCGCGCTTTCCCGCGCCATCACGCTGGTCGAAAGCACCCGCCCCGACCACCGCGCCCGCGCCGTGGCGCTGCTGGCCGAATTGCCGAGCCGGCAGGCGTTGTGCATCGGGCTGTCGGGCACGCCCGGCGTCGGCAAATCGACCTTCATCGAGGCGTTCGGCAAGATGCTGACCGCGCAGGGCCTCAGGGTCGCGGTGCTGGCGGTCGATCCCAGCTCGGCGCGCTCGGGCGGCTCGATCCTGGGCGACAAGACCCGGATGGAGACGCTGGCCCGCGACCCCATGGCCTTCATCCGCCCCTCGCCCTCGCGCGCGGAACTGGGCGGCGTCGGCCGCCGCACGCGTGAGACCATCCGCCTGTGCGAGGCCGCGGGCTTCGATGTCGTCCTGATCGAGACCGTCGGCGTCGGCCAGTCCGAAACGCTGGTTGCCGACATGTCGGACCTGTTCATCCTGCTGCTGGCCCCGGCGGGCGGCGACGAATTGCAGGGTGTCAAGCGCGGCATCATGGAGATGGCCGACATCATCCTGGTGAACAAGGCCGATGGCGCGCTGCGCGACACCGCGCTGCGCACGGTGGCCGATTATGCCGGCGCGCTGCGGCTTTTGCGCAAGCGCCCGCAGGACCCCGATGGCTATCCCCGCGCGCTGCCGGTCTCGGCCGCGACGGGCGAGGGGCTGGCGAAATCCTGGGCCGCCATGACCGACCTGGCCGACTGGCGGCGCGAGTGGGGGCATTTCGACGCCCGCCGCGCCGAACAGTCGCGGCAATGGTTTCTGGCCGAATTGCGCGCCGGGCTTCTGGCGCGGCTCGACGCGCCCGAGGTCCGCGCCCGGCTGCGCGACATGGGCGATTCGGTGGCGCGGGCCGAGATCGCCCCCGATTCGGCGGCGGCGCAGATGCTGGACTGGCTGGGGCGATGACCGGGCTTGCCGGGCAGCTTCGCGCGTGGCTCGGGCCTCCGCAGGGCCAGACCGCGCCGGCGGACCTGCTGGCCCGGCAGATCGACACCCCGCTTGGCGCGATGATCTGCGTCACCGATGCGGACCGCCTGCACCTGCTGGAATTCGCCGAGCGCCCCGAACTGCCGGCCGAGATGCGCCGGCTGGCGAAATCCGCCAAGACCCGGATCGCACCGGGCCGCAATGCCTTGGCTGACCTGACCGAAACCCAGCTTGCGGCCTATTTCGCAGGGCAAAGCTGCGCATTCGATCTGCCGCTGGCGCTGTCGGGGACGGATTTTCAACGGCTTGTCTGGCGCGAACTCATCCGCATCCCGGCCGGGCAGACCGTCAGCTATTCAGAACTTGCGGCCCGCATCGGCCGCCCGGATGCCGTCCGCGCCGTCGCGGCCGCCAATGGCGCCAACCGGCTTGCCGTGATCGTCCCCTGTCACCGCGTCCTTGGCGCGGACGGATCGCTGACCGGCTATGCCGGCGGGTTGTGGCGGAAAAAGGCGCTGATCGACCATGAAAGCGCCGCCTTCGCCCGGCCCGCGACCTGACCGGCAGGGGCCGGGGCCGGAAATCGCTTGACCTTCCCGCCTTCTGCGCTTATTCCCGCGCAACAGGTTTCCGGGCGCTGCCACGCGGCGCCCTTTCATATTGCGGGTTCCGGCCCGCGCTGGATCGAATCGAAGGAACAAGATCATGTCGCGCGTTTGCGAACTGACCGGCAAGGGCCCGATGAGCGGCAGCAACGTCTCTCATGCCAACAACAAGACCCGTCGCCGTTTTCTGCCGAACCTGAACGAGGTTTCGCTGATCTCGGACAAGCTGGGCCGTACCTACCAGCTGCGTATCTCGGCTGCGGCGCTGCGCTCGGTCGATCACCGTGGCGGCCTTGACGCCTTCCTCGCCAAGGCGAAGGATGTCGAGCTGTCGGACCGCGCGCTGCAAATCAAGCGCGAGCTGTCGAAAGCCTGATCCGGTCTGCGGGCCAGTCGATTCGAGGCCCGTCAGCGGATGCAAGACGCCCTGCCAATCCGGCGGGGCCTTTTGCATTTCCCGCGTGCCATCTGCCGGTAACGTGACCCCCGCGCGTCCGAAACCGGGTGCAGGCGCCTGGCTGCCGCGCTAGCCTTGGTGCAGATATCGCCGGAGGCCCCATGAAACCGCTCATCCCCGCCATCATCGCCGCCCTGCTGCCGCTTGCCGCGCTGGCCGAAGGGCAGGTCAGCGTCCAGGACGCCTATGCGCGCGCCGCCAATCCGAAATCCGGTGCCGCCTTCATGACCATCGTGAATGGCGGCAAGGACGCCTGCACGCTGATGGGCGTCACCACCGACGCCGCTGCCCGGGCCGAGATGCATACCAGCCGGGACGAGGGCGGCATGATGAAGATGCTCGCCACCGGTCCCATCGAGATCGGCCCCGGCGAAAGCCATGCGCTGGGGCGCGGCGGCGATCATGTGATGCTGATGGGGCTGAAGCAGCCGCTGAAGACCGGCGACAAGATCACGCTGACGCTGGACATGGGCGATTGCGGCCTGCTGAGCACGGTGGTGCCCGTCGACAACGACCGCAAGTCCGATGCGCCCGACACCACCGCCACCCCGACGGCGGCGACGCCCTAGCGCGCGGCCTCGGTCTTGGCGATCAGCGCCTCGACCTTGGGGCCAAGGCTTTCGACGATCAGCGCGACCCCCTTGGCCGAGGCGTGCAGCCCGTCCTGTTGCAGCAGGTCGGGCAACCTGTCGCGTGGCTGGTCGAACAGCGGCTGATACAGGTTCTCCATCAGCAGCGCGTCGTGGCGCTGCGCCAGCCGCGGCCAGATCGCCGCCCAGTCGCGGCGCAGATCCGGGCTGAGCCGGGGCGAGCTGATCCCCACCAGCAGCAGCGGCTTCTGCTCCTGTCCGGCCTGTTTCAGGATCGAATCAAGGTTTTCCTCGGTCATCGCGGGCGAAAGCCCCAGCAGCAGGTCGTTTCCGCCCAGCTCGACCATGACCGCGTCGGGGTCATAGCGGGTCAGGGAAAAGCCGATCCGCACCCGGCCGCCGGCAGCGGTGTCGCCCGACAGGCCGCCATTCACCAGCACGACATCGTCATGGCCGCGCGCCTTCAGCCAGCGCTGCAATTGCGGCACCAGCCCCTGATCGGGCGGCAGGCCATACCCCTCGGTCAGGCTGTCGCCGAACGCGAGGATACGCAGCGGCTCGGCCGCGGCGGGGGCCGCGGCCAGAAGCAGGGTCAGGATAAGGGCTTTCAGGTTCATCCGGCTCGTCTCAATCGCAAGGCATTGGTTACCACGAAGACCGAGGACAGCGCCATCGCCCCCGCCCCCAGCATCGGCGAAAGCTGCGGCCCGCCAAAGGGCACCAGCGCGCCCATCGCCACCGGGATCAGCGCGGTGTTGTAGGCGAAGGCCCAGAACAGGTTCTGCCGGATATTGCGCATGACCGCGCGCGACAGGCGGATGGCGCGGGGGACGCCCTGCGGGTCGCCGCCGACCAGCACCACCTCGGCCGATTCGATGGCGACATCGGTGCCGGTGCCGATGGCGATGCCGGTTTCGGCCGCCGCCAGCGCCGGCGCGTCGTTGATGCCGTCGCCGACAAAGACCGTGCCGGCGCCCATCTCGCGGATGGCGGCCAGCTTGCCGTCGGGCAGCACGCCCGCCAGCACGCGGTCGATGCCAAGCTGGCGGCCGACCGCATCCGCCGTCGCCTGCACATCGCCCGAGATCATCGCCGTTTGCAGGCCAAGCCCGTGCAGGTCGGTGATGGCCGCCGCCGCCTCGGGGCGGATCGGGTCGGCCAGCGCCATCGCGGCGACATGGCGGCCGTCCAGCGCCAGATGCACCGGCGTCGCGCCGTTCGCGGCCCAGCCCTCGGCCTGCGCGATCAGGCCGGGCTGGGGGGTGACGCCGGCCTCGACCAGCGCGCGGGCATTGCCGATCAGCACGTCGCGGCCCTGAACCTGCGCCGTCAGCCCGCGCCCGACGCTGGCCGTCACGGCGCTGGCCGCAAGAAGCTCCAGCCCGCGTGCGCGGGCAGCGGCGACAATGGCGGCGGCCAGCGGATGTTCCGAGCGCGCCTCGGCGCTGGCGGCCAGTTGCAGCGCGTCGTCCTGTGCGATGCCGTCGCTGGCCATATCGGTCAGCGCGGGCGCGCCGCGCGTCAGCGTGCCGGTCTTGTCGAAGGCGACGATGCGGGCATCGGCCAGCCGTTGCAGCGCATCGCCGCGCCGGAACAGCACGCCCAGTTCCGCACCGCGCCCGGTGCCGACCATGATCGAGACCGGCACCGCCAGCCCCATCGCGCAGGGGCAGGCGATGATAAGGACCGCGATCGCGGCGACCATGGCCTGACCCGGATCGCCGGTAAAGACGATCCACAACAGAAAGGTCAGCAGCGCCAGCCCGATCACCAGCGGCACAAAGACCGCGGTGATGCGGTCCACCAGCGCCTGCACCGGCAGCTTGGTGGCCTGCGCGTCCTCGACCAGCCGGATGATGCGCGCCAGCACCGTGTCGGCGCCGGTGGCGGTGACGCGATAGGTCAGCGCGGCAGGGCCATTCACGGTGCCGCCGGTGACCGCATCGCCGGGGGATTTCGTCACCGGCACCGGCTCACCCGTCAGCATGGATTCGTCGATGGCGCCGGTGCCTTCGGTCAGGACGCCGTCCACCGCGACCCGCTCGCCCGGCGCCAGATGCACCAGATCGCCGGGGCGCAGCGCCTCGACGGGGGTATCGACGATTCTGCCGTCGCGCTCGGCGCGGGCGGTCTTGGGGGCAAGCTCGATCAGGCGGCGGATGGCGTCGCCGGCCTGCCCCTTGGCGCGCGCCTCAAGCCAGCGGCCCAGCAGGATCAGGGTGACGATGACGGCGGCGGCCTCGTAATAGACATGGACCGCGTTCGCCGGCAGCAGGCCGGGGGCGAAGGTCGCCACCGTCGAATAGGCCCAGGCGGCGCCGGCCCCCAGCGCGACAAGGCTGTTCATTTCGGGCGCGCGGCGGATCAGGGCGGGGATGCCGATGCGGAAGAACATCCGCCCCGGCCCGGCCAGAACCGCGGTGGTCAGCACGAATTCGACGATCCACAGGCTGCGCTGGCCCAGCGTGGCGTAAAGCCAGTGATGCAGCGCCGGGACAAGATGGCCGCCCATCTCGGCCAGAAAGACCGGCAGCGTCAGCGCCAGCGCGATCAGGAAGTTGCGTTTGAGCCGGGCGGCATCGCCGCCGTGGTCATGCATATGCGGCGCCGCGTCGCGCTGGACGGCCGCCGGATAGCCCTTGGCGGTGACGGCCGCGGCCAGCGCCTCGGCGGTGACGGCGGCCGAGTGCTGGACATGCGCGGTGCCGGTGGCAAGGTTCACCTGCGCGGCGCTGACGCCGGGTATCGCCGTCAGCGCCTTTTCGACGCGGCCCACGCATGAGGCGCAGGTCATGCCCTCGACGGCAAGGCGGGTGTCCTGCGGCTGGGCGGGATAGCCCGCCTTTTCCAGCGCGGCGACGGCGGCGGGCAGCGCCTCGGGCGTGGTGGCACGGAAATGCGCGCGCCCCGTGGCAAGGTTCACCTGCGGATGCGAAACGCCCGGAACGGCGGCCAGCGCCTTTTCGACGCGGCCCACGCATGACGCGCAGCTCATGCCGGTAACGGTCAGCTCAGCTTCCCGGCCCGGCGCAGTGGTTTGATCTTTCATCGGATTTCTCCTGTCGGAATGGCGAGGGGGCGCGATTCAGACAGGGCAGGGCGGGGCCTGCGGTCGTCGGGGGGATCGGGGGACGACAAGGGCCAGCGGCTGCGCGGCCTCTTGCCCGGCATGCCAGCGCAGGGGATGCGCGTCATGGGCGACCACCGGACGCGCCGCGATGTGACAGCGGCAGCCACGCCCGCCCCGGCCCCGGCACAGGTGCCGGGCACGCGTTGCCGCCCGGCGCGGTTCGCGCGCGGCCAGCGGCTGGGGGTGAAGATACGGACAGCTCATCGCGGAAGGTCCTTTCCCGATGCAAGCTAGGCACGTTCCCCCGCCGATTCAAGCGCGTCACATCGCTTTGAGTTGATCCCGCGCCTGCAAGCGGCTAGGCGATGGACGAGGAAAAAGATTTCAGGACGCACAGATGAACCGCAGACAGATGCTGATGGCCACGTTGCCGCTGCTGGCCGCGCCCACCCTGGTGCTGGCGCAGGACAAGAAGCCGCCGGCCGCCCCCGCCGCCAAGCCCAAGGCCAAGGCCGAGCCCCGGCGCGACCCCTATGCCCCGACCGAAGTCGCGATCCGTCCCGATTTCGAGGTCGGCAGCATCGTCGTGGTTTCCAAGGATTTCTTCCTTTATCACGTCATCGCGCCGGGCCGGGCGATCCGCTATGGCGTTGCCGTGGGCAAGGATGAGCTGGTCTGGAAGGGCCGCGCCGCCGTTGGCCGCAAAAGCGAATGGCCAAGCTGGAAACCGACCCCGGCGATGGTCAAGCGCAAGCCCGCGCAATACGGCAAATGGGCGGATGGCATGCCCGGCGGCCCGACGAACCCGCTGGGTGCGCGCGCGCTTTATCTTTACGATGCCAAGGGCAACGACACCTCGATCCGCATCCATGGCACGACCGAGCCGAACTCGATCGGGCGCGCGGTCTCGAACGGGTGCCTGCGCATGCGCAACGAGGCGGTGATGGACCTGTATGAGCAGGTTCCGGTCGGCACGCCGGTCTACGTCTATTAATTGGACATCCGCCTGACATCGCTGTCGGACCCGGCACTGGCCGGGTTCGACATGGTGATCGACACCCGCGCCCCCTCGGAATTCGCCGAGGATCACCTGCCCGGCGCGGTGAACCTGCCCGTCCTGTCGGATGCGGAACGGGCTAAGGTCGGCACCGTCTACAAGCAGGTTTCCCCCTTCGATGCCCGCAAGCTGGGCGGCGCCATGGTCGCCGCCAATGCCGCGCGCCATATCGCCGGGCCGCTGGCCGGGTTTGGCGGCGGCTGGCGGCCTTTGGTCTATTGCTGGCGGGGCGGCCAGCGTTCCGGCGCCTTCGCCACCATCCTTGCCCAGATCGGCTGGCGCGTCGGCCGCATTGAGGGCGGCTACAAGGCGTGGCGGGCGCTGGTCGTGGCGCGCGTGCTGGCCCCGGTCGCGGCCCCGGTCATCGTTCTTGACGGCAATACCGGCAGCGCCAAGACCGAGATCCTGTCGCGGCTGGCGGCGCGCGGCCATCAGGTCATCGACCTTGAGGCGCTGGCCAATCACCGCGGCAGCCTGTTCGGGGCCATGCCCGGCGGCCAGCCCAGCCAGAAGCTGTTTGAAAGCCGCCTTGCCATGGCGCTGGAGGGGATCGACCCGACCCGCCCCCTGCTGGTCGAGGCCGAAAGCTCGCGCATCGGCGAGGTGAACCTGCCGCGCGGCATCTGGGCCGCCATCATCGCCGCGCCGCGCCTGCGCCTGTCGGTCCCGGTCGCGGCGCGCGCCGCCTATACCGCGCAAAGCTATGCCGACGCCACAGCCGACCCCGCCCGCGTGGCCCGCATCGTCGAAAGCCTGCGCCCCCTGCACCCGGCCGAGCGGATCGCCGACTGGCTTGGCATGGTCGATGCCCGCGACTGGGCGGCGCTGTCGGCGGGGCTGATGCGCGACCATTACGACCCGCGCTATGACAAGCACCGCGCCCGCCACGACGATGGCCGTAGCCCGGTGGTCACGCTGGACCGGCTGGACGATCTGGAGGCCGCGACAAGCGCGGTCGAGGCCGCGCTGGCCCGGCTTCAGCCCTGATCGCGCAGAAAGCGCCGCAGCACCTTTTCCAGCTTGGCCGCACCGATCGGCGCCATCGCCTTGGTATGTTCGTGGCTAAGCGATTCGTCCGACATCCCCGCGCCCATATTGGTGATGACCGAAATGGCGGCGCAGCGCAGGCCGAAGAACCGGCCAAGGATGATCTCGGGCACGGTGGACATGCCGACGGCATCGCCGCCGATGACCCGCGTCATGCGGATTTCTGCCGGAGTCTCGAAACTCGGGCCCGAAAACCAGCAATAGACGCCTTCGGGCAGGTCCACGCCCTCGGCCCGGGCGGCGGCGGCCAGCGCCGTGCGCAAGCCCGCGTCATGGGCGTCGGTCATGGGCTGGAAACGGGCATCGGTCCGCTCGCCGATCAGCGGGTTGGCGCCCGACAGGTTGATGTGGTCCGACAGCATCATCAGCGACCCGGGCTGCATCGCCTCGCGCACCGAACCGGCGGCATTGGTCAGCAGCAGCCTGTCGCAGCCCAGTTCGGCCAGCACCTCAAGCGGCAGGCGCATCGCATCCGGCCGCCCCGATTCATAGTAATGCGACCGCCCGCCGAATACCGCGACGCGCCGCCCCTCAAGCTGGCCGATGACCAGCTTCGGGACATGCCCCGAGACACCCGCATGGGGAAAGCCCGGCAGGTCCGAATAGGGGATCGCCACGCCCTGAACCGCCTCGGCCAGATGGCCCAGCCCGGACCCCAGGATCAGCCCGTATTCCGGCGCCGCATCGCCCGCGCGGTCGCGGATCAGGCGGGCAAGCTCAGCGCTCTTTGACATAGGGCTCTCCTCCGGCGCGGGGCGGGATGGCGCGGCCGACAAAGCCGGCAAGGATGATGACGGTCAGGATATAGGGCAGCGCGTTCATGAACATCGACGGCACGGTGACAAAGCCCAGGTCGAGGTCGGGATAGCGGTTGCTGACCGCCTCCATCAGTCCAAAGAGGAACGTCGCGAACAGCGCCGGCCACGGCCGCCATTTGGCGAAGATCAGCGCGGCAAGGGCGATATAGCCGCGCCCGGCGGTCATGTCCTTGACAAAGCCCGCCGAAATCCCCGTCGCCAGATAGGCTCCGGCGATGCCGCACAGCACGCTGCAGATGGCCACGGCCGCATAGCGCATCCGCGTGACCGACACGCCCGCCGTATCGACCGAGGCCGGGTTTTCCCCCACCGCTCGCAGCCGCAGGCCAAAGCGCGTGCGGTAAAGCACCCACCATGTCAGCGGCACGCACAGGAACGCCACATAGACCAGGATCGTATGCCCCGAGATCAGCTCGGCATAGACCGGCCCGATTACCGGCACGCCCTTCAGGCTGTCGGCAAGGGGCAGGTCGATCGGGTTGAACCGCGCCGCCCCCTCAAGCGAGGGGGTGCGCCCGCCCAGCCCGAAGATCTTCTGCCCCAGCAGCACGGTCAGCCCGGCGGCCAGAAAGTTGATCGCCACCCCGGAAATCAACTGGTTGCCCCGGAAGGTGATCGAGGCAAGCCCGTGGATCAGCGACAGGGCCATCGATCCGGCGATCCCGGCCAGCAGGCCCAGCCAGACATCCCCCGTCGCATAGGCGACCGAGGCCGAGGTAAAGGCCGCCATCAGCATCTTGCCCTCAAGCCCGATGTCGAAGATGCCGGCGCGTTCCGAATAAAGCCCGGCCAGACAGGCCAGCAGCAGGGGCGTCATCAGCCGGATGGCGCTGTCGACCATCTGCAGGACAGTGGCGAAATCCATCACGCATTCCCCCGCTTGCGCAGCGCCGCGAAAAGCCGCTCCAGCGGCATGCGAACCATATTGTCCAGCGCCCCCGTGAACAGGATCACCAGCGCCTGAATGACCACGATCAGCTCACGCGGGATCGTGGTCCACAGCGCCAGCTCGCCGCCGCCCTGATACAGGAACCCGAACAGCAGCGCCGCCAGAAAGATCCCGAAGGGATGGTTGCGTCCCATCAGCGCCACGGCGATACCGATGAAGCCGGCACCCTCGACCGCGTTGAAGATCAGCCGCTCGGCCTCGCCCATGACGTTGTTGATGGCCATCAGCCCGGCCAGCGCCCCCGAAATCAGCATCGCCGCGACGATGATGCGGGTCGGGCTGATCCCGGCATAGACGGCGGCGGGCTCGGACTTGCCAAAGGCGCGGATCTCATAGCCCAGCCGCGTGCGCCAGATCAGCAGCCAGACCAGCACGCAGGCGGCCAGCGCGATGAACAGGGTGATGTTGGCAGGCGTGTTCTTGCCCCATTCAAAGCCAAGCGCCAGCGCCATGTCGGAAAGCTTGGGCAGGTTCGTCCCCGGCGGAAAGCTGGCCGAGGCCGGGTCCATGCTGCCCTGCGGACGCAGCACATTGACCAGCAGATAGTTCAGCAGCGCCGCGGCGATGAAGTTGAACATGATGGTGGTGATGACGATATGGCTGCCGCGCCGCGCCTGCA
>RRZU010070313.1_pt1 | contig 13573 bp, 10 predicted proteins | sample 2165561 | NCBI WGS metagenome assembly RRZU01 (sample SAMN10456909, study PRJNA506462) | wastewater metagenome | isolation source: wastewater sludge | place: USA: Moscow, Idaho
CGTGTAATAGCCACGCTTTGCAGGAATGAGCTGGCTCGGGTCAATTTTGACTTCCGGGCGTGTGATCGCCTTGTTCTTTTCCAGGGGCAGGTTGGTCCATAGCGTTCGGATCAGGCTGTGTTCCTTGCCCGCTTCCATCATGACGGCGATGACGGCCAGCTTTCCGGCCGACGATTGGTGTACCAGGTGGGCGGACATGGCGTAGGACTTGCCGCCAATTTTTTCTTCGCCGGGTTTGTGGAAGTGGATCTGCACTAGTGCATAACTCTCACCGTCTACCGTAATCGCGCCTGCCTCTGCGGTATCCACTCTGATACTGTGGCCATTGTCGATAATGCTTAGCGGAACGCGCTTGTAAGCAAAGTCGATGGCTGGAAGGTCGGCCAGAATGGTTTTCTGGATGTCGATTGGCGATTGGCGTTTGCCAAGGTCGCAAGTGGCGTATTCCTGCCCCAGGCTTCCCCATTTTTCGGGGCCGCTCTTGCCGGTGTAACCCCAGTGAGGCGGAGGTGGTGGCGGCGGAGGCTCTTCTTTTGCTTTTTTACTGTTCTTGGGTTTCTTTTCGTCAGCTTGCACAGGTGTGGCCGCAACTGGCGCCGGAGGCGGTGCAGGATCTTCTTCAACAACGGGTTTCTTGCGCTTACATGCGTAACGGTAAACAGTCTCAAGAACAGAGTCCGGTGCGACCGGCTTTGGCTCCGGGCTGTCGAGGATTTCTGTATTTAGTTCCGAACCATCTCCGGCGTAATAGCTGCGCTGAATGCTTTTGGCCATTCGTTTGCTGCAATTAAACTCGGTCAATGCGGTCATCCGGCGGTAAGAGAAAGCCCCCGAATCAGGAATTTTTGGTGTGCTGTAGCTTTCACGATACCAGAGGCTGGTTTTGCCTTCTGTGGCGGTAGTGATGCTAGCGGTGTCGACCTCGATACGGGCAGAGTTTTTGCTGCCGATGCTTGTCCATTTTGCGGCCTGAACTGATGTCGGGAGTAGCAAGGTCAAAATCAGGGTAAGGGTCGGTAGGGTTTTTTGCATGGCGATTAAGAATAATCAGTGGAGAACGCTGCTATGGCGCACTATGTTAGCCGGAAAAGAGCGTGGCATGATGTTCGCCGCGAAGTAGAAAAGGAATGACGGTAGAATTCGTGGCGGACCGGGTTGTCGTCGATGCCGCGAAACTGCTATTGGAGGAAGTATGCCTATTTTTCTGAATGAAACAGACGTGCGGCAACTGTTGACCATGCCGCTGGCGCTCGATGCCGTGGAAGAGGCACACAGCGAGCTTTCTCTTGCTAGGGCTGTCGATGTGCCGCGCCAGCGCACGCGTTTGCCGCAAACCGCATTGCACCTGCTGCAAGGCGCGATGCCGGGGCGCGATGCTATCGGTTACAAGGCGTACACCAGCAATCGTTCAGGCGTTCGTTTTTTGGTTCATGTGTTTAGCGCCGCGACCGGCGGCTTGCGCGTTGTTCTCGAAGCAGATTTTCTCGGGATGATGCGTACCGGGGCAGCGTCTGGCGTGGCCACGCGCTGGTTGGCCAGGCCTGATGCGGAAATTCTGGGGGTCTTTGGTGCAGGCTGGCAGGCCGAAGGGCATCTTGAAGCGATTGCTGCCGTGCGGCCATTGCGGCGGGTTAAGGTTTTTTCCCGTAATGCCGAGCGCCTTGCTGCCTTTTGCAGCAAGATGGCTGAGCGCCTGAAGATCGAGGTCGTTCCGGCGTCTTCGGCCGAGGAAACGGTGCGCGGCAGCGATATCGTGAGCACCATAACGACGTCGGCAGCGCCATTGTTTGAGGCTGCTTGGCTCTCGCCGGGAACGCATATCAATGCGGCCGGCTCCAATTCCTTAATTCGGCGCGAAGTGGGTGAGGATGTGCTGAAAGTGTGTCGTCCGATTGTGGTCGATAGCGTCGATACCGCACTCAAGGAAGCGGGCGATTTGTTGCCGGCGATGGAAAAAGGGCGTCTCAGCGAGCGGCAACTGGTCGAGTTGGGCGATGTTATTGTTGGGCGGCATCCGGGCCGCAGTACGGCAGACGAAATTACGCTGTTCGAGTCGCAGGGCATGGCCGTTCAGGATATTTCGCTGGCTGTTCGTCTGGAAGCGCTGGCGCGGGAACGTGGTATTGGCGTTGAATTACCCTATGGGGCCTAGTTTTTTGCAGGTGTCGATTGACTGAACTCTTGTGATGCTGCAAGAATGCACAAAAGATGGCGACAGGAAAAAAAGATCGTCCTTATTGATACGCTTTGCGGGATCTGGAGTGCGGACAGGTTTTTTGGCGCGGGCGTCCGGTAGCATCCCGAAGTCGATACTTGTTATAGGGAGACAGCGTGGCCAGTACCTTGAATGATGCGCTCGAAATCGTCATGCGAACCGATCCGGGAATGGTTCGCTCGCATAACGAAGACACTGTGTTTGCCAATCCAAGTCAGGGATTCGTGATTCTCGCGGATGGCATGGGCGGGTATAACGCCGGGGAGGTGGCGAGCGGCATGGCAACCACCTTGCTGTCCAGTGAGCTTGATGCCGCGTTTTGCGTCACACCGCCGTATCAAGTCGACAAGACAAGCGGTCAGCTGTTCGCCCGAAAATGCGTCCAGGACAAGGTGGCGCTCGCCAACTCGGCGATCTACAATGCGGCAGCGAGTCAGCCGCAGTACGTCGGCATGGGCACTACGCTGGTTACGGCCGTGTTCTACGATAACCAGGTTACCGTTGCGCATATCGGCGATTCTCGACTCTATCGATTACGCGGCGAAGAGCTGAGCGTCATCACGCATGACCATTCCTTGCTACAGGAACAAATTGATAGCGGCCTCATTTCGATTGAGGAAGCGCGTTTCTCTCAGAACAAGAATCTGGTCACGCGCGCGCTAGGGGTAGATCCTGAAGTCGAAGCCGAGATTCATGATTACCCGGTGTTGCCTGGCGATATCTATCTGTTGTGTTCTGATGGACTCAACGATATGGTCGAAGACGAGGATATTCAGCTCACTTTGCAGACGCTTGCGGCCAATCTTGAACTGACGGCAATGCAGCTCGTTCAGATGGCGAATGACAACGGCGGGCGAGATAACGTTTCGGTCATACTGGTCAAGATTTTGCGCCCCTTCCCGGCGAACAGAGGCTGGTGGTCGAAACTCATGGCGTGGTTTAAATAAGGACGGAAGAGCAATGGCTAAACTGATACTGAGTATGGATGGTCTGGTCCTCAAAGAAATCTTGTTGACCAAGGAGAGGATGTCAATTGGACGCAAAGCCTCCAATGATATTCAGATCGACAATCTGGCGATCAGCGGCGAGCACGCCGCCGTGGTGACTATCCTCAATGATTCCTTTCTTGAAGACTTGAACAGCACCAACGGAACGCTGGTCAATGGGCAAACGGTCAAAAAGCATTTCCTGAAAAATGGGGATGTCGTCGAACTGGGTAAATACAAGCTCAAGTACGTGACCGAGCAGGTGCAGCACGCCGATGCGGCTGATTTCGAGAAGACGATGGTGATCCGGCAGAATACGCTTAAGCCTGCACCGGTCGACGAAATGGCCGGTACCGCCACGGCCGGCCTGAGCAAGCCGCTTGAAGGGGGGCCGTCATCGTCCGCGCCGCCTGCGCCGAGCGCTCCGCAGCCAGCTGTGGTAGCGGCTCTTGGCGCGATTCAGATTTTGAGTGGGGCGAATGCGGGGCGAGAGCTGGAATTGACCAAGACGCTGACAACGCTGGGCAAACCCGGCGTACAGGTTGCCGTCATTGCCAAGCGTCCGCATGGATACTTCATCACGCATGTGGAAGGGGCGAGCTTCCCGGTGCTCAATGGCCAAACTTTGGATGCGCAGGCTCATCCTCTAAAGGATCACGATGTGATAGAACTGGCGGGCATCAAGATGGAGTTCTTCCTTAAAAGCTGATGGCGCTTGAGATCGATCACGAAATGCGCCGGGCTTCTTCTGTTGTTGGCGGTAGCGCATAGATCCGTGGGGTAATGATGAAAGTCAGGATTTTGGGTTGCAGCGGAGGAATCGGCGGGCGCCATTTGCGCACCACGTCGATGCTTGTTGATCACGATATCCTGATTGATGCTGGAACCGGTGTCGCCGATCTTTCACTGGCCGAACTGGCCATGATCGATCATGTCTTCATCACGCACTCACATCTCGATCATATTGCAGCACTGCCGCTGATGATCGACTCGGTTGCTGATATGCGCCGTGCGCCGGTAACGGTTTATGCTACCAGCGCGACGCTTGAAATCCTGCAGAATCACATCTTCAACTGGGCGATCTGGCCAGATTTCAGCGAGATTTCTATCCGCGAAACACCGGTCATGCAGTACAAGGCGATTCGTGTCGGGCACAAGACGCGGTTTGATAACCGGCTCATTACGGCGCTTCCGGCCGAGCATTCGGTGCCAGCAGTTGGCTATCAGCTTGATTCCGGCGAAGCCAGCCTCGTGTTTACGGGCGATACGACGACTAACGATGCTTTATGGCGTGCCGTCAACAAAATCGCCAATTTGCGCTACCTGATTATCGAAACGGCGTTCTCCAATCAGGAAAAACGCTTGGCGGTATTGTCCAAACACCTTTGCCCGAGCCTGCTCGGAGACGAACTCGCGAAGTTGATGCGCGAGGCGAACATCTATATTTCGCACCTGAAGCCAGGGCAGATCGAATTGATTATGGGCGAGATCGAGGAGTGTGCCGGCGAGTTCAACCCCAATATGTTGCAAAACCATCAGATTTTCGAGTTCTGAATCATGACTAGCGAATCTTCGGAATCTTCGTATACGACGCAGGATGGCGGTGCCAGCGTTCTGCACCGGCTGGAGCCGGTTCGCGCGCTTTCCGCGATGCGGCAGCATGAATTGTCGGCCTTGTGCGCGACCGAGCATGTTGCCATGGGGGGTGATCCGTTTCGCTTTCAAGGGGTGCAAGGGCAGTCGGTGTATTTGCTGTCCGGCGAGCTTAAACTGGCTTTTGCCGATGGCTCGGTCTGTGTGGTGGTTGGCGGCAGCGATGTGGCGCTCTGGCCGATTGCCAAGCGTTCGCCAGCGCTGGTCGAGGCTAAAGCCATCACCAACGTTGAGTTAATGCGTATTGACGACGATGTGCTCGATGTTGCCATGACCTGGGATCAGCTATGTGCCGGCGTTGATGTCTCCGAAATTCATCCGGAAGTCGCTGACTGGCGCGCAATGTCAGGGGTTTTTCGCTTGCCGACGTTGATGGACGGGGCTTTGTCGCGTTTGCCCACGGCGAGTATCGACGAACTCTTCCGGCGTCTTGAGCGTATCAAAACTGCCGCTGGTGAAGTGATTCTGCAGCAGGGCGACGTCGGCGATTACTACTACATCATTGAAAACGGACGCTGCCTGGTGACCCGTAAGGTGGGTGGTGTCGACATGTCGCTGGCCGAATTGAAAGCGGGTGATGCTTTTGGCGAGGAAGCTTTGATCGTTGAGGGGACGCGCAATGCGACGGTGATCATGAAGTCGGACGGCGTTTTGCTGCGTCTGAACAAAGAAGATTTTATCGAGTTGTTACGCGAACCTCTGCTTCACCGGCTTTCCTGGTCGCAGGCGAAGCAGCATGTCGCTGCCGGTGCGCAATGGCTTGACGTGCGCTATCCCTCCGAATACAAAAATTACCGATTGCCCGGGGCGGTGAATGTTCCCCTGAGTGAAATCCGCAATGCTATTGATGTTATCGACCGCGATCGCGAATATGTGCTTTATTGCCAGAGTGGCCGGCGGGCTTCGGCAGCCGCTTTTCTTCTTTCGCAACGCGGTTATCGTGCCAGCTATCTAGACGGGGGGCTTAAGGCCTGCGAACTGTCGGAGTCGTGAGTGCTAGCTCCGGTGCTTCGTTGAGCCTTGGCCAACTGCATCTATCGAAGAGTAGAGTGAGTCAATGGAAAATACCGCTGCCGGGGATGTAAATAGCCGCCTGGAGTTCCTTAAGAACCTCCAGCTGGTGACTAACAAGATTCACGCGACGAACAATATCGACGAGATCATGCTTGAGACCTCGCAGGATATCTGCGAACTGTTCAGTTGTGATCGTCTGACCATTTATGTTGTCTCGGAAGACAAGCAGAACATCGTTTCCAAGGTCAAGACCGGGCTTAATTCCTTCAAGGACATCAAGTTGCCGATTTCCGAGCAGAGTATCGCCGGGTATGTGGCGGTGATGCGCAAGCTGGCGAATGTCAATGACGTTTACGATGATGTGGAACTGAAGCGTTTTAGCCCGAGCATGTGTTTCCTCAAGGAGGTGGATAAGCGAACCGGCTATCGCTCCAAGCAGATGCTCGTGGCGCCGATTGTCAATGCACAGAATAGCGAGTTGCTTGGCGTCGTGCAGTTGATCAATAGCCGCTCGGATCATCGTTTTTCGGCGCTTGCCGAAGAGGGCGTGCAAGGTCTTGCGCAGACCTTGGCCGTAGCCTTTACGCAACGGCAGAGGCCGCGTCAGGTCGTGCGCTCGAAGTATGATGCCTTGGTCACCGAAGGGGTTATTTCGGCCGGCGAAATTGACCTTGCGCAGCGCTCAGCGCGGCGCAAGAGCCTTGATCTGGAAGTGGTGTTGATCAGTGAGTTTCAGGTCAAGCCAGCGGAAATCGGCAATGCGCTGTCGCGTTTTTTTGGCGTTCCTTATGAGCCTTTCCGGGCAGATCGCATCAAGCCGCTTGATTTGCTCAGGAACCTCAAGCGCGATTATGTTGAGACCAACCAGTGGTTGCCGATCGAAGAGGGGCCAGAGGGTGTCGTCGTCATCTCGATGGATCCGGAGCGCATCAAGAGTGCGCGGATCGTCAATAATATCTTTCCGAAGAGTCCGATCATTTATCGCGTGACGACCCATGCCGAGTTTGCCCAGGCGATTGACCAGTTTTACGGTGCGCTCTCGGATATGGGCTCGGTCGGTGATTTACTGTCCGGGCTTGATGAGGATGAGTCCGGTGAGTTTGTCGGCGGAGGCTCTGACGAGCTGAGCGCAGCGGCGGATAACGAGCTGGTGCGACTAGTTAACAAAATCATAGTCGAGGCCTACCAGCAGGGGGCCTCGGATATTCACATCGAGCCGGCGCCCGGCAAGGAAAAGACGCTGATTCGTTTCCGCAAGGACGGCTCACTAGGGTCCTATATCGAGGTACCGGCGTCTTACCGTAGTGCCTTGGTGGCGCGTATCAAAATCATGTGTGATCTGGATATTTCTGAAAAGCGTCGGCCACAGGACGGCAAGATCAAGTTCAAGAAGTTCGGCCCGCTGGATATTGAGCTGCGCGTGGCGACCATCCCCACCGCGGGTGGCATGGAAGACGTGGTGATGCGCATTTTGGCGGCGGGTGAGCCGATTCCGCTCGATAGTCTGGGCGTTAGCCCAAGCAATCTGGTGCGTTTGAAGGATGTGGTCGGCAAACCCTATGGCCTGTTCTTTGTTTGCGGTCCGACCGGCTCTGGAAAGACCACCACGTTGCATTCGATCCTGAGCTATATCAACAAGCCTGAAACAAAAATATGGACGGCCGAAGACCCCGTAGAAATCACGCAAAAGGGCTTGCGCCAAGTGCAGGTTAACAAAAAGGCCGGCCTGGATTTCGCTACGGTGATGCGCGCCTTTCTGCGTGCCGATCCAGATGTGATCATGGTTGGCGAAATGCGCGACAAGGAAACGGTCGCCATTGGCATTGAAGCTTCGTTAACCGGGCACCTCGTCTTTGCTACCTTGCACACTAATAGCGCGCCTGAGTCGATCAATCGCCTGCTCGACATGGGCATGGACCCCTTCAACTTTGCTGACGCGTTGCTCGGGATTCTCGCGCAGCGTTTGGCCAAACGCTTGTGCAAGTCGTGCAAAGTGGCCTATCAGCCGTCACCTGAAGAGATGAAGCACTTGCTTGCGGAGTATTGCGACGATCTGGCTAATACCGATCGCTGGAAGAAAGGCGCACAGGCGGCTGCCGAAGCTATCCACCAGGAATGGCTTGATACCTATGCCAAAGACGGCAAGTTCACTCTGTATCGGGCCAAGGGCTGTGCAGTCTGCGGGGACTCCGGCTATAAAGGGCGCGTCGGTTTGCATGAGTTGTTGCTGGGGACCGACCAGTTGAAGAAGCAGATTCAGGAGCACGCACGTGTCGCCGAGCTCTTTGCCACGGCCATCAACGAAGGCATGCGCACGTTAAAAATGGACGGTATCGAAAAGATTTTGTCCGGCATCACCGACATCAAACAGGTGCGTTCCGTCTGCATAAAATAGGAGTGAGTCGAGTGGATACGATGACTGATTTGTTTCGGCGCTTCGAGAAGCTCAATCGTATTGGCGCCTCGCTTTCCAATGAGTCGAATATAGACCGGCTGCTGGAGAACATTCTCGTGGCCGCCAAGACGATTACGCATGCCGATGGCGGAACACTCTATCGCGTCAGTGAGGATCAGCGCTCTTTGCGCTTTGAAATAGTGCGTACCGACTCGCTGAAGATCGCCTTTGGCGGGGCGACTGGCGAGCCAATTTCTGCCAAGTTCAACGACCTGCCGCTCTATCGCGACAATGGCGAAGTAAACAATTCGCTGGTGGCGGCCTATTCGGCGGTTCATGCCGAGACCGTCAATATTGCCGATGCCTATGTTGCAGAGGGCTTTGATTTTTCCGGTACGCGTAAATTCGACCAGGTTACGGGCTATCGTTCGAAGTCCTTTCTGACCGTGCCGATGAAAAATCATGACAATGAGATTATCGGGGTGTTGCAACTGATCAACGCCATAGATCAGACGACGGGCGTTGTTTGTGAGTTCTCCGATGCCGATCAGCGTCTCGCCGAATCGCTTGCCTCGCAGGCGGCCGTGGCCTTGACCAACCGTTTTCTGGTCAATCAGCTACAAGAGCTGTTCGAAGCCTTTATTACCCTGATTAACCTTGCAATTGACGAAAAATCACCCTATACCGGCGGGCATTGCCAACGGGTGCCGTCGCTTACGATGATGCTTGCCGATGCCGTTAACGCGACTAAGGACGGTGTTTTTGCCGATTTTTCGATGAGCGAACGCGATCGTTATGAGTTAAAGATCGCCGGCTTGTTGCACGATTGTGGCAAGGTGACGACGCCAGTGCACGTGGTCGACAAAGCCACCAAGCTGCAAACTATTTTTGATCGCATCGAGTTGCTTGATACACGCTTTGAGGCCGTCCGGCGTGATGCTGAATTAAACATGTTGCGTGCTGTTCTGGAGGGCGTAGATCGGCACGCTGCAGAGCAGCGCTTGCAGGAGCGATTGTGCGCCATCGACCTGGATCGCGATTTTCTGCGCCACGTCAATGTCGGCGGAGAGTCGATGAAGCCCGAGGATCAGGCGCGAGTGCTGCGTATCTCGCAGGATTATCGCTGGTGCAATACAGCCGGAATGATGGTCGATTTTCTTACCGACGATGAGCTGGAAAATCTTACCATCCGTGCCGGAACGCTAACGCAGGCTGAGCGTGAAACAATCAATTATCACATCGTTGCAACCATCAAAATGCTGGAATCATTGCCCTGGCCAAAGCATCTGAAGCGTGTGTCGGAGTATGCCGGCGGTCACCATGAGCGAATGGACGGCAAAGGCTACCCGAAGGGGCTCAAGGGCGAAGAGATGTCGGTGCAGGCGCGGATCATGGGCATTGCCGATATTTTTGAGGCGCTAACGGCTTGTGACCGCCCTTACAAGCAAGGTATGAAGCTTTCCGAAGCGATGCGTATTCTCGAAAACTTCAGCAAAAACGGTCATATTGACCCGGATTTGTTCGAGGTTTTTGTCAAACAGAAGGTCTACCGCAAGTATGCCGAGCAATATCTGAACGCTTCGCAAATCGACGAGGTTTCGTAAAAGCTTAATCCACCGCAAAGGCTTAAAGACATAACTCTTTCAACGCAGAGATCGCCGAGACGCGGAGTCCGCAGAGAGAAAGATGCTGTTTTTCGAGATGGTCTTTCTCTGCGATCTCTGCGCCTCAGCGTACTCTGCGTTGAGAGAGGTTTTTTTCATGGCAGTCGATGCTGTTTTGCAGGCGCGCGATTGCCGTGGTGACCTTGCTTGCGATGAAAACCAATGCCTGAATTCGCGGTAAAATCGCGCCTCTTTTTGTTTTTCTGAGTGGATTCCCTCTATGTACGTCATTGCTCCCAGTATTCTATCCGCCGATTTCACCAAGCTCGGTGCCGAAGTTCTCGATGTATTAGCCTCGGGAGCTGACTGGATTCACTTTGACGTGATGGACAACCATTACGTGCCCAATCTGACCATTGGCCCGATGATTTGCGCTGCGCTGCGCCCGATCACCGACGCGACGATTGACGTGCATTTGATGGTCAAGCCGGTCGATCGCATGATCGCTGATTTCGCCAAGGCCGGCGCCAATCTCATCACCTTCCACCCGGAGTCCTCCGAGCACATTGATCGTAGCTTGTCGCTGATTCGCGAAAGCGGCTGCCAGTCGGGGCTGGTCTTCAATCCGGCAACGCCGCTTGATTACCTCGATTACGTCATGGACAAAATCGACGTCGTCTTGCTGATGAGCGTCAATCCCGGCTTTGGCGGGCAAAGCTTCATTCCGGCAGCGCTGACCAAGCTCAGGGCGGCACGCGCCCGCATCGATGCCTACGAGCGCGAGAGCGGCAGAAAAATTCGCCTTGAGATCGATGGTGGCGTCAAGGTCGATAACATTGCGCAAATCGCCCGCGCCGGAGCTGATTCGTTTGTCGCCGGCTCAGCCGTCTTTGGTGCGGCGAAAGACTCCGATGCGCACCGTTACGACTCGATCATCGCCGCCCTGCGCGCCGAGTTGAGCAAGGTCTGATGGTGCAGTCGGGCGAGTTTGGGGCACTGGAGATTGGCGCCGTTCTGTTCGATCTGGACGGAACTTTGCTCGATACGCTCCCTGATCTTCATGTTGCGACCAACGCCATGTTGAGCGATCTGGGGCGCACGCCGTTGCCTCTGTCCGCTGTTCGCAGTTACCTTGGTCGCGGCATAAGCAATCTTGTTAAACGCGTGCTGGCTGGTTCGCTGGCTGCAGCTGAAGATGACTCGCCGGTGCCGGTGCATGCGCTGGCCAGTTTCCGGCAGCACTACGCGCGGGAAAACGGCCGCAATGCACTGGTTTATCCGGGTGCGCTCGAGGGCTTGCGTGCGCTCAAGGCCAAGGGCGTTCCGCTGGGGCTGATTACCAACAAGGCCGAAGCCTTTGCCCTGCCTTTGCTTGAACTGACCGGGCTGGTTGATTACTTCGATGTAGTGGTCAGCGGCGATTCTCTGCCCCGGCAAAAGCCCGACCCGATGCCGCTGGTGTGGGCTTGCGGCCGCTTGGGCGTTTCTCCGGAAAACACCCTGTTTATCGGCGATTCGATCAATGATTTTCTTGCCGGACGTGCTGCTGGATGCCGTGTATTCCTTGTTCCCTACGGTTACAACGAAGATCGCGATGTGCATGAGCTTGCATGCGATGCTATAGTTAAGAGCGTTGCCGATGCTGCAACGCGAGTCGAATTCCAAGCAAAACAGCCCAGCGCATGAAACCACTTCACAACAATCTGCATCTTGAGCCCGCATTCTGGGCAGAGGCCTGGCCCTGGCGTAGCTGCCAGTAATCCTTGGTTCTACTGGCACGCCTGTTCGTGCCGCGCCTCTTGTTGCAGTTTTTGTTGCACTTATTGTTTGTGGAGTTTGTCATGATTGAATCCGTTTTCAACCGGCTGGCCGCTGAAGGCTACAACCGCATTCCCGTTACCCTCGAGACCTTTGCCGATCTCGATACCCCGCTCTCGATCTACCTCAAGCTGGCCAATGGCCCCTACACCTATCTGCTCGAATCGGTGCAGGGCGGCGAGCGTTTTGGCCGCTATTCGATCATCGGCCTGGCCAGCCCGACGCGCATTGTCGTCAACGCGCATCAGGTGCTAGTGCTCACCGGCAATCGCATTGCCGAACGCGAAGACGATACCAATCCGCTCGAATTCATCGGCAACTACATGAAGCGCTTTCGTGCCGCGCCGCTCGCCGGTCTGCCGCGCTTTTGCGGCGGCCTCGTTGGGTGCTTCGGCTACGACACCGTGCGCTACGTGGAAACCCGGCTGACACGCACCGCCAAGGCCGACGAACTGGGAACGCCCGACATCGTGTTGCTGCTTTCCGAAGAAATCGCGGTGGTAGACAACCTCTCCGGCAAGCTTACGCTAGTCGTCTATGCCGAGCCCGGCGTTCCCGGGGCTTACCAAAAGGCGCAGGCGCGTTTGAAGGCCTTGCTCGCCCAGTTGCGCGAGCCTGCCAGCATTCCGGTCGAAACGCCGACTACCTCGCAGCCTGCCGTGTCTGTGTTCGGTGAAGCGCAATTCAAGCAGGCCGTTCTGAAGGCCAAGAACTACATCATGGAAGGTGATGTCATGCAGGTGGTTCTCTCGCAGCGCATGAGCAAACCTTTTGCCGCCAGCCCGTTGGCGCTTTACCGTTCCTTGCGTTCGCTCAACCCCTCGCCGTACATGTTCTACTTCAATTTCGAGGATTTTTTCGTTATTGGCGCTTCGCCGGAAATCCTCGTTCGGCTCGAAGGCGATACCGTCACCGTGCGTCCGATTGCCGGAACGCGCCGGCGCGGTGTCTCTTTTGAAGAAGATCTGGCGCTGGAAAAGGATCTGCTGTCCGACGAGAAAGAGCGCGCCGAACATGTCCAGTTGCTTGACCTTGGTCGCAACGACGCCGGGCGGGTTGCCAAAGTGGGGACGGTCAAACTCACCGAAAACATGATGGTCGAGCGCTACTCGCATGTGATGCACATCGTCTCCAACGTTGAGAGCAAATTGCAGGACGGCCTCAATGCGCTCGACGTACTGAAAGCCACCTTTCCGGCCGGTACCGTGTCTGGCGCGCCCAAGGTTCGTGCCATGGAAATCATCGACGAGCTTGAACCGGTCAAGCGCGGCATTTACGCCGGTGCCGTTGGCTATCTCGGTTTTCACGGCGATATGGATCTCGCCATCGCCATCCGCACGGCCATCGTCAAGGACAACAAACTGCACGTTCAGGCGGGGGCGGGCATCGTCGCCGATTCCGACCCGTCGTCTGAATGGCAGGAAACCCAAAACAAAGCCCGCGCTGTTCTACGCGCAGCCGAGTTGGCTGAGCAGGGGCTGGATACGCGGGTGGATTGATAGGCTAACCGCTTTCAACGCAGAGGGCGCGGAGACGCAGAGAACGCAGAGATGGAAAACAATACTCTTTCTGGTGAGATTATCGGCGCGGCGATCGAGGTGCATCGTTTGTTGGGGCCGGGGCTTCTGGAGTCGGATTATGAGTTGGCTCTTGAGCGCGAGTTGGTTTTGCGTGGCATGAGCGTTGAGCGACAGAAAGCGGTTCCGCTGGAATACAAGGGCGTTGCTTTGGGGGATGGCTTTCGCATGGACCTTTTGGTGAACGACCATCTGATCGTAGAAATCAAAGCGGTAGAGCACCTTCAGGCGATACATGAGGCACAACTCCTGACCTATCTTAAACTGGCAGATAAGCGTCTCGGTCTGCTCATAAACTTCAACGAAAAAAC
>RRZU013566869.1_pt1 | contig 13572 bp, 12 predicted proteins | sample 2165561 | NCBI WGS metagenome assembly RRZU01 (sample SAMN10456909, study PRJNA506462) | wastewater metagenome | isolation source: wastewater sludge | place: USA: Moscow, Idaho
TCATTCCAACCGATAAGCACTCCTGAGGAGGGCGAAGAGTTTCTACTGAAACCGATGAACTGCCCTCACCACTGTGAGATTTACAAAGTAGTACCCCGCTCATACAGGGATCTACCTTTGCGTATGGCTGAATTCGGAACGGTTTATCGTTACGAGCAAAGCGGGGAGCTTCACGGATTAACCCGTGTACGCGGCTTTACCCAAGACGATGCACACATCTTCTGTACACCGGAACAACTGAAAGAAGAGTTCCTTAAAGTGATGGATATCGTTTTCATTATCTTCAAGGCTTTGGATTTCGAGAATTTCGAAGCTCAAATATCTCTACGCGATCCTGACAACAAAGAAAAATATATCGGCAGTGACGAAAACTGGGAAAAAGCAGAACGCGCTATCATAGAAGCCTGCGAAGAAAAAGGATTGCCTGCACGGGTAGAACTTGGCGAAGCGGCCTTCTACGGACCGAAACTGGACTTCATGGTAAAAGATGCGCTTGGTCGTCGTTGGCAATTGGGAACAATACAGGTAGACTACAATCTGCCGGAACGTTTCGAGCTGGAATATACAGGAGCCGACAACCAAAAACACCGCCCGGTGATGATACACCGTGCACCGTTCGGCTCAATGGAACGCTTTATAGCTGTTCTTATCGAGCATACAGCAGGTAAATTCCCGTTATGGCTTGCTCCTGACCAGGTAGTAGTATTGCCTATCAGCGAGAAGTTCAACGACTATGCCTACAGAGTATCGGGGTATCTGAAACAGCAAGGTATTAGTTCGCAAGTAGATGACCGAAACGAAAAAATAGGACGGAAAATTCGCGATAATGAGTTAAAAAGAATTCCTTATTTGCTCATTGTAGGCGAGAAAGAGACAGAAACAGAAGAAGTTTCGGTAAGAAAACAGGGCGAAGGTGATACAGGTTCAATGAAATTTACTAACTTTGCTGCCCAATTAAATGAAGAAATGGAAAAAATGATGAATGCATGGGAGCATAAAGCCTAAACATTCATCACTATATATCTGATAAACAAATTATTAAAAACCAAAGCAAAAAAGGAGAATTCAAACAATTTTTGAATGAGAAATAATCGATTTAACAACCGCAAAGAAGAATTACACAAGATCAATGGGAATATTCGGGCCAGAGAAGTCCGTCTAGTCGGAGATAATGTCGAACAAGGTGTTTACTCCTTAAATGAAGCATTACGTTTGGCTGATGAGCTTGAACTTGATTTAGTAGAGATTTCTCCAACGGCTGAACCTCCTGTCTGTAGAATTACTGATTATCAGAAATTTCTTTATCAACAAAAGAAGAAACAAAAAGAAGCTAAAGCCAAGTCGGTAAAAGTTATTGTAAAGGAAATCCGCTTCGGCCCTCAAACCGATGACCACGATTTCAACTTCAAACTGAAACATGCAAAAAGTTTCCTTGAAGAAGGATCTAAGGTAAAAGCTTTTGTATTCTTCAAAGGACGTTCGATTCTGTTTAAGGAACAAGGTGAAGTATTATTGCTTCGTTTTGCCACAGAGTTGGAAGACTATGGAAAAGTAGATCAACTTCCTGCCCTTGAAGGAAAGAAGATGATAATGATGCTCTCTCCTAAAAAACAGCCAGTAAAAGCTGCTCCGGCAAAACCGAAGGAAGAGAAAAAAGAAGTAAAAAAAGAAAAAGAAGAATAAACAAAATCGTTTATTCGTGTTTAAATAATTAAATTACTAACTGAGATGCCAAAAATGAAGACTAATTCCGGTGCCAAAAAGAGGTTCGCCCTTACCGGATCAGGAAAAATCAAAAGAAAACATGCTTTCAAAAGTCACATTCTGACTAAGAAAACAAAAAAGCAGAAAAGAAATCTTACCCACACATCACTTGTGCATAAGGTAGATGAAAAAGCTGTGAAACAGTTGTTAGCAATGAAATAATTGTTTCTTATTTTCTAAAACAAAGCAAGTTAAAAGATTTATTAACCGAATGTACGCACCAAAGAGTTTCGATATGGAAACCGCTAACATTCAAAACATTTAAATTATGCCAAGATCAGTCAATCATGTTGCTTCACGCAACCGCAGAAAAAAAGTATTAAAATTAAGAAGAGGCTATTACGGAGCAAGAAAGAACGTATGGACAGTAGCCAAAAACACATGGGAAAAAGGTCTTACCTATGCATTCCGTGACCGTCGTGCTAAAAAACGTAACTTCCGTGCATTGTGGATACAACGTATCAATGCAGCTGCGCGCCTTGAAGGAATGTCTTATTCACGTTTGATGGGAGCTTTACACAAAAACGGTGTTGAAATCAACCGTAAAGTTCTTGCTGACCTTGCTATGAATCATCCAGAAGCATTCAAAGCAATTGTGCAAAAAGTGAAATAAATGATACACGATATAGAAAAGGAGCAATTTTGAAATTGCTCCTTTTTTATTTGCCCCGAAGAAACACTATATACAATATTCTTCTTCTTATTTTTGGCATAGATTTTGTCTTAATTCTTTAAAATTCTAACATGAAACTGAAAACTAAAAAAAGACTAAAGCGGACAATGATAATCACACTATCCATATTGGGCATACTTGTCATCGCTACAATTGTATTTCTCAATCAGGCTAACTTTGGACGCACTCCGACCGGAGAGCGAAAAGAAAGGGTAAATAATTCCCCGAACTATCGTGACGGAAAGTTTCAGAATCTGAGTGAAACACCTCAACTGACAGGGGACAAAAGCTATCCGGCTCTGATGTATGATTTCCTCTTTAAAGATTATAAGCGGGTAATTCCGGTGGGAGAAATCCCTTCTGTAAAAACCGACCTGTTAAATCTGGATCGCACGAAGGATATACTTGTCTGGTTTGGTCACTCATCTTATTTTGTGCAGATAGACGATAAGCGGATATTAGTCGATCCGGTATTGGAAGGAGCGGCTTCGCCTGTATCTTTCCTCAACAAGCCTTTCAAGGGAAGTGATGCGTATAAGACAAAAGATATACCCGACATCGATTATCTATTTATATCTCACGATCACTGGGATCATCTCGATTACAAGAGTGTGATGGATCTCAAAGACCGTGTGGGTAAAATAATTTGCGGACTTGGAGTCGGAGAGCATTTCGAGAAATGGGGTTTTGATAAAGACAAGATCATAGAAATGGACTGGAACGAAGATGCTTCTTTAGGTAATGGCTTTAGAACTTATTGTTTGCCAGTTCGCCACTTTTCGGGCAGAGGATTGTCTTCGAACCAATCTTTATGGGCTTCATTCCTGTTGCAAACGCCTACAATGAAAATCTATTTGGGAGGTGACAGCGGATATGACACCCATTTCAGCCGGATAGGAGAACGATTTGGAGAAATAGATCTTGCAATCTTAGAAAATGGCCAATACGGCTCGGGATGGAAATACATACACATGATGCCTTATCAGACAGTACAGGCAGCTAAAGACCTGAATGCAAAAACTTTATTACCCGTACATTCATCCAAATTCAAATTGGCAAATCACCCTTGGGATGAACCTCTGATACAGGTTACTGAAGCTGCCGAAAAAGAAGGTCAGCGGACATTGACTCCGATGATTGGGGAGATAGTGAATCTGAAAGATAGCACACAGGTGTTTTCGAAGTGGTGGGTAGGGATTGAGTAGACAGTCGTTATGTAATTCATGAAAATAAAAACAGAGATGAATCTATATCTTACAAGCAGTACTTTATAGATTCATCAATTTGGCTATACTCAACGTTTTGGATGACTCCTCAGGCTATATTTTGGGTTTAATCCCCCTCATTCTCTCATAGAAAAAGACAATCGAATATTCACAATAGTATCTTTATCTGTGCATTACCCTTCCGAGTTGAGATTTGTGGGCTGAGACCATCTTCCGTTCATTTTGATTATGTGATTATTATTCAAATGCATTACGAGTTAAATTAATAGCCTATTGGAATATTTAGCTTTTGACAGATATTCGTTATAAAATATGGATATATTCTAACATACTTAGCTTGTAATATATTCTTTGTTTTTTTTAATTCATTCAACATTATATCGATCGTTACATATTTTGTATAACCTTGATCGTTAGCAGGAAGTAATAAATCATGATTATCCTCAAAATATTCCAATATTTCTAATGGCGTTAGACCCGCTGGGATTAGTTTTTCAGAATCAGAATGGTCAGAATAACTGTCGTTCTGGGTTCTTAAAGAAGCATCTGCTCCACTTTTCAATAGAGCTTGCATAGCGAGTGGTCTGAATAATAAAGCTGCTTTATGCAAAGGGGTGACCCCAAGGTTATTGTAATAATTTATATTGGAAAATGCTGATAATATTTTTATGAATCCGTTATAATCAGAAACTCCTACTCCTGCCTCTATAATAGGCTCAATGAGAGAATTTCCGTTATAATCCCTGTGTTCTAAATTAAATTTTTTGAGGTTAATAAAGGGTAAAATGCGAACGTCAAAGTTATGCATTAAAAATGTATGACTATTTTGGTCAATTGTATTTATGTCTGCTCCAAACTGAATGAGTAATTGCACTTTTTGTATATTTTCATTTTTTCTTTCTAATGAAAAGTAATCAAATATAGGAGTCCTTCCTTTCCAATTTAACAAATTAGGATTAGCTCCATTCTCTAAAGCGATACGAAATGTATTGGCCGAAACTTTCCAGTTCATAAGCACGTGTAATAGAGAGTCTTCAAAGTCTTTTTTAGAAAATTCATCCGTATAATACGAAACAGGAATATTCTCTATAAAATTATCTAAGTCCTTTGAATTACCTATTTGTATAAGTTTTTTTACTTGTTCTATTATTTCTGTACAATTTCCCATAATTCGAACTTTCGTTTATTAAATATAGACAAATATAAATAAACCGCTTTGGTTAGAAATCGCTTTAAAATCGTAGTCTATACGTGGAGTTCAATTCCTCTTTTACCAATAAAAAAAGACACCCACATTTCTGTAAGTGTCTCTCCATCAGAGCGGAAGACGGGGCTCAAACCCGCGACCCTCAGCTTGGAAGGCTAATGCTCTATCAACTGAGCTACTTCCGCAAAGTATGAGTGGGCAGTGAAGGATTCGAACCTCCGAAGACGTAAGTCAGCTGAGTTACAGTCAGCCCCAGTTGGCCACTTTGGTAACTGCCCCTTTATCTTTAGCGAATGCAAAAGTAACACTTTTTTTTATTCCGCCAAATTTCTACGATAAAAATCTATCATTTTTAATGCAGTAATTGCGCACTCATCGCCTTTGTTGCCATGTATGCCTCCCGCCCGGTCAGCAGCTTGCTGCATTGTATCGGTAGTTAACAGACCGAAAATGAAAGGGATATCATATCGTATATTCATATCTGCAATACCTTGCGTAACACCACTGCATACATAATCGAAATGCGGGGTGTCGCCTCTTACAACGCAACCGATAGTAATGATAGCATCAATGCCTGAGTTTTCTACAAGATGTTTTGCCCCAAAAATTAGTTCGAAACTACCCGGAACAAAGTCTATAAGGATATTTTCTTCCTTCACTCCGTGTTTGACCAATGTTTTGTATGCACCGTCTAGCATTGCTCCGGTGATTTTTTCGTTCCATTCCGACACTACAATCCCTATTTTCATATCTTCTCCATTCGGAACAGACGCGGGGTTGTATGAAGATAAATTGTGATAAGCTGTTGCCATTTATTTTCTTTTTATTGAGTCACAAAGATATTGAATTACTCGCATTTTTCAAACACGGTCTAATATTGGGCTTAATTTCTTAATTTTTATCAATTTGGAAAGTAGATTGCAAAGATTTTAAGTAATTTCGCAAACAATAATTATAGACTTAACAATGAAAGTAAAAATCATTAATAAATCTCACCATCAGCTTCCGGAATACCCAACACCCTTTTCGGCAGGAGTAGACCTTAGGGCAAATATAGATAATCCAATAACACTGAACCCTTTGGAACGCACATTAGTCCCAACAGGATTGTATCTTGAACTTCCTCAGGGATACGAAGCGCAAATACGCCCGCGGAGTGGCCTTGCCCTGAAGTACGGTTTGACGGTATTGAACTCACCCGGAACCATAGACGCAGATTACAGAGGTGAAATACGAGTGATTTTGGTCAACTTATCCAATGAAAGCTTTGTTATAAACGATGGTGAGCGTATTTGCCAGATGGTAATAGCGGAGCATGCCCAAGTAGAGTGGGAACAAGTAGATTCTATCAACGACACTGAACGTGGAGCAGGAGGGTTTGGACACACCGGGAAGCAGTAATTAAAACAGCCATATGAGTAAAAAGATATATATTCTTTGTTTTGTATCATTAATCCTTATCTTGGGAGTTCCTCACATCTATGCCCAAAAAAGAAAGCAAGTGGAGACTGATAAGGAGCTCGATCTTCCTGCGAAAAAACTTTCGGTAGACGAAAAACGTAAGTTCGATTATTATTTTTATGAAGCAATGAAGGCTAAATCGATCAATAAATACGATGCAGCTTTCGACTTATTGAAATATTGTCAGGCTATAGACTCTACCAACGCGAATGTTTATTTCGAATTGGGTAATTATTACAGCCTGTTGGATAATAAAAATAAAGCTTTGGATTTCTTCCGGAAAGCTACGGCATACGATACCAATAATTTTTATTACAACATGGCCTACGCCAGTCTTTGCCTTGAGTTTAAGCAATACAGCGATGCCATAGAGCAGTTTGAAAAACTTGTGCAAAAGAACCCTGACAACACAGATATTTATCTGTATTTGGCTGAAGCTTATCGGCAAGACGGGGATCTTTCCAGTGCTGTTTCTACTCTCGATAGATTGGAGCAGATAGTCGGATTAAATGAAAAAATAAGCCTCCAAAAGTTTCAGCTTTATGCAGCAATGAAGCAGGAGAAGAAAGGATATGACGAAGTACAAAAGTTTATAGATAAATATCCGACAGAAATAAAATACCGAGTATTGTTAGGCGATTTATATTTGCAAGCCGGCAAAAAAGAAGAAGCTTTTGATGTTTATAGTAAGGCAAAGGCAATAGATAAGGAAGACCCGTATCTTATTTCCTCTATGGCCGAATACTATGAGCAAACAGGTAACAAGGAGGCCGCCGAATCAGAATTAAAAACAGCACTGGTGAGCCCTAAAATGGATATAGATACCAAGCTGTCTATTCTGGCTCAGTACGTAACAACATTGCAGACGAATAACCAGGGAACACTAACAGCCAATGCTTTGTTCGATACTTTGATGGTACAACATCCGCAAGAGCCCAAACTCAATCTGATGTATGGCAATCTGCTGATGATACAAAAGAAACTGAATGAAGCCCGTTTCCAGTTTCAGGTATATGCTGATGCAAACCCGACCAATTCCTTCGGGTGGGAGCAAATGCTGAGCACCACATTTCCCGATAGCGTAAATCTATCTATCAAAATATGTAAGGATGCTATTTCTTATATTCCCGATCAACCCCAATTCTATTTTTATCTGGGTATGTCCGAGTATCTGAATAAAGACTATACGAATGCTTTGGATGCTTTACAAAAGGGAGTCAAATATGTAGATGAAAAGAATGTAGGGCTATTGTCTGATTTCTATGGCCAGATGGGCGATTTGTATTATCATATGGGTGAGAAAGATAGCGCCTTTGTTATCTATGATAAATCGTTATATTACAACCCGAATAACCTGGGTGTGCTGAATAATTACAGTTACTACCTGTCATTGGAGCGGAAAGATCTGGATAAAGCAGAGAGAATGAGCAGCACAACAGTAAAAGCCGAGCCATCCAACCCTACCTATCTGGATACTTATGGATGGGTTTTGTTTGAGCAGGGAGCCTATACGATGGCTAAGATTTATATAGAAAATGCTGTAAAATACAGTGAAGGAGACAAAGAACGGCAAAGCGCAGAAGTGCTGGAACACTATGGCGATGTATTATACAAAACCAATGAACCCGAAAAAGCTTTAGAATACTGGATCAAGGCCAAAGAAAAAGGAGACAGTGACTCTGAAACGCTCGATAAAAAAATTGAAACAAAAACCTATATTGCCAAATAATGAAACAATATAAAAATTTTGCTACAGTTCTGTTCGTCCTGTTTTCTCTGCTTTTGATAAGCGGATGTAAATCGAAAAAGACTTTAACTACAGGAGGTGAATTAGCAAAAAAGACTTATAAAGAGGTAGTAGCCGACGCTTTGAAGTCGGAGATCAATTTTAAGACATTAACATCAAAAGGGAGCATCGAGCTTAAATCGGGAGATTCTTCTAACAAAGTTCCGGCAGTATTTAAGATAATAAAAGACAGTGTATTGCAGGTTTCGATTCGCATACCCATTATCGGCGGAGAGGCTCTGCGTATGGATATGACGCCTGAGAGAATTGTTATTGTCGACCGGATGAATAAACGATATTTTACTGAAAGTTTTAATGATTCGGAGTTTTTGAGACAGCTCGATTTTAATTTCTATAACTTGCAGGCATTGTTTACCAATAAGCTATTCATTCCCGGGAAAAAGGAAGTTGAATATAACGACTATACCAATTTTACGGTGAACGCTGCAAATGAATTGTATATGCTGCAAACAAAAGGAAAAGGCAGCCTGTCGTACAACTTTGCAGTAGATGCAGCCGACCATATTGTTTCCACATTAATTTATAATGAAAAACAAAATCTTTCGCTGCAATGGTCATATACAGATTTTATAAAAGACAATGATCTCACTTACCCGACTACGATGCAGACTAAAATAGATGCGATGAAAAAGCAAGCCGAGATAGTCATATCTTATAATAAACTGGACATAGATAAAGACTTTAATGTAGATACTTCTATTCCGTTGAGATATACAAAAGTAACTTTCAAAGAATTACTAAGTTCATACATGAAATTGAAATGAGAATATCGGTTTTCCTGTTCGTTCTGTTTGTTTGCATTTCATCTTTTGCCCAGACTGCGAAAATAAAGCAGCTTGAAGAGCAAAGGAAACAGGCTCTTCGCGAAATATCGAATACCGATCAATTGTTGCGGGCGACAAAGAAAACGACATCTAATTTGCTCGATCGCGTTAAACTGATCTCAAATCAGATTTTCTCACGTCAAAAGGTATTGACTCTTCTTGAACAGGAAGTAAACGGGATTAATGCAGAACAAAGCCAGATAGAAAAGGATATTCTTAGACTTGAAAGCGATCTGAAAGCGAAGCAAAAAAATTATGGAAAGGCAATTGATGCTATGCAGCGCAACAGGAGAAGCGAAAATAAATTATTATTTGTACTATCGGGAAAATCCTTGACGGAATCTTACAGAAGGATGCGCTACCTGAGAGAATATTCAGCCTGGAGAGCCGAACAAGCCGATGAAATAAAAGAGCAGAGTGAGAAACTCAAAGAAAGAAAACAAGCTCTAGCCAAGGTAAAAGTAGAAAAAACCTCACTATTAGGTCTTCGTACAAACGAACAAACAAACCTGAAAAAAGAGGAAGAAAATTACAAGCTGGAAGTAAATGAAGCTCAGCAAAAACAGAAAGATCTTCAGAAGATTCTGTCCCAAAAACAAAAGCAAGCTGAAGCTTTAGACAGGCAGATAGCAAAACTGATAGCCGAAGAAGTCGCTCGTCAAGAAAGAGAGGCAAAGCGTCGTGAAGAGGAACGCCTTCGAGCAGAAGCGGCAGCAAAAAAAGCGGCGAACCCGGCAAAAGCAAAAACAACGACTACTACACCATCTAAAACAACCGCTCCGAAAGCCCCTGTAACTCAGGAAAATTTAACTCTTTCTAATAATTTTGCCTCGAATAAAGGTCGGCTACCATATCCGATTTCGGGGAATTATACAATCACTACCCGATTTGGGTCTCATCAGCATACCAAGTTTGTGACCACGTCGAGCAGCGGTATCGACATCCGTTCTCAGGCAGGAGCCGAAGCCAAAGCTGTTTTTGATGGCGAAGTAACATACGTGGCTGCTATACCGGGCTACAATACGTGTATCATTATCCGGCACGGTAATTATTATACCTTCTATGGAAATATACAAAGTATCTATATAAAACAAGGTAATAAGGTTAAAACAGGGCAGACATTAGGGAAAGTATATACCGACCCTGATACTGGTTATTCCGAGATACATTTCCAGCTTTGGCAAGGGACAACCAAGATGAATCCCGAACCATGGCTAAGATAATACCTGATGAAAAGGGAACAAATCATAGAATTACCCAAGGTAACAGACCGTCGAGGGAATCTTTCGTTTATAGAAGCGGAAAAGCATATCCCATTCCCTATCGCCCGAGCATACTGGATATATGATATTCCCGGCGGGCAAAAGCGGGGAAGCCATGCCTTTAAATCGCAACACGAGGTCATTATTGCTTTATCCGGAAGCTTCGATGTTATGCTTGATGATGGCAATCAGAAACGCGTGCATACTCTTAACCGCTCTTATATGGCTTTGTATGTGCCAAATATGTTATGGCGAAGCTTGGGTAACTTTTCGACGAATGCCCTTTGCTTGGTACTAACTTCCGGATCATATAGTGAAGATGACTATATAAGGAATTACAAGGACTTTAAAAAAGTGCTCGGTTCCGAAAATCGTGAAAGCTCAAAAATATCTTCTCTGTACGATGTTGTCAATCGCCAGCCTCAATTTAATACTGTATCAGACTGTTCCCTGATTGAGTTTCCCATTATAAAAAACAGGGCAGGAAGTATAACTCCCGTACATGGCAGAGAGACAATACCTTTCGATATTAAGAGGGTTTTTTATATTTATGATATCCCGTCAGGGGCAAAACGAGGGATGCATGCACATAAGCATTGCCATGAGATTTTAATAGCCGCCAGCGGTAGTTTCGAAGTGGAATTGAATGATGGAGTGAATAGGAAAACAGTCTTGCTGAACCGTCCGACGTATGGATTGCATATTCCTCCCGGAGTATGGGCTACGGAAAAAGAGTATTCATCGGGGGTTGTTTGTTTGGCATTAGCGTCTGATGGCTACGATTCGGATGATTATATCAACACCTATACCGGTTTTAAAAAGTATCGTCAAGATGGAAATAAAAATATATAAGCCCGAATATAAGAAGGATTGGGATGCTTTTGTCGGTTCTTCAAAGAACGGAACTTTTCTGCATTATAGGGATTTTGTTGAATATCACGGCGATAGGTTTGAAGATTATTCTTTGATGTTTTATATAGATGGTGATCTGGTTGCGTTGATGCCCGGACATATTACAGGCAAGATGTACCACTCTCATCAGGGATTGACTTATGGAGGTCTGATTATGTCTCCTCAAACAACAGCTTCAAATGTGCTGAAGATTTTCGAATATCTGACAGTTACATTGCGTCATCAGGGAATCAAGCAGATTGTATATAAAGCGATTCCTCACATGTATCACAGGATTCCGGCGGAAGAAGACTTGTATGCATTATTCCGTTATAAAGCCGTGTTATCGGAACGGAATATATCTTCCACTATACTTTTTCCAAATCAGCCCGGATATTCGGATTCTCGGAAAAGCGGGTTGAAAAAAGCGGAAAAGAACAAACTGGAAGTCGTGAAATCTGATCATCTTTTCGGTTTCTGGAAGATATTAGAAGATAACCTGCGCAGTAGATATGATAAAACACCGGTGCATTCGTTAGCAGAGATTAGTTATCTCAAGGAAAAGTTTCCTGATCATATTCATCTATTTGTCACTGTTAGGCCGGATAATGAAATACTCGGAGGATGCCTTGTTTTTGAAATGGAAAACATAGTACATGCCCAATATACGGCAGCAACAGATGAGGGAAAAAGTGACGGAGCAGTGGATTTACTGATAGATCATATAATCAGAACCTATTCTCATAAGGCGTATTTTGATTATGGTACATCTACCGAGAACAATGGTCTTTTCCTCAATGAAAGTATCATATATCAAAAAGAGGGATTCGGAGCAAGAGGAACTGTATATGATATTTATACAATAAACCTCTAATCTGATAAAACCAGCGTACTGGAAGCTCTTATCGCTCTTATCGTTTTCACAGACACAAGTGAATTAAGTAAAAACCACCATTGATTAAATCAAATTTACTCTCTCTTTATGATTTATCTTATTATTTTTGTATAAAATCATCGGATCTATGAGAATATCTTTTATCAATATATATCTGAAAAATCGAAAGTGTCTTTTATTTACTTCACTTGTGTGTGCGCAAACACTATTCGAAATTTAGATACACAGGCAATTTCAAAAGTATTACGATAAAGAGTCAAATGGATGATAATCTGTTAGATAATAGAGAAATAACTAAATAATTTATACCTATGAAAGAACTTAATAAAGCCACAGTAGAAAAGAAAGATTTGCCTATAAAGATACTCCAGTTCGGAGAAGGTAATTTCCTGAGAGCTTTTGTCGATTGGATGATTGACAAAGCAAACGATACCGGGATAATGAATCATGGTATTGTGGCTGTGCAACCGATAGCTGGAGGCGATACGATGATCAAGATGTTCAGAGATCAGGATTGTTTATACCACGTTTATCTGGAAGGAATAAAAGACAAGAAGCCTGTAAAAGAAGTTACCTTAGTAAAGAGCATTGTGGATATAATGAATCCTTACAGTCAGTATGCAGAATATGAGAAACTATTCCTTAGTGAGGAGCTGGAAATGATTATTTCCAATACGACAGAGGCCGGTATTCGTTACGAAGAAGGAGATGATTTGGATGTAACTCCACCGAAATCATTTCCTGCGAAGATGACAGCTTTGTTACATAAACGCTATAAGAAATTCAATGGTGATCCTGATAAAGGATTACTGATCATATGTTGCGAACTTATCGAAGATAATGGTTCTACTTTGCGCGAATATGTTTTAAAACATGCAAAGAATAACAATCTGGAAGAAGACTTCATCAATTGGGTGAATACAGCTTGCCATTTCTATGATACGCTGGTCGATCGTATCGTACCGGGATTTCCCCGTGAGAATATCGATGAAATAAAAGCGGAAATAGGTTTTAATGACAATCTGGTGGTAAAAGGCGAATACTTCCATGTTTGGGCAATTGGAGGCGACAGCGTTATCAAAGAAAAATTTCCATTAGATATGGCAGGGCTGAATGTGTTGTTCATGGACGATATAAAAGCTTTCCGGGCTAAGAAGGTACGTATACTTAACGGCTCGCATACCGCAATGGTACCTGTGGCTCTGCTATTTGGCTGCGAAACAGTAATGGATGCCTTTAATACTCCCGATATAGAGAAATATATCAACCGCATGGTTACCGAAGAAGTGCTTCCTTGTATTGGTGAAGATCCTGAGGAATTGAAAATATTTGCAGCTAAAATACTGGAACGCTTTTACAATCCGTACCTGAAACATTACCTGAAAGATATATCACTAAACTCCATCTCGAAGTGGGAAACACGCGATTATCCGACAGTGTATGACAATTATAAGAAATTAGGAAAGAATGCTAAATTGACAACTTTTTCTTTCGCTGCATTGTTAGTACTCTACTCAGGGCAATCGGCTGCGAAGAACTTTACACCGAACGATACACCTGAA
>RRZU011274252.1_pt1 | contig 13571 bp, 12 predicted proteins | sample 2165561 | NCBI WGS metagenome assembly RRZU01 (sample SAMN10456909, study PRJNA506462) | wastewater metagenome | isolation source: wastewater sludge | place: USA: Moscow, Idaho
CAATCGATTCAACCTCCTGCCAGGTCGGCATGCCGGTCAGAGAAAAGTTGATGATCCGGTTGAACGGTGATTCAACGTGGGTGAAGGTGAGGAATTCCCGGTACAGATCGGCCGCAAAGCCGGGCTTCGCTGCGGCCGGTCGTTTGCAGATCATCAGCCCGGCTACGTGCTTCGGGCTCGCCTCCGATTCGGCAATCACGAAACCAAAATCCAGCAAGGAGAGTTTGTTCATGGACGACACTTTCGCCTTTCGTGTGAGGTAGCGCAGGGTGTTCGCCGCCTATCGACGCGAACACCGCAACGATCCCTGAAACTGCTTGCCGGCGGCCACCTGCATCCCGGTCGCCGTGACCTCCTCCCTCGTCAGCGCAGCCAGCCGCGCACCCCGGCGCGCGAGTGCAGCAAGAATACATCATCACGAGACTTCCGTTCCATAGTGAGTGAGCACCCGGATCTTTAGTGTGCGTCCTCTAGAGCAGCCCGATAAACTTTATTCCAGTGGTTGCCAAGGCAGCCGCAAGGTCATTCAAATGCAACCCGATAAAGGAGAAACACATGAGCAAGAAACGCACCGCACTGGTCAGTCGCGTCAATAGGGAAGAACTCCTGACGAAGACCCGCGAAGCCGCGCGCAGCGTCTGGCTGTGCAGCCTTGGCGCTTACTCGCTGGCCACCAAGAGCAGCGTCAAGACCGTCGAGACACTGCTTCGTGAAGGCAAGGCCTTGCAGCCGAAGGCGCGCTAACAGATCGAAGAGAAATCTGCGGAACTGAAGAACACCGCCAACGCAGCGATTCAGCGCGGTGAGCAGGTCGTTCAGGAACGTTTTCTGCGGCCCCTGGATTTCGTCCTCCTGGCGACCAGGCGGGACATCGAGCAACTCTCGATGCGAGTCATCGAGCTGAGTGACGAAGTGCATAGACTGGCCACCGGCAAAGCGCTGAAGTCGGCAACCAAGGCCGCCACCACGGAAAGTACCCAAGACCGCCCGCTGCTGGCCAACGCGGCCTGAGTCGGCGACCGAAGACTCGGCGGACGCGTTCTCGCCGGGGCTGGTCGCTGAATTCCTGGGCAGGCTTGCGCAAGCGCAGTCTGCTAACGGTCATGGCGATTCCAGACACCCCCGATGATAAAAGCCATGACCGTTCCCTCACCCCCGACCCCTCTCCCACAAGCGGGCGAGGGGAGGTTCGTGAGTCGCTGACGCGACTTTCACATTAACCGCCAGTCGAGCACCGCTCAACTGGCGGTTTTGCTATTCCTCCGCAACCTTTGCCGCCTCGCTGCGCAGCCAGCCGCGAAAGACGTTGACGATCGGACGATCGGCAACCGCTTCGGGAACCACCAGATAATAGGCCTGCGTGCGACGAATGACGATGTCGAAGGGCACCACCAGGCGTCCGGCCGCTACCTCGGCTTCGACCAGCGGCTTCGAGGCCAGGGCCACGCCGACCCCATCAACCGCCGCCGACAGGACCAGTCCGGGGTCGCTGAAATGCGTACCGGCATCCGCATCGATGCCGTTGACGCCGGCGACCTGCAACCATTCGGCCCAGGTCGGACGATCCAGCAGTTCCATGATCGACCGGTCGTGCAGGAGATTGTGACGCCGCAGATCGCCCGGAACATTCAGCGGGCGCATCCCGAACAGCAGGCGCGGACTGCACACCACGACATAAGCCGGAGCGAACAGGCGATCGACGCGGCAGCCATCGTATTGACCGCGGCCGAAGCGGATGAACACTTCGGTTTCATCGTCGCGTACGTCGATTCCTTCCAGCCCCGAGACCCCCAGGGAATCGCGGCCATCAATCGTATCGAGCGAGGCCCCCATGTGCAGTTCCACCTCCGGGTGTTCGGCGGTGAATTTTGGCAGGTGGCGGATCAGCCAGCGGGTCAGGAAAGCCGGCGGCGAGGTCACCAGCAGGCGCCCACCAGCCGCGTGCAGTCGCGTCCCTTCGATGGCCGCGGCAAAGCACTCCAGTCCTTCACGCACCTTCGGAAGCATCGCCCGACCTTCGCGGGTCAGCTCCAGCGCACGGGTCAGGCGGTGAAAGACCTGGAAGCCGAGATATTCCTCGAGGCCCCGGATCTGGTGGCTGATGGCGGTCGGCGTCACCGACATCTCCTCGCCAGCAGCCTTGAAACTCAGGTGGCGTGCCGCGGCTTCAAAGGCCCGCAGAGCGTTGAGGGGTGGCAGTCGGTAAGTCATATGGCTGAGATTTTCTCACGCATCAGCTGATATTTGATCGTTTGCCGGCGCACGAGCAAACAAATACAGTGGCGTCGCACTCCCGGATACCGGGAACAACCCAAGGAAGAAGCAAATGAAACCCGACCTCAACCGCGAACAAACCATGATCATTGTCGAGCGCGCCCGTTATCAGCGCAGCCTCGCTGCCGGTGACTTCTATGCTGCGGCCACCCGTAAGACGCTCACCTGGCTGGCCAGGGGAATCGACAAGTTTCTCCACCTGCTGCTGATGTCACCGACGGCGAACCGCTGAAATCGGCCTGTACGACGCCTGAAATCGGCGACAATCGGAAACCACCACGCGTCTCGTCGTCCGACGGTCGGCAGGCGTCTTGGTTGGGTTCTTTGTCACCCTTCGATACAGGCCACGCCATGCCCAGAATCCAGATCGACCTGCCCGAGGATTTTTCCTTCTCGACCGAGCTTACGCTGTATCTCAGTCACATGAACTATGCCGGCCACCTCGACAACGCCGCGCTGCTGGCGGTGGTGTCCGAAGCCCGCGCGCGTTTTTTTCAGTCCTTGAGTTATCGCGAACTCGATGTCGAAGGACTCGGGATCGTTATCGCCGACGCTGCGCTGCAATACAGGTCCGAGGCTTTTCACGGCGAGGTGATGGTGGTGCGCATGACCACCGGCGATTTCGGCAGCAAGGGCTGTGATCTGCTGTGGTGCATGCAGGAAAAGGTCAGTCAGCGCGAAGTCGCGCGCGGCAAGACCGGAATCGTCTTCTTCGACTACGCCGCGCGCAAGGTGGCGCCAGTCCCGGAGAACTTCCGCCTGCGGGCTGCCGCAGCCTCCCCGTCGACACCTGAGCACTGACCCGGTCACGCGCAGCAGCTGCGCCCTGCCCTAGGCCGCTGGCAGATACTCGCGAATCAGGCGCTTCTGTAAGGTCTGGACCTGCTTCAGCGATTCCTTCAGGATCAACCGATCCAGGTCGTGCAGATGGTCGGGATCGACGCGGTTGGAGTCGCCGCCAGCACCACGAATCACCTGATGATCGAGCCTCAGACGCTGAATGTGATGGAAGGCGTCGATCAGCGCCGCTGTCTGGTCGGGCGCCATGCCGGTCTGCTCAGCGTGGATGCGCAAGCGTTCAACGGTGTTGGTATCGGGAATCCGCCGGGCCAGCGCGTAGATCCGCGCGGCGTCGACGAAGGGCCGCGAGCCATGTTTCTTGAGGTCGATGGTATGCGGAAATTCCTTGTCACCATCGTAGCGGAAACCCTTCCACCAGTTGAGCGGCGACTCCCAGTTCATGGTGCTCTCGACCATGGCGCGCAGAAAGATGGGGTACGACGAAGCGCGCGCCAGCAGCCAGCAGCGCAGATCGTTCACCAGTGACTCCTGCCCGTACAGCGCACGAAAATCGAAGAAGATGCTCGAATTGAGCACCGCCTCCGGTTGCGGCGACTCCAGCCATCCCGAGAACGCCCTCCGCCACTCGTCGGCAGACAGACACCACTGCGGGTTACTGGCCATGATGTTGCCTTTGCACAGCGGGAATCCACAGGCGTCCAGCGCATCATTGACCGCCCGGGCAAAGGGCAGGAAGACTGCGCGCAGGGTGACGGCCTGTTCGTCGGAGTCGGCGGCGAAGATCAGACCGTTGTCCTGATCGGTGGCCAGCGTCTGCTCGAGACGCCCCTCGGAGCCGAAGACCAGCCAGCACCATTGCACGTACGGCAGGTCGAACTGGCCAGCGACCAGTTCGATCACCTGCAGGGTCAACAGATCGTTGAGTGACGAGATGCGATGGCAGAGCGCATCGGCACTGACCCGCTCGGCGACCAGGCGGGCAACGAAGGCGCGCACCTCGCCCGCCAGGGTAACCAGCGTGGCGACACTGCGCGCGCCGAGGATCGCCTGCACCAGATCGGTGTTCTGCGCCCCCGGCAGGGCGTACAGGTCGGTCCGTGAAACGAGATTGAAGTAGCTGCCATCGGCTTCGGTGAGCACCAGATGACGGACACCGCGTCGCACCATCACCACGCTGGCCTGGTGTACCGTACCGTCGGCCGGAACGGTGATCAGACCACTGGTCATCACCGCAGCGATCGGCGCCTGCAGGTCGCAAGCCTCGATGGCGATCCGGCGCACCACGTCCTGCAGGGTCACGATCCCCAGTGGCGCCCGGCTGCCCGCATCGACGACGACGACCGCGTCCGCCCGTGTCCGATCGAGTAGCAGCAAGGTCTCGCGTACGCTCGTCGCCGGCCCGACCGTCAGCGGCTCAGCACGTACCAGGTGACGCAACGCGACGTAGGGTGAGAAGGGAGCGACGCGCGCTGGCAGCTCAGTACTTGAGTCGCGCATGGTAAGTCCTCTGGCTGGCTTCGCGCGCCTGGCGCAGGGTGATAATCCCCATTTCGGCAAGTAGCGGCAACATCTTCAGGAACACCTCGCCAGTCACCGTCGCGTCACCCAGCGCTGTGTGGCGGCCAAACACCGAGACCCCCAGACGTTCGGCAATCGCTTCCAGGCGATGCGTGCTCTGGTTGGGGTGCAGGACTGCCGAGAGCAGCAGGGTGTCGAGTACCGGCTGGTCGAAACGCACGCCGCTCGGCTTTTCCTTCAACTGCAGAAAGCGCATGTCGAAAGCCGCATTGTGACCGACCAGCACGGTGTCTGCGCAGAAGGCATGGAACTGTGGCAGGACGACATCGATGGCCGGCTGTCCGACGAGCAGTTCCGGGGTGATGCCGTGGATGGCAATCGACTGCTGCGACAGCGAACGCCGCGGGTCCACCAGTTGGTCGAAGCACTCCTGACGCAGCAGGCGACGATTGACAATCCGTGTCGCGCCAATCTGGATGATTTCGTCGCCCGCCGACGGCTGCAGGCCGGTGGTTTCGGTATCGAAAACGGTGTAGGACAGCTCGACCAGCGGCCGGTCATCGAGCTCATGGCTGACCGCCGACCAGAGAAAGATATCGAAATCATAAAACTCGGGGCGCTCGCCCTCGGCTGCCGCGACGATCGAACGTGGCAGATCCTTCGGTGCCTCGGCCACCGGTAGCATGGTCCGGAAAAAGGCGCGATGCGAAACCCGCTCGCGCTGGAACCAGATATCGCCGTTGCAGCGCTCGACGACGTCGACGACACTGAGCGGCAAGGATTCGCCGCCGCTGCTCATCGGATCCTGCAGCCAGCTCATCGCCGTTTCGTTGTTCATGAAGGTGCCGATCCAGGACAGGTCGAACTGCGCCAGCTGGCCGCTGCGCGTCAGCGAAAGGCGCACCTCACGGACCTCGTATTCGTCCTGCAAGCGAATGGCCAGGTAGTGCAGTGCTTGCAGCAGGCCGAAGGTGTCGACGCGCAGCCACAAACCCTCGTCGACGTTCTCGGTCTTGACGGCCAGCGCTCGCCGCTCGTTGCTGCGGCGCTCACCGATGCGGCGGGCAGCCACCGCCAGCAGCTCGCCACCCAGGATCTCCTCGAGCAGCCAGCGTTCGCGCAGATCGTTGGAAAAGGCCGCCGCCGCTTTCTCGAACTGCGCCGAGAGTACTCCCGCCTCGTCGCGGATCACGCGCAGAAAGCGGTCGCGTTGCTGCTGCGGCATGTCGGAGAAGTCCGCGAGCATCTCGCCAGCGGCCCGAATGCTGCCCAGCGGTCCGCGCCCGCCTTCGATCAGCGACTGGATCAGCACATCGCGACGCGCCTGCCGCTCGTTGCTGTTGGTCACGTCTTCAAGAACGAGCACGAAACCGGTGATCGAAAGCCCGCCGACGCGGGCGTGGTGCGGACCATCGCCACCAAGTACTGGCGACATGTGCGCACGCAACAGGCGGCCGGCGCGCGTCGCCGTGACGAACTGGGCCGAACCGATCAGCCTCTGGCTATCGCCGTCGGTTCTCTCGCTACTGGCTTGCTGCAGACGTTCGAGCGCATGCGCAATCAGGGCCCGATCGAACACCGTGTAGATCGAACGTCCGAGACCAAGCAACTCGGCATTGTTGCCGTCGGCAGCGGGCGCGAGTTCCTGGCGGGCCCGCTGGTTGTACAGCAGCACCCGCCCATCGAGGTTGCAGACCACGACGCTTTGACTCAGGTCGGCCATCAGCGCAGCCAGACGGCTGCGCTCTTCCTCAAGCGAGGCGCGGGCTTCGCGTACCCGCTCGGCGACATCGTTTTCACGCGCTTCGCGCAGGGCGAGCAGTTGATTGGCCGCCTGGCCCAGGACCCGCAGCTCGTCGGCACCATACTCACCGAGTCGCAAACCGCTGTGCGCCAGTGCCGCGGTAAGTTCCTCGGCCATCCGCAAGGGAGGCCTGAGGTAAAGTTCGTGCAGCTGGTAGACCACCCAGCAACTCAACGCGCAGGCGGCCATGGCCAGCACCAGCAAGGCGACGGCTCGCTCCTCAGGCGTTCTGCCGCCGCCGCTGCTGTCGGCCTCGCTGGCCAGCATCAAGGCTGCGGTCGCCGCCACCACGACCAGCAGCAACAGGCAGACCGCTGCGGCGGCGAGGGCGAGCTTGCGCGTCGCTTGCACCAGCTACATCCCCAGGAGCCTGCGTACTTCGGCGAGCAACTCCTTGGTCGAGAAGGGTTTGGTCATGTAGCCATCGGCACCCAGCCCGAGACCCTTGCTGACTTCCGTGTCACGCCCCTTGGCAGTCAGCATCAGGATGCGCGTGCTGCTCAGGTCCGGGTCGGCGCGCAAGGCCTGGCAGACGTCAAAGCCATTCATCTTGGGCATCATCACATCCAGCAGCACGAGATCCGGTCGCTCGGCGCGCACCTTGGCCAGCGCCTCCTCGCCATCGCTGGCGACCAGCACCGCGAAACCTTCCCGGCGCAGCAGGAACTCGATCGAGATGACAATGTTCTGCTCGTCGTCGGCAATCAGTATTTTCTTGCTCATCAACACTCCGATCATCAATGAACCACGCCAAAATGAACTACGCTTGCACGGTTTGCGCGAGAGCCTGTTCACCCACCGGGGCAAAAGGCAAGGTGAAGCGGAAGGTCGCCCCCTCACCCGGCACGCTCTCCACCCACAGCCGGCCACCAAAGTGCTCGACGATGCGCCGGCTGATCGGCAGCCCGAGACCGGTACCGGTTGGCTTGGCGGTCATCGAGTCGCCCACCTGGCGGAACTTCTCGAAGATCAGCTGCTGGTCCTCCGGACGAATTCCCGGACCATTGTCGACGACACTGACTTCCAGCCCATCCGCCTGCCTCTGCAGGACCACCCTCACGCGAGCGTTGTCCGGCGGCAGGAATTTCACCGCATTGGACAACAGATTCAGCATCACCTGGATCAGACGATCCCGATCGGCGAGAATCAACGGCAGATTATCAGGCAGATCGAGTTCGACGTGCGCCTCTTTCTCGCGGAAAAGCTGACTGGTGGCGGCAATCGACTGCTCGATGATCTCCTTCAGGTCGAGTTCGCAACCATTCCAGTCAGCCCGGCCCGATTCGATTTTCGCCAGGTCGAGAGTCTGGTTGATCAAGCGCGTCAGACGTTCCGCCTCGCTGACGATCAGCCCGAGAAAACGTACGCGATCGGGCAGATGCATCCTGGGGTCGTCGCGCAGCAATTCCGAGAAGGCGCGAATCGAGGTCAGCGGCGTCCGCAGTTCGTGCGTCACCGAGGACATGATGTCGTCCTTGACGCGGTCGAGTTCCTGCAAGCGCTCGTTGGCCTCCTGCAGTTCCAGGGTTGCCGCCGTCAGCTCGCGCGACTTGCGCTCCAGTTCGCGGCTGTAGGTACGCAGTTGCGAAGCCTCGTCGAGAATATGCATCACCTCGTCGATGCTCAACGGCTCCTCCTTGGCCACCGAGGCGACCATGACCCGCGCCGACGCACTGCCGATGGCGCCAGCCAGTAGCGATTCGGCGAATTGCACCAACTGGGCATCGGCCTCAAGCATGACGCCGCTGGTAAAGCCGCGCCTGCGGGCATAGGCCGCAAACAGCGACTGCCCACGCGCTGGACCGAGGAAACGTCCAACCAGATCCTGCAGGTCGCTGACCTTCGCACGTCCCCGCCATAAAGCCGCACCGACCGGCCCGGTATCCTTCAGTGCGTCGACAAAGACCGTCGCCTGCGTGGCCTCTGCTGCCGTTGGCGGGCGCAGCAGCGAAACGCCGACATAGGCGCCGATATTGGCGAAGAAGCTCCAGAAAAGGCAGTGGGAGATCTCATCGAAACCGCTCAGGCCGAATAGCTGTTGCGGCTGCAGCAACTCGATCCCCAGCAGCCCCTGCGTCAGAAAGCCGTCCGGCAACCATCCGGACTTGGCGAACGACGGCAACAGGAGGGTGTAGGTCCACACCAGAAAACCGGCCAGGAGACCGGCCACGGCGCCACCACGCGTGCCGCCGCGCCAGTACATGCCGCCGATCATCGCCGGGGCAAACTGGGCAACCGCCGAGAAACTGATCAGGCCGATGGCTACCAGTGCATAAGCCTCGCCGGCGAGCCGGAAATAGAGGTAGCCGAGCAGAAGGATGCCGACGATGGCGCCGCGCCGGATGCCGAGCAGCAGACCGGAAAGGTCCTTGGCCTCTTCCAGCGCCACCCGCTGGTGGCGCAGCAGCAGCGGCATCACCAGGTCGTTGCAGACCATCGTCGACAAAGCGATGGTCTCGACGATGACCATCCCGGTCGCTGCCGACAGGCCACCAACGAAAACCAGCAGCGTCAGACTCTCGTGCCTCTGCGACATTGGCAGCGTCAGCACGAAGGTATCGGCATCGACGCCCTGGCCGGCGAAATGCAGCAATCCACCGAGCGCGATCGGCAGCACGAAAATGTTGATCAGCAACAGGTAGAGCGGAAACAGCCACGCTGCACGTTTGAGGTGTGCTTCGTTGACATTCTCGACGACCGCCACCTGGAACTGGCGCGGCAGGAACAGTACCGCCATCGCTGACAGCACCACCAGCGAAAACCAGCCGGTGTAGCCCTTCCCGGAAGGAATCGCGATTGCCAGGCGCTGCAGTTCGGGATGCGTGTTGAGATGCTCGAAGATGTCGCCGAAACCATCGTAGAGGCCATAGGTGACGAACACGCCAACCGCCACGAAGGCGACCAGCTTGACCACCGACTCGAGCGCGATCGCCGCCACCATGCCTTCGTGACGCTCAGTGGCGTCGAGATGGCGCGTTCCGAAGACAATCGTGAACGCTGCCAGGATCAGGGCAATGTAGAAGCTGATGTCCGCCGCCACCGACATCGTGGCGCTGCGATTGGGCATGACGATTTCCGGGTAGCTGAGCAACAGACTGACCGAACTCGAGACCGCCTTGAGCTGCAGGGCGATGTACGGAATGATGCCGACGACAGCAATGATGGTGACCAGGCCACCGAGGAGGTGACTCTTCCCATAGCGCGAAGAAATGAAGTCGGCAATCGAGGTGATGCGGTTGGCCTTGACGATGCGGATCATCTTGAGCAGCAGGAACCAGCCCAGCGCCATAACCAGGGTCGGCCCCAGGTACACCGGCAGGAAGCCGATCCCCGACACCGCAGCACGCCCGACGCTGCCGTAGAAGGTCCAGGTGGTGCAGTAAACGGCCATCGACAGCGCGTAGATGGTCGGATTGGCGATGATCGATCGCCCCTGATCGGCGCGTTTGTCGCCCCACCAGGCGACCGCGAACAGCAGTCCGAGGTAGAACAGTGAGACGGCGATGACGACCGGCGCTTCAAGCATCGTCGCCGCCTACTTGAAACGCCGTTCGATGGCCCAGGCCATCAAGGCGATCACGAAAGCCCAGGCAAAGAAAATGTAGGCATACACCAAGGGAATCTCGAAGACCTCGGTGGGCCGGTCGAAAAGCGAAAGGACCGGATAATTGAACAGCACGCAGCCAATCAGGAAAGCCGCGATCAGTCGGTCACCTGCCAGTATCCTGCGATGCATGTCAGCCTCCCGTTCGAAAGTGATGGACACCCGCAGCCGGCAAGTTGCGTGGTGACCCTGCCGTCCGCCCTACTCCCTGCCTCGACATGTACCGGGGATGGTGAACGTCTGGACTGCAGTCCATCGACCACTGACCCTCAATTCGTCCGGCGAAACAGGCGACGCAATTCATCCCACATCGGGTGACGCGTCAGAATCAGCCCAAGAAGCCACCCGATGCCTGCTGCCAAGCCGGCAAGTGCTACCTGAATTACCACGGGTTCGCTAGAGGCCAGGGCGCGCAAGGTGCCCGCCGCTAGAAGTGCCGCGCCGAGGGCCACGGCAGCCGATGGAAGGACGGCCCGGGTGATCTCACCAAGCGAAACGCCTAACAAGCGGTTGGCCATGTAGAGGCCGTAAATGGAGACACTCACATCCCCGATCGCCACCCCCGCAGCCACCCCCGCCAGGCCAAAAAAACTCACTCCTACGAGGACCGCCAGGATTTTGAGTGGCTGACAGATCGCATGCATTCGCAGTTGAGTGCCCAGCTGGCCACTGCCGACCAATACGGCCCCAGCGACATTGGTTACCGCCAGACAGGTCAGGCCAACCGACACAATCTGCAGTGGCATGACCGCTTCCAGCCACTGCCTGCCATAAAGAAACAGGATGACCGGTTCCGCCATTGTCGCAAGACAGGCAAAGGCTGGCAGCGCGAGGATGCTCATGTAGGAAACACCACGCAAATAGGGTGCCTTGAGGTCCTGCGCAGATCGCGACTGGCGTGCGAAATAGGAGACAGCCACCGACGACATGCTATCGACCAGGGAGCGGAGCACCATTGTTCCTACTCCAAGACCACGACTGAAATAGGCGACAGCCTCAAAACCGAGGGTGCGTCCCGCAATCAGTTCCGGCCCCGCAAGGCCGATCTCGTAGAGCAAGGAGGTACTGCCAAGCTTGCTGCCAGCAGCAAAGACGCGTCGCCACTCCCTGATTCCCGGCAACCATGGCTGGTTGGCGCGACGGCACATCAGCGAGCCAAGCGCCGATACGATTCCTCCTGCGACAGCCGACCAGGCCAGGCTGATGAACCCGAAACCGGCCCACGCCAGCAGAACTCCGGTCAATGCCTGGGCGAGCGCAGCAGCGATGTTGACGACGAACAACTGGCCGAATGCCATTTCCCGCGTCAGCAGCGCAACTGTCACGACACCGATAGGCAATAACAGGAAGTTGATCGCCAGCACCTGCATGGTCAACTCGACCCCGGGTTCCGCGTAAAACCAGCCCGCCCAAAACGAAAACACCGCTACCAGAAAGGCAAGGCTCAAACTACTGATCCAGACGATTGCTTGTGCACTGCGTAGTCGTTCTGTCGTCAGTTCCCGCTCTTGAACCACGTAATTCGAAACGCCCACATCACGAACGATATGCGAAAAAGAGACGATGACGGCACCGATGGAGAAAATACCAATCTCGTGGGGCGTCAGCAGGCGCGCGATGAGCAGTGATGAGACGAACTGGATCAGCAGAGAGGCGTTGCGCTGCGCAACCGACAGCGCCAGTGATCGCTTCAAGCTACCCATGTCGTTACCGTGAAGGCCGGCAGGGGTTCACGGCTCCCGTTGCCGGCGCACGTGCGCGAGCTTCAGCCCTGACCACGGGCATGATCAGCTTTCAGGATGCTGGCTGCCTCGCGGGCAATATCCGACCACTCGTGACGGTCGGCAAACCTTTTCGCAGCCTTGGCGATTTCTTCGCGGTTCGCCCGGAGTACCCTGGCCATGCATTCGGTTAGCTCCTTATCCACCCGTGCAGGATCGTACAGAAACATGAAGCCTTCGTTCTCCAGTTCAGCGCAGACCCCGAGGCGTGGCGCAATCATTGGCTTCCCGAATGTTGCCGCAAGGTAGACCATCCCCGACGTATAAATATCTTCGTATGGCGCAACTACACAATCAATTGCCGACATCCACTGACAGACCTCGGGGTCCGATACATCGTCACGCCCGAGCTGGAGATCAATACGGCGATCGGACTCCGCCATCCCCTTGAGTTGCTCGACATAGTGCGGGAGCAGGCACTGTCCCTTGATCACCAGCCTTGCCTCCCCGGAGTCGAACGTTGCAAAAGCCCTGATGGCGGTATGCGGCCCTTTGTAAGGACTGATTCCCCCGAAGAGAAAATAGACAAACTGATGATCCGCCAGTCCCAGTGCTTTACGCGAGTCGTCCTGCGACGGAATTTCCGGGTAGGTAGTTCGATAGTTTCCATGCGCTATCACAAAGACACCGGATCGCCGTTTGAAAATTCTGGCGAAGTCGTTCCTGGCCTTCTCGAAATTGACAAAAACGATATTCACCGAATGCACGAACAAGAATCTGAACAGCCAGCTCTTCCAGTCTCTCCGGCGATTGTGCGGGTAAAGATTGTGAGCCGTCCATATAATCCGGTAGCCGAGCAAGCGGGCAAACCACAGCTTGCCCAAAAATTCCGCCAGGCGCAGAAACGAGTTCTTGCCCTTTGCGTTCTCGTAATAGCCGCCAACCCAATGAAAATGGAGGTAATCAATGGCGCCTGAGTTTTCACGAAGCCATTCCTGCCCAAAATAACCGGATTGAACATAAGAACAATCAAATTCTTCCAGGCTCGAATAAAGGAGTGTGAGGTACGGATTCCCAGGAAATGGGTTGGGAAATGAACTGATGGACAATGAACCCGACTTTCGGCTCATGTGCTTGCTACCAGAATCAACTTGCGCAGGTGGCCTCGGTGTAACGCCCCGTCAAACCGCGCGGCAGCGCATCCAGTAGCCGGGCCATCCACTACGCCGAAGGGAGCCGACCGAGAAATGCATGGTCGTGACCGAGTCGAATGTCCATGCGCCAGGGCGTCGATATCGCCCACGACATCATCCATGGTTTTCAATTGGGAAGGGGCTCTTGCCATAAGGATGTGGAAATTAGTCAAGTTTTCTCCGGCACATCCGTTTCCGGTCAGTGACGTGAGTCTGCGTCGAGTACGGCACCCACGGTGGACACACACGTGCATCCAGCGGGTCGATCAAGTACGGGTACAGGTACCGGTGACTCCACCGGACAGGTCCTCGATCCGGCATCTTGCCATTGCCGGCCATGCCAACGAGACAGAAGGTTCAAGCACCGAGGCAGACGAAGGTGTGAACCAGGCGCCTAGTTTGTTCTGCAATAGGGAACCCGTCAAGAGAAACGTCGCCCCGACAGCCCTGACGCATGACCCTGCCCAAACGAGCCCGTTTGCCGGTACTGCCCGCTTGCGCCGCCGAGGCGGTCAGATTGCGGGTAGCGTGCGGCCAAGCGGCGCTTGCGACGCAGGTGGTGTGCGGTCAAATCAGGAGGCTGTCGAGAGGTCGTTGGAGCTCCGCTAATATCGTCAGACGAGCGTCTTGAGCACCGCGAATCTGGTGAGCGCCAC
>RRZU011733859.1_pt1 | contig 13566 bp, 14 predicted proteins | sample 2165561 | NCBI WGS metagenome assembly RRZU01 (sample SAMN10456909, study PRJNA506462) | wastewater metagenome | isolation source: wastewater sludge | place: USA: Moscow, Idaho
TAAAATAGTTTGTGTCATAATACAATCCTATGGAAAAAGTTGCACCTAGTGGGTGAAAGAATTAAGTGCAACTTTTCTTTTATATATCCCTTATTATAGCCTTTTTTGACTTTCTATTTAAATGTTATGGAATTATTTGGGCATTAATTCTAATTATTCCCTCCTTTCATCCTCATTTTTTTTAAATCTTTTTTTAATTGCTCTAATTCTTCACCTGAAATATTGATATCACTTAATGTTTTCATTTGCTCTTGAACATTACTCAAATTATTCCTCATTTCCATCATTTGAAGATTTTTCATCTGTTCTTCATTCCCTGACATTAATTGACTTTGCTCAATTTGTTCTTTATATATGCTTCCTAATTCATTTCTTACTTGTCCTTCTTTTAGAGTATTAGCGAAGTTTTCAGTTGTTATTGGCTGTTGAACTGGGTTATTTGCAACTATTGGGTTAGCTTGTTGAACTGGTGCAGTCGTTATTTGACTTACTTGCTCTGCTTTTGGTTGAACTTGTTGCTGTGTTTCATTTCTTATATTATTTGAAAACATATTGCTCACCGAATCATAAGCTCCTGTAATTTGTTTTCCAATTGATGAATTTTTTAAATCATCTTGCCAACCATTTCCAATTCCAGTTATTGTTCTATTTCCTAATGCTTGTTTTTGTAATTCTCTTGACTCAATTGTTGCAAGAGCTAAATCACTACCACCCGTTACATCTGCAATTGAAGTTACAGTAAACAATGCTTTCGCATATTGCCCTTGATTGAAGGCTTCATTTGCTTCTGCAAATGTTGCACCTGCAAGGGCAACACCTGCAACTTTACCAATAAGTGGAATTTTCTTAAACATATCCATTGCACCTGAAGTTTTTGCTTCTGCTTCAGTCATAAAATTCTCAATTTTTGGATGTTCTATGTTTGATTTACTTAACTTATTTCCTAATGTCTCAATATCAACTACACCATTACTATGTGGTATATCTTTAGTATTTATACCTGCTTGTTCTAGTTTATTTGTATGAATTGTTTTACCATCATCCATTCTTTTTTCAATATTATTAAGTTTAGTTTTTTGATTTTCATATTCATTAATTTTCATTTCACCATTTTTATAAGCTTCATCAATAATTTTTCTTCTATCATTTAATCTTTCTTTTATATCTTTTTCACCAATTTCTTTATTTGTAAGTTGTTCGTTACTAGAACCAATATCTTTAATATTATTATCAACTATATCATTAGATATTTCTTTATTAGTACTATTTTCTAAGACTTCTACTTTTGGATTACCATTAGAATCAAACTTACTTAAATTTTCTTCTGCAACTCTAATTTTTTGAGCTTCTATTTCTTTTAACTGTTCTCCATAACCTTTTGTATCTATAACTTCATAAGGTTTATTGTTTTTTGACATTTTTGTTTCTATTGGTAAATCTTGTGTTGGTTTAATATCTACACCTTTTAAATCTTTCATAGAGATATCTGCACCACTATTAACCTTACTCATAAATGATGATAAATCAGCATTTCTTTTTCCAAAAGTTTGTGCATCAATATTCCCTGCCCTAAACTCATTAAGATTATTATTCAACTTCATCTGTGCTTGATTTTTAAAAGTTTCTCTTGCCAAATCATCTGGATTTTTATTTACAAGGTCATTTTTTTGTTCATTTAAACTTTTTTCATTAAAATTTGTTGGAACCGAATTATTATTTGTGCTATAATTGTTATTATTATTTAAGGAGTCTGAGATGTTAACAGGATTAGTTTGGGCAGGTGTATTATTTGTTGTTGCTTTAGCTGTTGCATCACTTTGGGGATATTTTGGTCCATCTGGTTCTCGTCCAACCGATCCATCAAGATCGTCTATTGATCCATTTACAGGTCGTCCATTAGAACCAAAAGATTCAGAGTAGTTTACTCTACTTTTTGCACCTTTGTTATTATCTAAATACTCTTCAACATCAGTTCGATTTCCTGGATTAAATGTTTTTTCTTTGTCATTATCTCCTTTTCCATTTACTTCACCTGTTTTTTGATTTTTATACTCTTTAAATTTTTCTTTTGCATTACTAATTCTTTCTCTAACTTTCCCACCAGTTACTACATCTAATGCCCCAAGAACTGCTGCACCTTGTAAAACACCTTTTGCAATTTCTCCAATTGCATCATTTCCAACCAAATCAATCAGTGGGTCATAATTTAATTGCTCACCTTTTTTTTCAACATCTACATTATCAAAATTCTCTTTCTTATTTCCTGTTATAGAACTATTTAAAGAATTGAAATTGTCTGAATTTCCTGCAGATACATCTCTACTTGCATTTGCTTTATGTATTTTTGCTTGTCCTGTTGAACTATCAATCCCCATATTAATATCCATTCCATCGAAAGTCAATGTTTTTGAACTTGCATAATTCATTGAACCCATTTTAGCAAGTGCCCCAACCATTGCATCACCAGATTGCACTTCACCTTTATCATTCAACATTCCAAGTTCTTGCATTTTTTTATCAACATCTTGCATCTTCTCTTGAACATAACTATCAATAAAGTTTTTCGTTTTTTCTTCATCTAATTTTAAATCTTTTGCGAGATTAGAAGCTTCCATTTTTGCACTTCTTTTTGAAGCATTTTTTAATTCATTTACGACATTATTTGCTGCTGTTTGTGAATTCTTTCCATAAAAAGTATTATATATACCTTCTAATGCGTTTGCTTGTTCTATTGGTCTAATTCCATACGCATCCATTCCTTTTTCAGTCATTCCATCATTATCTATAAACCCTTTATCTTTTTGTGCATCAATATTACTAATGTCTTGCCCTGCCTTAATACTTGCATTATCAAGTTGTGCCTGAACATATCCACCACTATAATTTTTATTATATTCTGAAACTGTTCTTATATCTGATTTTGCTTTACCTTCACTCATTTGAGTAACAGTTGCTTTTCCTGATTCAGTTAATTTTCCTGATTCATCTATCATAGAACCTGTTTTACCATCCAATGTAGCAATTGAAGTTGATATTTTCTCATTTGCACTTTTAACCATAAAATTTACATATCCACCATTTGCATTAGCATAATCAACTGTAGCGATATCTGAACTAGTTTTACCTTCACTTAAATCTTTAGAAAGAGCTTCAATAATTTCTCCCATTGTTCTACCTGAACCTTTAGCTCTTCTACTATATGCATCCATATTTCCTTCAACTGAACCTGTTTGTTGATATGCTTTCATCATACTTTCATTTGCATCAATTGTAACTGCATTATCAATTCCATTTTGTGCTTTTAATTTTTCCATAGTTTTTGCCATACCACTTCGTTCTCCATATTCAGCACTATCTCTATATGTATTTTCTCCATATTTTTTATAGTTCTCTTGAACTCCTGCCCCTTTTCCTATTTCACTTTGAATTGAAGCTTTTACAGTATCTCCTATTTTATTTAAATCATCAGTAGATAAATTAAGTCCACCTGCTCCTTGCGTTTTAGCTGTTGAAATTGCACCTTGATTATATGAACCCTTTGCAAAACTTGAGAAACCTTCATCACTTGAAGCTAAATCTGTTGTAGCCATTGTTGATAAATCTTTACCTACACTTTGTATTGCTCTACCTGTTCCTACACTATTTGCATCCCAATTTGATTTACTTCTATATTTTTCTGTAGCATTAGTTTGATAACCTTGTGCTTGTCCATCTTGATATGATACACTTTCAGCACTTGCCATACTAACTGAAGAACCATATCCCGCAGTACTTGCAACTTTAGAAACAGTACTTGCAACTGTACCTTTTGAAAAATTATTCATATTGTCATGAGATAACATATTTCCTATTCCTGCACTCATATTTGCTAAATCATTTGTTACTGCATTATAATATTCTAAAGGCATTCTGTCTTTTGGAACAGATAATCCCATTTGATCAAGTTTTTTCATTGCTTGTTCATCATTCATAATGTTACCAACTGCTCTTTGTCTTGCAGATGATTTTGAAACAGCATCTCTTGCAGTTTCTACATCATTTCCTACATATCTACCTGATAATCCTTGCATAGAACTTGCAATACTTGCAACATCTCCTTTCATTGCAATTGCAGGAATTAAAAATATAGCACTAATTGCTAAAATTCCAGATACCCCTTCCATAGTTGCTATGTAATCTAAATATGCAGGTATTTTTGTAGTTGCTAATGGATTACCTCCAAATTCAACTAGTTTATCTGCTGCATTAATTGTTGCATAATACATTGTTAGATTATTCACAATAGATAATGCTACTCTAATTGCTTCAAACTGTATAAATCCACCAAAATAGTTTTTTGCAATAATTGTTCCATGAAATGTACCTCTACCTAATATCATGATAAGTGTAAATATTGATGAAGCTAAAACAATTCCAAACAAAAAATGCATAGCATATGGTAATATTTGTGCCATCCATTTAAATTGCCCAAGTCCTTGAGTTTGTAATGATGCACTTGATTTAGCTGCAGTAATTTGATTAGCAACTTCTTGTCCAGATACATTAGTTCCTCTATAATAACTCTCCATAACTTCTTTTATCAAAGGAGTTGCAGCAATATTTTGAGCATAAATAGCTAATTGTTCTGTAGTATTTGAAAAAACAGTAGATTGAATATCTGCTAACATTATATGTTCAAAGCCAGTTAATTGTTTAATATCAGGAGTACCTGCAATTTTTGAAAGTGTTGTATAAGTATCAGTTGTTAAACCTTTTAAATTATTCATTATTTCTGAATAGAAAGAAACACAATCTGTGATAGTACCATCTCTTTTACTTAGTTCATCTGTATTTGTTAATCCTATTTCTATTGGTGAAAGAGCACTAAAAATATCTTTGTCTGGATTGATAAGTTTGGTTGTTGCTTGTGTATTACTTACTGTTTTTGGAATTACACAATCAGCTAAATATATTTTAAAATCTCTTTTAAAATTTGAAGCATCTAATGTTCCCAATTCATCAAAGGAATATTTATCAATGATTTTATTTAGCATATCATAAGGTTTGTTATAACCTAAATCTGAAAAACCCAACTTACCAATATCTTGCATTCCTGCATAATTTACAGTATTACCTTTAAATGCCTGATCTGAAAGCTCAATTAAATCAGAACTTATAGTGGTAGCTATAGAAGGAGTTAGAGCAATTAACCAAGGTACATTAGATATCTTTTCATAACCCAAAGTATTATCATGATAATAATTGGTAATTAATCCTTTATCTAATCTTTTATCAACTAAGTGTACATCTACAGGAACTAACATAACTGCAACTGTTCCAATAGTAAACGATCCACCTTTTAAAGCAGATACTAAATCTTTATTGAAAATTAACAACCATCCAATACTAACAACTGAAAACAATAATGCTAATTGTATTAAGTTCTCATATATATCACTATTTGTTATCATTGCAATAGAATTATAAATTGCAGCAATAGGTCTTATATCTCCATAAGTATAAGTTGGGAATTCATTAATATAATTTGCACCAAATAAATTAAAAGATAAAAGTAATAGAATAAATAAGTTTTTCATCATTTATCCTTAATGTTTGTTTTAGAGTTACTTCTTTGTTTACATATACTAATTAAATCTCGTTCATTAATGATTCTTAAATACTTAATGTAAAAAAATATAAAAATTGATGGTATATATATAACTAAACGATTTTCTATATGAAATATTTCAAAATTTGTAGTAATTATTAAACAAAGATAGATATATACAAAAGGTACTAAGTACATTAAAAGCATTAGAATAATTCTTTTCTTTTGTTCCTGATTAGTAGAAAATTTATTTATTAAATTTTCATTTTCAATAGTCTTTCTACCTTTTATAAAGTGAATTAGATTCCAAGGATTATACATATCACAACCTATTATATTAATTTTAAATATAATAATATATAATATAATATTAATATGATATAAAATATTAAACAATCTACTTTATATATAAAAACAAAGTGTTATTATCTTCCATTAAATCAAGAATTTTTTTTACTTCATCTAATTCTTCTTTAGTAGGTAGTTCATCAAATTCTAAAGAACCATCTAAAAATTTTACTAATGTACTTTTATGATAAAAACAACCATCGTCTTGAGGATTTATAGGGTTAAAATCTTGTTCACCCATAAGTCTTGCTGCTAATTGATTAAAAGCAATTTTACTAACTTCTAAAATACCATTAATTCTTATACTCATAATACACCTATTTTATTTTAGTTATTATATTACTTTATAGATATATATAACCATAAAGTAACATCTTGTAAACCTTTTTAAAAATTATTATAATTGCCATTAAAAAGGTACTATGTGCGAATTAGTTGTAATTTAGGGGTTTTGTTAAAAAATAGATGTAAAACATTGTATTGGTTACAAAAACAAACAAAAATCTCCTACAAAACACTAAATCACTATGAAAAAGATAGAGCAAAAAAATATGATTCTGAAATCATTGCTAAAATATGTATTGCTCTTAACTGTGATATTTCAGAACTGCTTTTATTAGAAAAAGATTAAGATTCTTTGTTTTTGAATACCATAAAGACTCTTGTTAGTTCATTGGGTTTTAAAATAACCTCTCTTTCACTGTTTGAAAGTTTTTCAATTGATACCGCAAACACCATTCCTTCTTTATAAAACATCCTATCTTTAATAACTAAATCGCTAGAGCTTTTATTTATAAAATCATAAATTTTTAAACCATATTTATTACCAATATAAACTTCATTTAAAACCATTTTGAACTTATCATTATCTTCAACTTCGTTCATAACAGTTTTTTTATAGCCATCTGGTACTTCATTCAAATAACCACTTTTTATTAATTTTCTAATAATAGTTTCATGTTTTTGAGCTTCAAACTTTACTACTTCATCTTTTGGTGTCTTATAATCAAGAAATCTGAAATAATCATTATTATCATTTAAATTATCATTTTTAACAACTTCTATATTCACCATTACAGGATAATAATCATATCCCCATAAAATGATTTTTGTGATACCTTCTTGATTTGGCTTTAATTCAACTATATTTCCATTAGCACTAATATTAATAATCATTGGTTTTGTATTAATATTTTGCTGATTTGAATTTTCTTTTGTACTAACTACAACTTTCTTACCATCAATTTCACGTATCTCTTTTTTCATTGTAGGTACATCAATTTTATTTGTATCATTTTCATTAGAAGGATCTACTATTCTTCTAAATTTATCAAATGATTTATCCTTTATAATAAAAGGAAATTCCAAAACTGTTGTAGTATTGTTATTTATTTTTACATCAATTGTTCGTTCTAATGGAAAATCTTTACCAAATAGAAATACATTAAAAACAAGTAGTACCAAAATCTTGAACATAAGTTTCTCCACCTTTTCTAAATAATATAATAGTGTAATCACACTCTTTTCTAATAGGTTCATATGTACTAACCCTATTTGCAACCTCACCTTTTACATTAATTGTTGCTGACTCTACATTATGATGATTTTCTTCTCTATTGGTAACTTTCCATGTATCATTATATGGAATAAACTTAGACTTCAATTTATTCTTTTTTACATTTTCCACAAAACTAATGAAATTTTCTTTTTTACTTATATAGTCTTCTAATAACATATTGTTTGCAACTGAATCAAACTTCTCTTGAATATTGTGAATATCAAAATTTGAAGTTGTCAATACATAAAACATTGCCCATGATAAAAAATGATTATCATCAGCAAAATTATTGCCAATAACTTGTTCTTTTTTATTATATTCAAACGGTGGGAATGTTGCTTTTACCTGATTATTTTCTTTTACATTCATATAACCAATTGATAACATAGAATTCCAAAATATCATAATCATAATCATTAACCATAAAATTTTATTATTCAAAATTTTATTATCAAGCTCATCTTTATATTCTTTACCATAAACAATTTTTCTAATTCGTTTAATCATTCATTACACCTTGTTTTAATCTCTAAAATCTCTAATATAACCAGAAGGGTAAAATGATTTATCATCTCGTTCTTTCAACTCTTCATATTTTTCATCATCAAGTTTGATTTTGTACATTCCTAAATTGTAAAAAAAGTGTCTTATAAATCCAGGTGCTTTTTCATATTTTGCCTCGCTATATAATTTAATCGCTTGAAAAGAGACAAAGATTGCAATAGGTAGAGAAATAAATACTGGTATTGCTTTTGATAAGATCCAAAAAACACCTAAAAGTACAGATGCCCAAATTAAAATCATATCAATTTCAAAAATGAAAAATAATCTACTTCTATTTATAAATTGTGGAAATTCAACTTTCATGATTCTTTACCTTTTTAAGAAGAGGAATATCCTCTTCTTATATTCCTAACTGATTACCAAATTGTGTTATTAATCCTGAAGAAATATCAGTACTCATTGCAATAAATACAGCTCCAATACCTACAATTAACGATAACATAAGATTTTTTGTTGTTAACAATGTAACACCTGCAAGTACAATACCCATTAATACAATAATGAATCCAATCTCTCCTGCCATTTGTCCAACAGCAACTTCTTTTAAAATACCAGTACCAGTTGATGCAGTATATGCAAATAATGATGTTTGTAAAAAGATAATTGCAAATAGTAAAAAGAACATTTTTACCGATTTTTTATTTGTTTCCATTTTTTTTCCTTTTTTTTGTTTTGTTGTATATGAATTAAATAAATTAATTATGGTGGAGAACGACTTCGCATAATCAACTCTTATTACTAAATATTTTTCATATCTATATCTAAATATGTACCATCGAGTAGTGATTCTGCAACATCAGCATTATGTTCTGAATTTTTTCTTGATTCAATTATTGCAATTTTCTGAATTTTTGCGGATTTATTATCAATTATTCTTACAAATAAAAAATATAAAGCTAAATTTATTGGAACTAAATACAAATTTATTTCAAGTAATTTACTTAAATCAAAATATGAAATTAATTTTACTAAATACTTATTCTCTACATTGATTTCCAAAACAGTATAAAAATTGTAATAGAGTGAAATTGCAAAAAAGAATAAAGACAAAACAATTAAAAGAAATTCAAAACTCTTCCAAGTTTTTTTAATTATCATGTAATAATTTTTTGTTACTTGTTCTATCACATATCTTCTAATTCTATAAACAATGTATCCATCAAATAAATAATTAGATAAAAGTACAATTCCTGTAAATACTGCAATATAATCAATATAAACATGATTTATTTTTGGTATATTTACGGAGAATAAAAGTGGTATAAATAAATATAAACAAATTACAAAAAGTACATTTTTAAAAACTGGAGTAATCATCGTTGTATATATTTTTCTAAATTTAGCATCAGATAATGAAGATGCTTGTAGTTCTCTATCTTTATTAAAATTCTTATTTTGCTCTTTCCATAATTCAATAATTCCATCTTCTAATTCTTGAATAATTGCATGAAAATGATATTGTTTTGAATTGATTCCAAAATCTTTTTGCTCATTTCTATTTGCTGAAGTAAATAGACTAGGATCTCCATACGAACTAAAATCTCCTACTTTATGTACTCCATGAGGATTATGAGAATTATTCATTTATTCTTTCCTTTTAGTGTTTCTTCCCAAGATTCAACAAGGTCAATATTTTTTTTAATTAAAAGATTAATATTTTTAGAATATTCTTGAAATTCAATAACTGTGATTTCTTGCTCATCAAGTTTTTTATTCAATAACTTTTTTATCTTTTCAACTTTAATTGCAAGATCAATACACATGTTACTTTCTGGATAAAAAAATTTTTTCAAATTAATCCCTAATTTTTATATAATAATATATAATAGAATATTAATTTATTATAAAATATTACTTAATTGTCCAAAAAAATTTTATTCATATTATTTTTGGATAAAAAATGTAAACATTTATGGTAATTAATAAAATATTAAATAAAAATTCTACTATTGAACCTGTATAAAATCTAAATGCTCTAGGAAGTAAACCAAATGTAAGTGTCGGAAAAAAAGGATAAAAAAATCCTCTAATTCCTCCTTTTGTAAATAGATCCCCACAATCGTGGCAAAATATCCCAATTGCAAATGCATAAATTACTATTTTTGAGTGTATATCATCAACAAAATAATAGTTAATGAATAAAATTAAAATGGGAATAAACAGCAAATGTGTTACTCCTCTGTGTTCTACAAAAATTGATAGTAAATTAGAAAATATTGGAAATTTTCTTCCAATATAAGATTCTGGTTCATCTATATCAGGGAATATTGTTCCTATAAATAAGCCTATATAGAATAATATTAAATAAAACTCATTTAATTTTATTCCAAAATAATATTCCTGTATTGATGTATTTATTATTGTAGCAAGTGGAAGTGAAAGAAGTATATGTCCTTTTACTGTCATATTTTCACCTTTAACCTTTATTTACTTTTTTTATTTTTTAATATTTCAAATAATTCTTTTTCTCTTGCATTTTGATCTGCATGAATAAGAATTTCAAGAAACATATTATTATTTCTCTCTTGCTCATGATGAGCTCTAAGTATTGAATATATCATTTCGATAAATTCTTTTGTAATACCATGTTTTTCATCTTTTAAGTATTGTTCAAACATTATGTGTTTTGCATAGTTTGCACTTATTTTATGATGCTTAATATCTTTCTCAAAAGAGAACTCTTTAGCGATGCTTTGATTTTTACCAAAATCATGCAAAATAGCTAAAATTATAGCTATATCAACCACTTGTTGTGGAAACTTGTTTATTTCAGCAAGTTTAATAGTTTCATTAACAACATTCATCGTATGTGTGTATAAATCAATTGATGAAAGAAGTTTATATCGGTTGTTATACTCAAACAAATGAGTATCATATGCTTGTGACACACTTGCAGTGTGTAAAAAATCGTTTTTATCCATATCTATGAATAATCTTTCAAAAAGTATATGAAAACTTTTTGTAGCCTCTAAAACAACGGTTAAACCTCTATGGTAAATTGCTGTATTCATTTTTTTATCTGAATTCTCAATTTTAATTGAGTTTTTGTTTTTTTTAATTAATTTTTTTCTAGTTGCAAAAATAGCATCATGCAATACAATAGTTCCTTGCAATTGTTGCCAAAACTTTAGGGGATCTAATTTATCACTCATTTCATTTCTTTTTTTATGAAATCATCTAACGTGAGATTAAATTTTTCAATTTCCATTTTATAAACATCTTCACAAAAGAATTCAAATTCTAATTCATCTTCATATGCTTTTAAAGAAACTTCTTCGTTATCTTTAAACATAATTTTATTTTCATTGAATGAAACGAATTTTATTTCTTTATTTTGAAAACTTCTTATTCTTGTAACACATCCAAATGTAGTTATAGAATTTCTCAGTTTTCCTGTTAAGACAAGTAATTCATTCTCAACATATACTTTTTGGTCACAATTAGTAATTATCTTACCTATGTAAATTTTTTCTAAATTTAATTCACTTATTTGAATTTCAACAGTGAAATGATTTGCCTTATAAATTAATCTATTTTCCAATTTTTCCCCTTTCTTATTGCATTACAATGATTTTTTTTGTCTTATATAATTAACCTCCTTTTGGTGTAATATATTCACTAATAGTGTATTTATTACACTAATAAAATTAAAAAAAATTGCATTTTTAATATATAATTAAATTTGCATAATTTTTTTGGATATATACGTCATTAATTTACTACTAATTTATTTTTTTTTATTAAAATACTATTTGAAAATAAATTAATATCGTGATTCTAATTATTTTAATATTTATAATCAATAAAAAAATAGCTTAAAATTAATTATTTTATAATTTCTAGGAGAAAAACTTGAATGTTCAAGAAAAAATAAATACTTTGAACCATATACTTGATTTTAAGAGCTTAAAAATTTTTGCTGATAATATTACTAATGGAAACTTAGATAGGGCAAAAGGTTTGAGTAGTGGTCGTATAAAAAAATTTAATCCTAGTGAATTAAAAATTTTAATTAATGATTTTAACATAAATGAAAATTGGTTATTAGATATTGAAGAAAATATCTTTAAAAACAATATTGAAAATGATTTACTTAAATTAAATATATTAAACAATGAAAATAAAATAACAGGTTTTTTATATTTTGATAAAAAATTTTTGAACATATCTGAAAGTAACTATTTTCTTCTAAAAGAGTTTGAAGACTTCAATAATTGTATATATCTTTTATGCAAAAAAATTCTATTTTCTGAGATAAAAGATTATGATAATTATGTTTTCTTCAAAAATGGTAAGCTATTAATTAAAAAACTTACTATTCAAGAAGATAAACACTATGTGTATGCTAAGATTGAAAAAAAAATTTCTATAAACTCTTTAATCAGTTAAAAAATCTTTAAATAAGTCATAACCTAAAGATTTTATTTCAACTTGGTCTTTCCTAGAGACTTTATATATTTTCGGCTTACAAATACCTATAACATCTTCCTTTATTTTATAAATTCTTTTTTCAAATTCATCATCGGTAATATTTAAATTAATCATAATCATTTGTGATGAGATAATTCTCTTTTCATCTTCTATTTCGTATGATAAAATTCTTTCAGTAAATGGAGATTTAGTTTTTCCAATAAAATGGAATAAATCATCTTTATATTTCTCAAACATGATTTTATTAATAGCATTTAAAATTTTTTTCAAACTATCAGCATTAACAATAGTTCCAGAATATAATAAAGTTTTTTCAATTTCTGTTTTATTTTTATAAAATTTTGAAAATAAAAATAAAAATAAATTTGCATCTATGTAAAAAAAACCTTTTTCCACATCAATATCACAAAATATAAATTTATTCTTTTTATCAAACAAAGAATTCTGATTAAACAACCAACTTAATAGTTCATCTATTCTTTCTTTAAAATCTGTTTCTAATTGCTCTAAAATAAATACTAAACTACAATTCTCAAACTCTTCATACTTTGAAGACAACTCTTTTAGGAATTTATTCTTATTATTTTGATTTTCAGTAGTAGAAATTATTTCATCTTCTTTTTTATTGTTATCTGTCACATTTACTTTTATTATTTCTTCTTGCTCTATTTTAAAATTTGTAAAGAGATTTTCTATATCATTATTCATTTCTAGTATTTCTTTTTTTACATTAGAATTTTTTATCTCTTCTTTTTCAATTAGTATTTCTTCGTTTTCTTTATGATTTTGTTCTGTTCCTTTATTTTTTTTCTTACTTAGAAGTTTTGTTTCTTCAATACTAGTAACTCTTTTTTCCATCTCATCAATCTTTGCATTAGTTGATGTTTTAATTTTAATTTCATCAGCTTGTTTTTTTGTTTCTTCAGCAGCATAATTAACTGATTCCATTACAACATTATCTTTAATAATTGTATAACCTTTTTGATATAGAATTTTTACAGAACCATCATCTAAATATTCATATTTATACTCTTCATTACTCTTTTCAGATTTAATTCTTTCTGTAACTTTTGAATCA
>RRZU012466667.1_pt1 | contig 13564 bp, 13 predicted proteins | sample 2165561 | NCBI WGS metagenome assembly RRZU01 (sample SAMN10456909, study PRJNA506462) | wastewater metagenome | isolation source: wastewater sludge | place: USA: Moscow, Idaho
AAATACTGCGCCAGCTGCCCTATCTGTTCAGCGGTCAATGGGACGCCTAGAGTAGCGGCGCCTTTCTGGAGTAATTCTTCAGTCTTCATGCAGGCGGACACGCACCGAATTACCGTGTGCCGCAAGTCCTTCCAACGAGGCTAAAAGGCGGATATGACGGGCATCGTTTCGCAGAGCATCCGGGGAATAACTAATAAGAGAGCTGTGTTTTAAAAAGGTTTCCACGCCAAGGGCCGAGGCAATTTTTGCCGTACCCATGGTGGGAAGCACATGGTTTGGCCCGGCCACATAATCACCGGCAGCCTCGGGGGTATAATTACCCATAAAAATGGCACCGGCATGGCGAATCCTGGGCAGGCATTGCCAAGGGTCACTGACCTGGAGTTCCAAATGCTCAATGGCAATTTTGTTGGCTGCCTGGATGGCCTCTTGCAACTCAGGCACTATAAAGATATGGCCACGATCTGCGAGTGCCTGCTGCGCAATGGCAACACGGGAAAGAACTGGCAACTGCTGAGCAAGTTCGGCTTGCACGGCATTCGCCATGTCCATATCCGGCACCATGGCAATGGCCAGGGCCTGGTGGTCGTGTTCGGCCTGGGCGAGCATATCTGCTGCAATAAAGGCTGGTTTTGCCGTGGCATCGGCGACGATCAGCACTTCGCTTGGCCCGGCGAGCATATCAATACGCACTCGTCCCATCACCTGCCGTTTGGCTTCTGCCACATATTGATTTCCCGGTCCGGCAATAACATCAACCGGCAAGACAGTGTCTGTGCCATAGGCAAGGGCGGCAATGGCCCAGGCTGAACCGAGTTTGTACACCTCGTCAATACCAATCTCCCGGGCCGCCACTAATAAGGCTGGGTGCACTGTGCCTTCCCTGTTCGGTGGGGTGACCATCACCCTTCTTTGCACCCCGGCAATCTGGGCGGGAATACCGTTCATCAGTACCGAGGAGACAAGCGGTGTGGACCCTTCCTTCCCCCCTGGTACATACAGTCCAGCCGCGTCCACAGGGCGAACCAGTCTCCCGGTTATAACTCCCTCTTCCCCGGTCAACATCCAGGAATCTGGTAGTTCGCGTTCATGAAAACGGCGAATGCGATCGGCGGCAAAGCGAAGAGACACCTTAAAATCATCTTGCACGGTGCCCTCGGCCTGGGCGAACTCTGCCTCACTCACTCGCAGGCTGGTAAGTTCCATGTTAGGAGAATCAAAACGGCGGCAGTACGAAAGCAAGGCGCTATCGCCCTCCTTTCGTACCCGGGAAATAATCTCCTGAACCGATGTGCGACACGCCACTTCCTCGGGGCTTTCTTCGTTAAACCGTTCGATAATACCGTGTAAGGCCTCTTGCCCTTCGCTTGAGGCAAGAAAAAACAGACGTGTCATGCTTAATTCTCCAAACCCGCTTTCCAACTTCTATTTAGAATTTTCTCACCGAGGTGACTGCTGTTCCATTTTTATGAGTATTCGTAAATCTTGTAGACAGTCGGCGAACCAATGAGGGCATCAATACGGCCTTCAAGCTCGGCGCGTCTTTCATTAGCAAACCAGTTTTCCCAAGCTTCAAAGGACATCCAGGTGCTAATGACCACATACTCTTCGGGGGAATACACATTGCGCAGCGTCTCGCCGGAGATGTAACCGGGCTGCCTGTGAGCCATGGTGCGCAACTCCATGAGCATTTCCGACAAAACAGGTAACAGTGACGTGTCCAGATTTCTTCCTCGCCGGGCAACTGTGCGGGTCATGATAACTCGTACAATCATGGGTCGATCCTCCTTTTGCGTTGAAAGAGTGGCAGTGGATGTACAAACCTACAGCAGAGTCAAAACCTCAGATGAGGCTCGTTAATCTTGTTCAGGCACCATGCAAATTTAACCGGTAATATGCTTTAAAGTCAGCAAAACGCCAGCCGCAACGGCAGAGCCAATAACCCCAGAGACGTTGGGCCCCATGGCATGCATAAGAAGCATGTTGGTGGGATCTGCCTCCATGCCCAGTTTCTGGCTCACCCGGGCAGCCATAGGCACAGCAGATACCCCGGCCGAACCAATTAAGGGATTTATCTTGGGCCCAGGGAAGAGATTCATAATCTTAGCCATGATCACGCCCGATGCTGTGCCAATACTGAAGGCAATCATACCCAGAAAGAGGATGCCCAAAGTTGAGGCAGAAAGAAATTGTCCTGCCGACATCTGGGCACCAACACCCAGACCAAGAAAAATTGTAACAATATTCAAAAGGGCATTTTGTGCTGTATCGGAAAGCCGGTTTACTACGCCGCATTCCCGCATGAGATTTCCAAACATGAAAAAGCCTATGAGTGGTGCGGCAGAAGGCAGTAGCAGCATGCAAAGACCAAGTACGACTAGTGGAAAAACAATTTTTTCCACCTTGCCCACATAGCGCATCTGTTCCATGCGAATACAGCGTTCTTCCTTGGTGGTCAGTGCTCGCATGATGGGCGGCTGAATAAGAGGAACCAAGGCCATATACGAGTACGCGGCCACGGCGATGGAGCCGAGCAGGTGCGGAGAGAGCCTGCTGGCAAGGAAAATTGCCGTTGGACCGTCTGCACCGCCAATAATGCCAATGGAGGCAGCGTCAAGCAGGTCAAAATGAATGCCGGGCACAAACTCGGAGAGGAGGAGCGCGCCAATTAAAGTAGTAAAGATGCCAAACTGTGCTGCTGCTCCCAAAAAGGCTGTTTTCGGATTGGCGAGCATGGGGCCAAAATCAGTGAGAGAACCGATCCCCATGAAAATAATCAGCGGAAAGGCCCCGCTTTTTATGCCCACCTCATAGATGTTGTGCAGGATGCCTCCCGCCTCATTCATACCAGCCAGGGGTATATTGGTTAAGATGGTCCCAAAACCAATGGGTACTAAAAGAAGGGGCTCAAAGTCCTTAACGATGGCCAGGTACAAGAGCAGCACGCCTACCCCTATCATGAGTAGGCGGCCAATGCCTTCCGTCCAGCTGCCACCAGCAGGAAAAAGAAAGGCCATAATGCCGGTAGACTTCAGGAAACTAACCATCATCTCCCCCAGTGGAGGGATGGTGGTCTGCCCACCGGGATCAACTGTTGCCATTGCACTGCCTACTCCAATGGTCATCATAAGGAACAGGCAAGAAAGGGCGTACAAAGTAATTTTTTTCATAACAAACCCCACGGGTTGGTGGATTAAGCTATATAGACTAAGATCTGGCCAGGTTTGACTATATCGCCTTTTTCCACTTCAACCGCATCGATCACGCCATTTTCTGGGGCATAGACCGGCGACTGCATTTTCATAGCCTCGAGCATCACCAGAGAATCGCCTTTTTTCACCTCGTCACCCACTTCACAAAGGACATCATAGACATTCCCTGGCAAATGTGTGCGCACCTCAATGCGTTCACGGGCCACTATACCCGATTCCTGGGTATCAGTTTCCCTTACTTCAGTAACTCTGGCAGAGCCATCATCGTCGTCTTCCACTGCTACCCTGTAGGTAATGCCGTCAACGCTTACTTTATATTTCGATATTTTTCCCATGGTATTCTCCTTATAGGCTTATGGACTCTCTCATAGCTCTTGATCTATTGTGCCTTAGCCTGCACTGTTCACTCATCTTTTCGCGCCCGATGTGCGGCAATGGCCGCTGTCATCACTGCCATGAGGCGCTGCCTATCTGCGGATTTTGATTTCATCTGCAAATTAAGTGAACGTTTCTTCTTTCCGGTGCGCGTTTGCACCGGGGCCTGGTTCTCCCTCTCGGTAAAACCCCGCAAGAGGCGCGCATTTAAATGCATAGCCAAGATGAGAATGCCTAAAAAAATATAGACAACTCCCATACCAAGGATAATCAACTTAAAACCCTCACCGATCATAACCCTCACCTCAGATTACAGGGTAAAACAACAAAAATGCCTCACCGTCCGCTGGCTGCAATACATGCCAGCCGGGACAGTCAATCTCCTTTATACGAAAAACAAAAGAAGAACAAGCACAAGAACAAAGAAAGATGCACCTCACTCAGAAGCCTTTCCGCTATTAGCCGCATTTACTTCATTGAGCAGCTGCTTTTTCATAAACCGCCGCGCATAACTGCCCCGACCTTTCTTGGCCCGCATACGTTGGCCTGGTCGTTGGGAAACCGGGATACGTACCCGTAACGGAGATCTTTTCTTCTGTGACATATTTATTACTCCAATGATGCTGCCTGTTTTTTTTTCTTTGCTGCTTAGCCCCGCCCATGCCGATGAAACCATTTTTCCACCTCCGACGTCTGAAACACCTTTATGACCGGCCGACCGTGTGGACAATGGGAAAACACCTCGCTCTTTTCCATCTGCGTCAGCAGATCAAGCATCTCCTGACCGTGCAGACGGCTACCACCCTTGATGGCTGCCTTACAGGCCAAGGAAGAAAAAAGTTCATCCACCGAGGAGGGAATACGACGCTCCGGATCTGAGATGGAGCGGGCGCTTGTCAGCGTTTCCAGTATCTCCAGAAGAAGGGCCTCCGGCTCAAGGTTGCTCAACAAGGCTGGCACTTGGGATATTACCCAGGTGGTCTCACCGAAATGGCTGGCAGCAAGCCCCATGGATCGCACAAGAAAAAGTTTTTCCTCCATAATCTCGTTCTGCTGTAGAGTAAGTTCAATACTCACTGGAAAAAGCAGGGCCTGCGCCGGCACCTGCCTTTGCAGATAGGCCTCTCTTAATTTGCCATAGAGGATGCGCTCATGGGCCGCGTGCTGGTCGATAACAATGAACTGGCCTTGCCGCTCGCAGAGCAGATAGAGGGAAAAGAGCTGACCAATCATTCTCAGACCGGCAAACTCAGGTTCTTCTCGCTGCTCACTTTCATGCTGCACAGTCTGTACGCTAGAGGCAGCCTCTGCCACTCTTGGTTTTACCAGTGGCTCCTGAGGTGTATAAGGTAAATGGGGGCCTTGCTCTATCCTGTCTGCCGAAGAAAAAATGCCTGCCGGCTCAGCGGCCTCCAGGCTCGCCTGGGGGCCATCTTGAAAGATGGTCAAAGGGCGTGCCTGCTGCACATCACTTCTTGAAAAAATATCATGTCGCAGACTCTCCTGGTAAAAGCGCATGGCCTCGTGCACAGACTTTTCCACCACCTGCCGGACCTCTCCGCTTTTTTTAAAGCGCACCTCCCTTTTTGCCGGGTGTACATTGACATCAACCTCCTCAGCTGGAAGCCGTATGTGCAATAGCCCCGCTGGTTGGTAGCCTCGCATGAGAAAACCCTGCATGGCATCTTTCACCGCATAACGAAGCAAACTGTCTTGTACAGGGCGTTTGTTGACAAAAATACGCAGAGGGACCGAAGAGGCTGTTGTCTTTTCCGGCAGGAGTAGGAAACCTTCCACCGCACTCTTGTTGCTATCCCCATCTTTGCCAACACTCTCAGAGCCGATGCTGGTCAGAGGAAGCAGGGATTCCTGGTAGCGAAATATCTCGCGCAGCCGGTTTTCAGCTGTGGCTCCGGGCTGATAGGCAAAGAGCATGCGGCCATTGACACGCAGACTAAAGCCTGTTTCCGGATGAATCAATGCCTGGTTTTTTACCACTTCTTCTATGTGAAAAAGCTCGGTACGCAGCGATTTCAGAAACTTCTTCCGGGCCGGCATATTGCCAAAAAGGTGTTGCACCTCCATAACCGTACCCACGCTGGCCCCCTCCTCACGCACTTCCCGCAAAACACCATAGCGCATTTCAGCCCTTGTTCCCAGTTCCTGTTCCCGCCTGCGAGAAAGAATGGTCAGCCAACTAACTGAGGCGATACTGGGAATGGCCTCACCGCGAAAGCCAAGCGAGGTAATGGCCTGCAGGTCCTCAGCACTTCTCAACTTGGAGGTGGCATGCCGCTCCAGAGAAAGAAGCACGTCATCCTTGTCCATCCCTTCGCCATCGTCACCGACACGAAGAAGAGAAGTGCCGCCATTTTCCACCTGGATATCAATATGCTTGGCCCCAGCATCAAGGCTGTTTTCCAGCAGCGCCTTGACGACCGATGCTGGGCGCTCCACCACCTCGCCAGCAGCAATCTGATTGGCGACCTGCTCTGAAAGAAGACGAATTCGTGACACAACTTTACTCCATGCGCATTTATGAGTGCCAAGCAGTGCAAATCATGCTACAAAAACAAATAAAATTAGTCTGCCGACTCATAATAACTTTGCCTCTTTTTTTCGTGCAGGCCTAGAGAAAGTCTATTACAGCCAGTTGCCTGCCCCAAAGATGGCTTTGTTTCAGGAGCGTACCCTACCGTTTCTTTACAAACTTGTCTATATCCCCTTGTCTTACAACGATAATCTCACAGCCGCCAAGGCAAGCCATAGCTGTTATCTAAGCGAGACCTTTCTTGAGAAACTCATCCTTGCCGCTGCCAGCCTGGCGCTTATTTGCATAGGCTTTGCCCTGGCCTGGTTCCACTCTCTTAATCTACCGGTGCTGCACTCTATAAAGGATTATCGCCCTATACAGGCAACCCTTATTCTTGATAAAAATGGCAAGGCCCTTGATGTGCTGGCCTCGGAATTTCGCTTGCTCGTTCCCTATGATTCTCTGCCACCTCTTCTGCCCCAGGCTTTTGTTTCGGCGGAAGATGGCCGTTTTTGGAGCCACGAAGGGGTCGATGCTATCTCCATTGTACGGGCCGCCTTCAATAACCTTATTTCCGGGCATCGCAGCCAGGGTGGATCGACAATTACCCAGCAGATAACCCGGGCACTTCTTCTGGACAGAAAAAAGACTTATAGCCGCAAACTAACAGAGGCCTTTCTCTCTTACCGGCTGGAAAGGGTGCTCAGCAAAAAGGAAATCCTTTTTATTTATTTAAATGAAATCTATCTAGGTGAAGGTGCCTACGGGGTTGAGGCAGCCGCCCTTACCTATTTTGATAAACACGCCTCCCAGTTAAACTTAGCGGAAATTACTCTCTTGGCTGGACTGCCTCAATCCCCCAGCAATTACTCACCCATTAAGAATTTTCAGGCTGCTAAAAGCCGACAACGGTATGTCTTAAATCGTCTGGCCGAAGACCAGATAATTACTCCGGAAATGGCTCATGATGCCTTTAACCAGGAGATCAGGCTAGTTAACCGCTGGAAGCGTTCATTAAATGGCTACTTTTCCCAATATGTCCGTGCCCAACTTGAACAGCGGTACACGAGAGATGAAATCCTGAGGGGTGGCCTACAGGTGTCCACCACGGTTGATGAGCGCTTGCAGGAGGCTGCCATGCGCGCGCTCCTTACGGGTGTGGAAAAAGTAAGCAGGCGCCAACCCAGTAGCGCCACGCCGCAGGCAGCATTGATTGCCTTAGACACAGCCAGTGGCCGTATTGCCGCTATGATCGGCGGCACGAACTATATGCAAAATCAGTACAACCGCGCGGTACAGTCGGTACGGCAGCCAGGCTCTGCCTTTAAGCCAATCCTCTTTGCTGCCGCGTTGGAAGCTGGCATACCGCCCGAGACAAAGATTGCCAATGACGCCCTGACCATCGCCCTGGAAAATGGGCAAAGCTGGAAACCGAGAAATTTTAACGATAAGTATAGTGGCAACATCAGCCTACGAGAGGCGCTGATCATTTCAAGCAATGTCGGTGCCGTGCGGCTGCTTCGGCTTACCGGTTTTAGTGCTGTCCTCAGCCTAACAAAGGTCCTTGGCATACAGGCTCCCATGCAGCCTGATTATACCCTGGCCCTGGGATCATCGCCTCTATCGCTCACTGAGCTTACGAGTGCCTATACCGCCTTTGCCAATGATGGTCTTATGCACGCGCCAAGTGCCATAACAAGTGTTCGCTCAAAAGATGGGCGCGTCGCCCCATGGCCGCAGACGCCGCTGACCCAAGTGCTTTCCCATGAAACCGCAAGCTGGATGCATAAAAGTCTGCAACTCGTTGTACAGCAGGGAACAGGCCGCAATGCCGGCGGTTTGATTGGGGCCAGCGGCAAGACAGGTACGACCGATAATAATGTAGATGCATGGTTCGTGGGCTCAGCTGGTGACTTCACTACAGGTGTCTGGGTGGGCCATGACCACAACACCTCTCTGGGCACTGGCGAAACAGGCGGGCAGACCGCAGCACCCATCTGGCAAACATTTATGCAAGAAGCCGTACAATGATAAGACAAGATCCCCTCTCTGCACTTTTCTTGCCTACGCTCTACGAGGGAAGCCCAAAAGAAAAGCTGGCATGTGCCCGTTTCCTGGCACATTCCCTGAGATCTTATCCCAAGATTTTGGCAGAACTGAACTTGGTTTTGCCAGCGCTGACCGAGGCCGCCCGGGAACTGGCTAAACAGATGGACAGTATGGGAATGGGTTTACTCTGCTGCCGCTGCGCAGCCAATTCTGGTGGTGGTTGCTGCAGTGCATTCATGGCAGCGAACTGTGACGTTCCTCAACTGCTCTTAAACCTCCTCCTGCACGGTGAAATCGACATGCAGGAGTACGACAGGGAAAGCTGCGCCTTTCTTGGCCCCAAGGGCTGTCTTTTTACTGTAAAACCCATCTTCTGCCTGAACTACAACTGCCAACACATCCTCTTAGGTTCTTCAAAGGCGAACTTACAATCCCTCTACGCTAAAGCCGCATCTGTACTCAGCCAGCAACTTTTTTTTGAAAATAACTTGCTCACTTTTCTTTCAGCGCATCTGCACATCCTTACGCTTAATAATGAAAAAAAGATGGACGAGAACAGGCTGTAATGAATGCGGGCAAAATAAAAAAAATCGTGATAATTTTAGTCTTAATCAATATAGATGAAAAATTTGCCGACGTAAGGAAGAACACAGTTCTATCACGGGAAAAAACAGGGTGAGAGTTCACTGACATGGCCACAAAGCACTCTACATGCAACAGACTTGCCGGGGCCGAAGGGATGCTCATGGCCGGAGCGCCTCTGCTCTTTCTTCTTGCCTACCTGGGCGTAACAACGCTATCCCCACCATTATGGCGTATCATTGTTGCCGGGGCAGCCATGTTACTCTGTTTTATTTGCGGCCTCTGCCTTTCCCGCCATCTTGTATTCGGCAAGGCCACTGGCTTAGCTGCGGCAATAGGCGCTTTTGCAGCTGCCTTCCCTCCACTTTCTAGAGATCCCTTTGCCGCACTTGCCGGGTTAACTTGTTTTCTTTTTGCCTGCATGGCCCTTTTGGGAACGAGCGCAGATCGTAAAGGCCAGAGACAGGCCACTAAACTTCGCCTTAGAAGAACAAGGGCCTTTGGTGCCAGCCTGTGTGCGCCCGTGGCCATTATTCTCATCATGCTCGTGCGCAGTGCACCTGCCCCAGTATCGCTTGCCCTCATGGCCATTACGCTTTTTGCCTGTTACTCGCTGCTCCTGTACCATCTTGCGGCCGTGCGTTCCTGGTGGCGGATAGTCCTTGCCTTCCTTGGAGTCCTTTCAACTCTCCTGACCCTGTCATCCTCAACAGTAGCAAATACAGCAATATTGGCTCTCTTACTGAGCTTGCTGCCAGTTTTGCTCATGCCATCCCATACAGAAGCCATGGAGCAGGAAGAAAACTGGTGGGCTATAGTCAGCGCCCACCCCGGCCGCATTTTGTTGACCACTTTTTTTGCCCTCTGCCTTCTCGGCACCCTGCTGCTTTCCTTACCCATTGCCACCAGAAGCGGTTCCATTCATACTATTGACGCAGCCTTTACAGCGGTGAGTGCCGTGTGCGTCACCGGCCTGACAGTCCTTGACACGGGGAGCTATTTCACTGAAACCGGGCAGGTGTTTATCCTTCTTCTTATACAACTCGGGGGACTCGGAATTATGGGGATTGCCACGGTCGCCCTCCATGTTATTGGCCGCAGAATAAGTCTGAAACATGAACGAATACTCACCTCCATAACTGACTCCAACCACCAAGATTTAATTTCTTCCATCATAACCATCCTCAAATTCACCTTTATTGTGGAAGGGTTTGGCGGCCTCATGCTGTCTTTTTTATTTTTCCAGGCCGGAGATCAACCATACCAAGCCCTGTGGCGAGGTTTTTTTACCGCCATCTCCGCCTTCTGTAATGCCGGTTTTGGCCTGCAGAGCGACAGCCTCATCCCCTATCAGTATAATGCCCCGATTCTCCATACTGTGGCACTTTTGATCATTGCGGGCGGACTAGCGCCAGCAGCCTGCCTGGCCATCCCGAAATGGGTGCGCGGAAAGAACACGCCCATAGTCAGTCACTTAAGTCTCACCACCACCGCCATCCTCCTTATTATCGGGACAGTGCTTGTCTTGGCGGCTGAATGGGGTGGCATTCTCCGCGGCATGTCATTCATGACTAAAATACACAATGCCTGGTTTCAATCGGTCACCTTGCGTACTGCTGGCTTCAATTCCCTAGATTTAACAAACATGACCGATGTTAACTTGCTCATTTCAATTATCTTTATGTTCATTGGCGGCAGCCCCGGGGGTACGGCAGGAGGAGTAAAAACCACCACAGTTGCCCTGCTTGCCATGACATTTTTTGCAAACGTCACGGGTAGGACCCAGATAGTGGTACAAAAAAGAAGAATACATCCATTTGAGATATATCGGGCAATTGCCGTTGTCGTTGCGGGCATGGCCATTCTTTTTCTTGCCATTATCACCTTAAGGGCAACTCAAGACATCTCTACCCGCAGCCTCATTTTTGAGGCCACCTCGGCCATTGGAACTGTTGGCTTAACAATTGGGGCAACGCCCTTACTCGATGAGATTGGCAAAATCATTATTATGTTGACCATGTTTGCTGGGCGTATTGGCCCGGTTACCTTGTTCATGCTCTTAAATGATGATCAAACAAGCTCGGACACTCGCTACCCCGTAGAACGTATCTCCATCACCTGACAGGACACCTGTATGATGCAACAAATTCTTATTATTGGACTTGGGCAGTTTGGCATGTCGCTTGCCCGTCACCTTTCCGAAAAAGGAGTAGAGGTGCTGGCAGTGGACCGGAGGAGATCACTGGTGGAAGAGGCGGCTAGCTTTGTGGAAGAGGCCCTTTTTATCGACGCAACCGACGAAGAAGAGCTGGCCCGCCTGGAACCACGCAAGCGAGATGCAGCCATTTGTGCCATTGGCGACGACTCGAAAGAGGCGTCAATTATCTGCACGGCCTTGCTCAGACAGATGGGAACACCCCTTGTCATATCACGCGCCAATGACAAGATGCATCAACGCATCTTACTGCTTGTCGGTGCGCATCAGGTCATAAACCCTGAGCACGAGTTTGGTAAACGTTTTGCCAATCGTCTACTCTATAAAGACGTGCTTGCCGATACCGACCTGGGAGAAGACTTTCTGCTCACAGAAATTCATGTGCAACCTGGGATGATCGGTAAAAGCTTAATTGAACTTGCTCTGCCTAAACGCTTTGGCATCATGGTGGTGGGCATTCGCCGGGGAGACCCCCCTAAGGTAATCCAGCCATCACCTGATGCACCGCTGCTTGCCGGAGATAACCTGCTAATTGTTTCGCACGAAAGTGCTATTCCTCTTCTTACCAGGGAGTACCAAAAATAATGTCTGCGAGCAAATCTGTAAAATTTGGTGCATGGTTGCTTATTGCCCTCAACCTCCTCATGGCCTTTGGATCGATTTGGGTCTTTATGCGCATGTCTCCGGCCATTGAAATAATTATTGCGCGCAATGCTGTTTCTTTTGAGGCCACAGAAGACATGCTCGCGGCCCTCCTGGCTCCGGAAGAAAAACTGTCCAACACCCAGGCTTCCCAGGCCATGTTTGAGCATGCCCTGGAACGCGCCAGAAATAATATTACTGAGGACAAAGAACCTTTTTATGTTACCCAGATAACGGCAAACTATAAAAAAGCCTTTGCCGGGGACATTGAGGCGAAAATGCTGACCGTAAAGGGTATTACCGCCCTTGGCAATATCAATAGCATAGCCATGCGTGTGGCAGATGCAAAGGCGCAACAGTTGGGGCGCTCTGGAGCCTGGGGCGTGGTCTTTATGGCCAGCACCTCATTTGCCCTTGGCCTTCTCTTTCTCCGTTTTTTAGATAAAACGTTGATGGAGCCCATTCAGGAAATTGAGGCAACGCTGAAAGCCTTTCGTCAAGGTGAATGGATGCGCCGATGTTCCTTGAAAGATGCCCCCCCAAGTATGCACAATGTCTTTACCGCCATAAATGAGGTGCTTGACAGTTTATGCGCCCGGATAGCGTCCGATTCACCCTATATTCCCGGCCCAAGCGCCCATGAAAAACGCAAGGAAACCTAATAAAATCTCAGCCGGGCAGTTATGGTTGCAACGTATTTTATCTCCTGCTCATAGTTCATGCTGCAGTATAAAACACCGCCGCATGCTTTAGGTTAAGATCATGACCCCTTCTGTTCCAACGATCTTTTTTCTGCACGGCCTAGATTCTTCCAGTAAAGGTTTTAAGGCCACCTGGTTTGCCAACAATTTTCCACAGATGCACATCCACAGTTACAGCGGTACGCTTGCAGAGCGCCTGGCAACTTTAGAAAAATATAGCAGGAGCCATAAAGAGCTTATTCTAGTTGGCTCAAGCTACGGTGGGCTCATGGCCACTTGTTTTGCCCAGCGGCATCCCGAGCAATGCCTGCGCCTTGTCCTTCTGGCTCCTGCCCTTAATTTTGCTGGATTTATTCCGCCTTCGGTGCAACTTGCTACGCCAACTACACTTATTATCGGCAAGAATGATACGGTCTGCCCCCCGCAAGACGTATTACCATTAGCTCAAAAAACTTTTTCGCAGCTCACCATACAACTCGCTGAGGATGACCACATGTTGCACAGGTTCTTTCCTCGTCTGGACTGGCAGGATCTGTTGGGCAGTAACACTTAAAGCCAACTTGCTTGACCTCGATATATTCAGTTTCATATTAGTACGAAAAAATATCAGAATTCCCTGCAAAACTATACTTGAGCCATATATATATTAGGGTCTTGACTATTACAGCGGCTCTTGTCTTTTATGACTGCACTCAGCGCAGATAATATCATTTATAGTGTCTAGGAGACAGCATCTGTCTTTTTAATTGAGGCTTGTCAGCAAGCAAGTGGCAACAAAATTACCAACAAGTATAAAAAACTTGATTGTGAACTGTGACAGTATTCGCACGCACGTCTTCGGGCACATATCCTTTGGTGAACTGCATACCTTTAAAGATAAAGGTTGACACTCCTCTTTGCAGGGAGCTTGTTGCTCATATGCCCTTCACTTTGACTTTGTTCACAGATTCCAATGCGTAAACGACACCACTTCCCAGCTGGCTTTAATGAAACCTTATCAGCCCGTTGAAAATGTCCGAATTGGGCCAAACCTCGTTTTAGTGCAAGATTTCAAGTTGAATTGATCAAATCGACGTCTTTCGCCAGCCACCCCGCTCAGCACTCGGAATCCGTCTGAGAAGTGGTGCCGAAAATTTGGACAAGCCCTTAAGTGGAATTTCTGCTACCACTAAGGCCCATTAGACGGGCACAATATGGAGCAGAAAATGGCAAAAGGAACGCGACGCAAGCACTCAGCGGCATTCAAGGCGAAAGT